>OIXG01002581.1_pt1 | contig 13368 bp, 10 predicted proteins | sample 1587731 | NCBI WGS metagenome assembly OIXG01 (sample SAMEA3888908, study PRJEB22519) | human gut metagenome | biome: human gut; feature: human-associated habitat; material: faeces | place: Denmark | collected 2010
CGCGGCGGTGCAGCGTGCGGTGCGGGGCTGTGGGGTCAGGCGCGGCAGACTGCTCCGGCTGCGGGAAGCTCGGCGGACTGACCGGCGCGGGCCGGTCAAAATCGAGCATCGGCTCAAAATCGGCGGTATGGTCGGCGTCCCGCGTGGGCGGCGTGCGGCGGCGCAGCGAGAACCGCACCGTGTTGCCGCGGCTCCGGGCGGCCTCCGACACAACGAGCAGGGGCCGGTCATGGCCGGGGCGGAACGTGATGCAGGAATCTGTCAGCTGCAGGCCGAACAAACGGCGGCGCAGCAGGTCCAGGATCTGGTTGCCGATGAAGGTATCGTTCATATCGGGCGGCAGGGCGCAGGCCACCGCGCCGCGGCGGTCACACACCAGCACAAAGGGGCACTGCCCGACGCTGGCGGGCATGTAGGCGGCAGCGTAATCCGCGCCTGTGACCTGCAGCGCGGCCAGCGCACGGCCCGCTGCGGCCTGCACAATGTCGCCGGGGAAGCGACGGAGCAGCTGCTCCGGCACGGTGATGCGGCGGGATTTCTGCGGGTCGGCGTAGCTCTCGGTGCCAAAGTCAAAGACGGCCTCGCTGTGGGGCAGCGGCTGCAAAAGGCTGCCCAGCAGGCGGCCCGTCGGCTCGTCCACGGCAACCAGCAGCTTGCGTTTTTCCAGCAGAGCGTCCAGCGTGGCCTGGGCCAGGCTGGTCTCCCCCTCGGCAAAGACATCGTCGCCGAACTTGCCGCGCAGACGCGCGGCCCATTTATCGCAGTATTGCTCCGCCATGGCGCGGTTGGGGGCGCTGACCTGCACACAGATGGCAAACTCGCCGTCCCGTTCCAGCAGACGCAGGCCGGGGCAGCCATCATCCCGGATGCCCCGCAGCACGGAGGATACCTCCGCGCCCGTGGGCCCGAAAACACGCAGGATTTTCAGTTGAGTGTTGACCATGGTGGAACCTTTCTTTGTTTGGAAATGTTGCCGAGCTTGTCCGTAGGGGCGGATTCCATATCCGCCCGGGGAAGCTTTCTACTGCCGCAAACGGGCCGGGCGCATATAGAATGCGCCCCTACGGTTTTGCGTTTTAAATATCTAAATCTCTGTCCGCCGTCTCCGGCGTGAAACGCACGCTGTCCGGCACATCGAGGCCCAGCGCCATGCGGCGCAGCATATCCAGCGCGTACAGGGCGGCGCGGGTGCGGATGATCTGGCGGTCCTGATAGCCGCCCAGAGTCAGGCGCATTAAATACCCCGTGTCCGTGCGGGTGTCGGCACCGGCCAGATAGACCGTACCCACCGGCTTGCCGGGCAGTGCGCCGCCGGGTCCGGCCAGTCCCGTGATGCCCACGGCCAGCTCTGCACCGGATTCCCGGGCAGCGCCAAAGGCCATGGCTGCGGCCACAGGGCCGGACACGACGTTGTACTTTTCAATGACAGCCGCATCCACACCCAGCAGCTTTTGCTTGGCGGCCTCGGCGTAGGTGACAAAGCCGTAGCCGAACACCTCGCTGGAGCCGGGCACGTTCGTCAGCCGCTCGGCGATCATGCCGCCGGTGCAGCTCTCCGCCGCGGCGGCGTGCAAGCCGTGCTCCCGCAAAGCGCGTACCACCGTATATTCCAGCGCGGGCACGTCCACATCGTAGGCGGCTGCGCCGAGAATCTCTTTAAACTCCGCAATGCGGGCATTGCAGGCGGCCTCGGCGGCCTGCTCGGTGGCCTCGCGGGCCGTCACGCGGATCTCGCACTCGCCGGTCTTGCAGTAGATGGCGGCGGTGGGGTTCGCGGCCTCAAACAGCGGCGCGACCTTGCTGGCAATGGCGCTCTCGCCGCCCAGCACCCGCAGCGTGCGGCTGTGGATCGTGCAGTTTTGCCGGTTCAGCAGAATCGGGCGGACCTGCTCGGCCCACATGGCCTTCATCTCCCGCGGGACGCCGGGCATCAGCGCGGCGCAGTGGCCGTCGGCGTCCTCAAACCACGCGCCGGGGGCCGTGCCGTGGTCATTGATGAGCTTGTGGCCCACCGTCGGGCACATGGCCTGCTTGCGGTTGTTCGGTGTGGGGCGTCTGTTTGTCCGGGCGAAAAAGTCGATGATCTTCTGCCACTCGCCCTCGTCAAAGGCCAGCGTATCGCCGAACGCCTCGGCCACGGTCTCCTTCGTCAGATCGTCCTCGGTGGGGCCGAGACCGCCCGAAAAGACGAGCAGGTCGCTGCGGCTTTTCGCCTGCAAAACCAGCTCCTTCAGGCGGGCGGGGTTATCGCCGATGACATGCTGGTGCATCACGCTGATACCCAGCTCGGCCAGCTCGCGGCTTAAAAACTGCGCGTTGGTGTTCAGGATGTCGCCCAGCAGAAGCTCCGTACCTACGCAGATAATTTCAGCAGTCACAGCAGCTCGTCATCTCCCATGCGGATATAGATTTTCTCGACGTTCTCGGCGGCCTCGGCTTCCAGCGCGGCCAGGCCGGGCATAGCGGCCTCGGCGGCCAAGATCTCGTCCAGCGTCGGGTTCGTCTTGGGGTGCGGCGGGGTAAAGATCGTGCAGCAGTCCTCATACGGCTCGATGGACGTCTCAAATGTACCGATCTTACGCGAAATATTGATGATCTCGATCTTGTCCATGCCGATGCAGGGGCGCAGCACGGGCAGGTCCTGTGCCTGGTCTGTGCAGGCCAGAGCGGCCATGGTCTGGCTGGCGACCTGAGCCAGGCTCTCGCCGGTGATGAGGGCCTGCAGCTCGAGCTTTTTCGCCACCTGATTGGCAATGCGCAGCATGCTGCGGCGCATCAGAACCGTGAACAGCACGTCGGGCGCGTTGTCACGGATATACTCCTGCGGCTTCGTGTAGGGCACGACGAACAGCGTACAGTTGCCGGTGTACTCGACCAGCTCGCGGGCCAGATCGCGCACTTTCAGCTTGGCGCGCAGGCTCGTGTACGGCGGGCTGGCAAAGTGGATGTGGTGCAGCGCCAGACCGCGGCGGGCCATGCACCACGCGGCGACGGGGCTGTCGATGCCGCCGGACAGCAGGTTCAGCGCGCGCCCGCTCGTGCCGACGGGCAGACCGCCCGCGGCCTCGACCTTGGGGCCGTGGACATAGGCGGCGTAGTCGCGAATTTCCACCATGATCTCCAGCTGCGGGTTATGCACGTCGACGCGCAGATGATGGTGCTTGTCCAGCAGGTAGGCACCCAGCTCGCGGCAGATCTCGGGGCTCTTCATCGGGTAGGTCTTGTCGGCGCGCTTGGCCTCGACCTTGAAGGTGCGGATGCCGCGCAGCGTCTCGCCGAGATACGCCTCGGCGGTCTCGCATATTGCGGCAAAGTCCTTCGGGCACTCGACGGCGCGGCTCAGCTTCACGATGCCGAACACATGGGACACGCGGCGGAACGCCTCGTCCATGTCGAGGCCGTCCTCCTTCGGCTCGATGAAAACGGTGCTCTGGGCCTGATAGACCTTGAACTTGCCCAGCGGCTCCAGCCGCCAGCGGATGGTCTTGGCCAGCCGCGCCTCAAACTTGCCGCGGTTCAGGCCCTTCAGCGTCATTTCGCCCTGATAGGCGAGGATGAGTTCTTTCATAAAATGGTTCCTTTCAAAATGGATGTGCCGCAGTAGGGGCCGGGCATGCCCGGCCCGCAGCTTTACGGCAAACACGCTGTAACGGGAAGGCTGCGGGCGGGACATGTCCCGCCCCTACTGCCTGCGGCGGGGTGAGGGCACCCCGCCCTACGATTTGCTCGAAAAGGGGTACGTAGGGCGGCCTGCCCTCAGGCCGCCGTCGGCAGCCGTTCAAATATGCTGCAATTCCTGTAATCCGTCCCGCAGCCCCGCCAGCAGCGCGTCCACGTCATCGGCGGTGTTATCGGCGCAGAAGCTCACGCGCAGGGCGGTGCGGACGGTCAGGTCGGCGCAGCCCATGGCCAGCAGGGTGTGGCTCGGCTCGCCCTTGTCGCAGGCAGAGCCGCCCGAGACATAGACCGCGCGGGTGTTCAGGTAGTTGATGAAGGTCTGGCTGTTGATGCAGCCGGTGGAGAAATTCACGATCTCCCCCACCGCGTCGTCGGGCGAATTGAGCGTGATGCCGTCCAATTCTTCAAGCCCCGCGCGCAGCTGCCGATTCAGCGCGGCAATGTGTGCAATGCGGGGGCGCAGCTTCTGCTGGCCCTGCGCGGCGGCCACGCCGAGACCCACAATGTAGGGCGTGTTCTCGGTGCCGGGGCGCAGGCCGCGCTCCTGATGGCCGCCGAGATAGGGCGGTTTGAGCGTCTGGCGCTGGCTGTCCCGGATGAACAGTGCGCCGACGCCCTTGGGCGCGTGGACCTTGTGGCCGGAGACGGAGAGCGTATCGACCTCGCGCCATTTCTGCAGGTCGATGGGCATGCGCAGCCACGCCTGCACGGCGTCCACATGGAAGTGGGTGCGGCTGTTGCGCGCCTTGATGCCCTTGCCCAGCGCCGCGATGTCCTGCACGGCGCCGGTCTCGTTGTTGACGGCCATGCAGGCGGCCAGCACCGTGTTTTTGTCGATCTCGGCCAGGAATTTCTGCGTGTCAATGCGTCCGTCCGCCCCGGGCATGACCTCAACGACGGTGAAGCCCTCGTCCTTCAACGCGCGGATGGGGCGCTGCACACTGGGGTGTTCAAAGCCCGTGACGACGATTTTATTGCCCCAGTGCTTACGCGGGCGGGCCGCGCCGGTCACGGCCATGTTGTTGCCCTCACTGCCGCAGGCCGTGAAGTAGATTTCATCGCTGCGGCAGTGCAGCGTTTTGGCCACGCGGGCGCGGGCCGCGGCAATGGCATCCTGCGCGGCAACGGCGGGGTCATACAGGCTGCTGGGGTTGGCCCAAAGTTCAGTCAGCGCCTCGCTGACGGCCTGCGCCACCGCCGGGTCCACCCGGGACGTGGCGGCGTTATCAAGATAATGCAGCTGGGGGTCGGAAAGCATAGCACTCATTCCTCACATTATTGCACAAAATTATACAGATTAAATTATACACGTTCGCCCAGCAAAAAACAATATTCAGAAACAAAAAAAGGCTTCCCCCGTGGGGGAAGCTGGCCGCGAAGCGGACTGATGAGGGCAGAGTTCATCCTGATTGCCCATTTACGGGCTGTAACTCGGTAGGGGCCGCACATGCCCGGCCCGCGGCTTACCGGCAAATGTGCTGTAATGGGAAAGCCGCTTTATTCTGTTGACCCTGTAGGGGCGCATTCTATATGCGCCCGGGCAGCTTGCGGCTGCGAAAGCCTCCACGGGCGGATATGGAATCCGCCCCTACGCCTTGTTTTATCTACCCTTACTCCCCAAAATCCTCCGCGGCCTTCTGCATCATCTGCCGGATCGGCAGGTTGTACGGGCAGCGCGGCTCACAGGCACCGCACCGGATGCAGGCACCGGCCTTGGTCTGCAGCGTCGCATAGCGCTCGCGGCCCCACTGCTGCAGACCGTAGCGGTTCAGGTACCCCTGGAACAGGAACACACTGGGGATGGAAATCCCCACCGTGCAGGGCGCACAGTAGTTGCAGCGGCGGCAGAACTGGGTGCCCAGCGCGTCGCGCACCTTCTGGCAGGCGGCCTCCTCCTCGGGCGTGAGCGGGGCGGTGTTGGCCGCGCCCGCCACGTTGGCGTTCAGCTCCTCCACCGTCGCCATGCCGGGGATGGACACCGTGACTGCCGGGTTGGACAGCACGTACCGCAGTGCCAGGCGGCCATCCTCAATGGCACCGCCCGCCAGCGGCTTCATGTCTATAAAGCCCTTGCCCGCCGCGGCGCAGCGGTCGATCAGCTCCCTGCCCTGCTGCTCCACGATGTTGTACGGGAACATAATCGTCTCGATCTCGGGGATGTCCAGCGCGGCCTCAAACACAGCGGCCAGGTGCGCCGTGATGCCGATATGCCCGACGATGCCCCTGGCCTTTGCCTCGAGCAGCGCCTCCATTGCGCCGCCGGGCGCCAGAATGGTTTTCAGGCCGTCGAGGCTCGGGTTGTGGAACTGGAACAGCTCGATGTGGTCGGTGCGCAGGTTTTTCAGGCTCGTGGCGATCTCGGCCTCCATGTCGGCCTTGGTCAGCGCGCGGCATTTGGTCGCCAGAATGAAGTCATCCCGCAGCCCGGCCTCCTCCAGCGACTGGCCGATCCATGCCTCGCTGACCGTGTAGGCGCGGGCAGTGTCGATGTAATTGATGCCCGCCTTATGCGCGGCGATCAGCAGCTCCCGCGTGCCGGGCTGGTCGATGCGCTGAATGGGAATGCCGCCAAACCCAAGGCGGGAGATTTGTAAGCCTGTGGTGCCGAAATTGACGTATTGCATGGTGTTTACCTCTTATATTGCTCTCCGTTTGCTGCAGAAGTCGATGCCTGCATCCTTTACGCTTATTATAGCAAATCCAACGTAAAAATCCAGTCCCCCTAAGCCCCCGCGTGGGAAGGCAGCCGGCTTGCAAGCATGGTGCTATTCTTCTATAATAAGCAGTACAAAAACGAAATTTTTGCGGGGTACAGCCACCTCTACGACCCGCTGACCGGGCGCTGGCCGTTTCTTGCGGGGCCGGAGTGCAGCTACGGTGCGTGTGTCGATTTATTGGTGGAGGAATTTTTGCCCAACACAACTGCTGGCACCTGACGGCAGCCGCGACCACTAGATGCCCGGAAAGTTGTGTCCGCGGTGTCACAATTATCCACAAACAGGCCCTATGGATGTTGAAAATTTCGGCGTTTTTCTGTGCGATTTTCCACCCCTGCCCACTTGCGGCGGGGGCTTTTTTCGTGGTATGATTCATTTTGTAATAGTTTATCGCTTTTTAACTGTGAGGAACAGGAATGTTTAATAAAAAGAACCCCATGCGGTATTTCTCCGGCAGCACCTTTGCGCGACTGCCGCTGTATAAGCTGGCCGCGGGCGGCACGGCGGTGGTGCTGACCGCCAGCATCGGCCTGGGCGCGTTTGCGGCCAGCGTCGGTCCGCTCTCCGCGCCCGAGCCCAGCCCCACGCCCGATGCGTCCGCCTCGCCGTCCCCGACGCCGTCCAAAAGCGCGAAGGAGGATGACGCCGAGAACGAAAAGACCCCGCTGCTGGGCGTGGCGGCAACCATCACGCTGACCGACGCCAAGGGCAATGCCACGGATTACGAGCTGGATACCGAGACCGGCACCGCGCTGGCCGAGGACGTGACCCCCGGCGACTACACGCTGGCGGTCCAGCCCATCGAGGGCTACACGCAGCCCGAGGCTCAGACCGTGACAGTCAAAGAAAAGGTCGTCTACAAGGCGGACGTCAAGGCCGTTAAAGAGAAGATCGTCCAGGCAAGCCAGGTCAACGAGAGTGCCGAGGACTCCGGCGTCAGCAACGCGGGCTCGGCCCCCATCGTCAACGAGGTCACCGACACCGTGACCTACGCCGACAGCGCCAGGACCGAGACCGGCAGCAAGACGAGCTACACAGCCAAGCTGAGCAGCAGCGGTCATCTGCTGCTGGCCGATGGCACCGAGACACCCTACCTGCCCGTTTATCAGGACGGCACGAAGGACCTGATCGGCGCAATGCGCGATACGAGCTACGCCGCCAACACGGCCACGGCGGCCTGGCTGCCCGGCGCGGCGGATTCCGTCACGCTGCTGGGTGCGGCCAACACCCGCATGGCGTGGGTACACCGCGCGGACGAGCCGGTGACCGTACAGGAGGACACCGACGGGGCCACCCCGGCTGCCGAGGAGACCCCTGTCCCGGCGGACCCCACGCCGGAACCGGCCCCCGAGAGCACGCCCGAGCCGACCCCGGAGGCGACGCCCGCCCCCACCGAGGCCCCGACGGAGACACCCGCCGAAACACAAACGCCTGCCCCGACAGCAGCCCCTACGGAAGCCCCGACAGCGGCTCCGACGCAAGCACCCACCCAGGTGCCCGACCCGACGGCGGGCTGGCCGGATAACATTGCGGTGCAGGAGCTGGCCAACTACGGCTTTGCCGTGACCAGCGCGACCACCACGATATACGAGTACACCGGCTGGCAGGATATTGACGGCGCAACGTATTATTACGACCCGTCCACCCACCAGCCCGTCACGGGCCAGCAGGTCATTCAGGGCAATGTCTACACCTTTGCGGCGGACGGCGCACTGAACCGCACGGCCCGCGGCATTGATGTCTCGAAGTTCCAGGGCAGCATTGACTGGAACGCCGTCAAGGCGGACGGCATCACGTTTGCCATCATCCGCTGCGGCTACCGCGGCTACGGCAGCGGTGCGCTGGTTGAGGATTCTACATATCGCCGGAACATTCAGGGCGCGATCAACGCGGGCCTGCGCGTCGGCGTTTACTTCTACAGCCAGGCCATCAACGAGGCCGAGGCCGTCGAGGAGGCCAGCATGGTGCTGAGCCTGGTCAGCGGCTACAGCCTGCCGCTGGGCGTCTACTACGACACAGAGAGTGTCGGCGGCGGGCGCGCCAATGCCCTGAGCGCCGCCGAGCGCACGGCCTGCGCCGTCGCCTTCTGCGAGACGATCCGCAGCGCGGGGTACAGCGCGGGCGTTTACTCCTATGCCAGCTGGTTCTATAACGCGCTGAACTTTGCGAACATCAGCAAGTACAACATCTGGATCGCCCAGTACCGCGACACGCTGAGCTTCAGCTACAAGCACAATATATGGCAGTACACAGGCTCCGGCAGCGTCAAGGGGATCTCGAAGCCGGTGGATATGAATATTGGGTAAAATAAAAGCACCTGCGTTTTCGGACGCAGGTGTTTTTACGTTATGGAAGCCTTCTCCCTCGGGAGAAGGTGGCCGAGGCTCCGACCGAGGCCGGATGAGGGCAAAGCCCGCCATAGCGGCCAGTGAACGGGCTGCAGCGGCAAGGTCTGCCCTCATCAGTCAGCGGACGGGGCCGCTGACAGCTTCCCCCAATGGGGGAAGCCTTATTTGTTTGTGTAGCAGCTCATCTTCGCGCTGCTTCCGCCCCTGACCTGCCCATTGCCGTGCACAATATATTTATACGTACACAGCTCGGCCAGCCCCATGGGGCCGCGGGCGTGGAGCTTCTGGGTGCTGATGCCCATCTCGCAGCCAAGGCCGAACTCGCCGCCGTCGGTAAAGCGGGTGCTGGCGTTCACGTAGACTGCCGCGCTGTCCACGCAGGTCGTGAACCGCTGTGCCGCCGCGGCGTCCGCCGTGACGATGGCCTCGCTGTGGTGGGTCGAATGCTTCGCAATGTGGGCGATGGCCGCATCGACATCATCCACAACGGCCACGCTCAGCTTATAATCCAGATACTCAGTGTCAAAGTCCTGCGGCGCGGCGGGCACACCGTCGATGATGGCCGCGGCGCGCGCGTCCAGATGCAGCTCCACCGGGGTGATGCCGGCAGCGGCGCGGGCATCGACAAGGCGGGCCTTCAGCATCGGCAAAAACTGCGCTGCCACGTCCCTGTGGACCAGCAGCGCCTCCTCGGCGTTGCAGACGCTGGGGCGGCTCGTCTTGGCGTTTTCCACAATATCCACGGCCATCTCCAGATCGGCGGCCTTGTCCACGTAGACATGGCAGATGCCGGTGCCGGTCTGGATGCAGGGCACGGTTGCGTTCTCGACGCAGGCGCGGATCAGCCCGGCCCCGCCGCGGGGGATCAGCAGATCGACCAGCCCGTCCGCGGTCATCAGCTCGTTGGCGCTGGCGTGGGAGGTGTCCTCGATGAGGCTCACCGCGCACTCCGGCAGGCGCACCCTGCGCAGACCGGCGCGCAGGGCCTCCACGATGGCGTGGCAGCTGGCCCAGGCGTCGCGCCCGCAGCGCAGGATGCACGCACTGCCCGCCTTGATGGCCAGCGCGGCGGCGTCGCTCGTGACGTTGGGGCGGCTCTCGTAGATGATGGCGATGACACCCATCGGCACGGCGGTTTTTTCGATCAAAAGACCGTTCGGGCGCACAATTTTGCGCAGCACTGCGCCCACCGGGTCGGGCAGGGCCGCGACCTCGCGCATACCCTTGGCCATGTCGGTCAGGCGGCTCGGCGTCAGCGCCAGACGGTCCAGCATCACGTCGCTGACCCGCCCGCGGGCGTTCTCGACGTCCTGCTTATTGGCGTCCAGAATTTTATCCTGCGCGGCGATGAGCGCAACGGCCATTGCCTCCAGCGCGGCGTTCTTCGTGTCGGCGTCGGCCAGCGCCAGCGGCAGCTTTGCGCCCTGCGCGGCCTGCAAAATTTCCTGCGTAGTCATGGGGTCAGACCTCCCTTATGCCTTGCGGCCCACGAACCGGGTGCCGACGGGCTTGCCCTCGACAATGTCGTACAGCACCTCAGCGTGGGCACCGTTGGTAATGATCATGTCCACACCGGCCTCGGTGGCACGCTTGGCGGCGGTGACCTTCGTCAGCATGCCGCCGGTGCCCAGGGCCGAGCCCGCGCCGCCCGCCAGCATCTCAATTTCCGGCGTGATCTCCTCGACCACCGGGATGAGCTTTGCGTCCGGGTGGGTGTGCGGGTCGGCGGTGTACAGGCCGTCGATGTCGGACATCAGCACGACCAGATCGGCGTGGATGCACTTGGCCACCAGCGCGGCCAGCGTGTCGTTGTCGCCCAAAGAGTATTCCTCGCAGGCGACGGGGTCATTCTCGTTGATGATGGGGATGGCGTGCAGCTGCAAAAGACGCTCCAGCGTGTTTTGCAGGTTGTGCAGACGGTTTTCGTGGTCAAAATCCTCCCACGTCAGCAGCATCTGGGCCACGGTATGGTTGTATTGGCCGAACAGCCGGTCATAGGTATACATCAGCTCGCACTGGCCCACCGCGGCGGCAGCCTGCTTGGTGACAAGGTCGCCGGGCTTTTCAATTTGCAGCTTGCCTGCGCCGAGGCCCGTGGCCGCCGACGATACGACGATGAGCTGATGTCCGGCATTCTGAATATCGCTCCACACCTTGACCAGATCCTCGGTGTGGCGGATGTTGAGCAGCCCGCCGGGATGTGCCAGCGTGCTGGTGCCTACTTTAACGACGATACGCATAAAATTTCTCTTTCTATTCCTGTTTGGCAACCGCTTTGTAGGGGCGAGCATTGCTCGCCCGTCAGGCGTCTGCCGCGCGGGGTATTTTCCCGGAAAAGCACTTTTTTCCGTCAGGTCTGCGGGCGAGCAATGCTCGCCCCTACATTCTCGGAAGGGGTCACTTCTTCCCCAAATCCTTTGTCTTTTCAAACGCGGCCAGCACGGCGTCGGTCACGGCACCGCGGAAAGCGCGCTCCTCCAGCAGGCGCACGCCCTGAATGGTCGAGCCGCCGGGGCTGCAGACGGCGTCCTTCAATTCGCCCGGGTGCTTGCCGGTCTCCAGCACCATCCGCGCGCTGCCCAAAAGCATCTGGGCGGCGTACTCCTGCGCCTTGGCGCGGGGCAGACCTGCGGCGACACCGCCGTCGGCCAGTGCCTCGATGAACTGGTACGCCCAGGCCGGTCCGCAGCCGGACACCGCGCTTGCGGCGTCGATCAGGCTCTCCGGCACGGCGTCCAGACGGCCTGCAGGGGCCATGGCGGTGAGCCACTCGGCCATTTTTTCCGGCTCCACATCGTCAGAGCAGTACTGGATCATGCCGTCGCCCAGCGCCACGGGGGTGTTGGGCATCATGCGGATGATGGGATAGCCACTGCCTGCCATCTGGCGGATCTGCTGCATCGACAGGCCCGCCGCCATCGTGACCAGCACAAAGGGGCGGCTCTCGGCGCGGGCCTCCAGCGTTGGGGCTAGCTCGTCGAGCATATCGGCCATCATCTGGGGCTTTACGCCCAGAAAGATGAAGTCGCAGATGCCGGCGACCTCCTCATTCGTGCCGCAGGCGCAGCCAAGCTCGTCCGCCAGCGCCTGTGCCTTGGCAGGCGTGCGGTTGGCCAGCAGCACATCGCCGGACCCGGCGCCCTTGCAGACCGCGCGCGCCACAGCCCCGCCCATGTTGCCGCAGCCGATAAAACCGTATTTCATGGTAAACCCCCTATTTTTTACTTTATACTCAGTATTTATAGTAGTGCAAGGGAGAAGGTTTGTCAACGGGAAAAACGGGCTTTCCCCGGGGGAAAGATACAGAAAGTCCATCGCATCTTTTTCTTGCCCTTATCCTGCAAACGCGGTATAATAAAATAGAATATTTGTAAAATTCCGTCCGCCGCTGCACGGCGGGCACCAGGATAGAGTTTGGAGGCAGTACCATGTCTGAATTTATTCCTCTTTCGGTTCCGAATTTCGGCGCGCGCGAGGCCGAGCTGGCCGGGCAGGCCATCACGTCGGGGTGGGTGTCCACCAGCGGCGGCAAGGTCACGGAGTTCGAGGAAGCGCTGGCCGCTTACGTGGGCATGCCCCGCGCCGTGGCCTGCAACGCCGGTACCAGCGCGCTGCATCTGGCCGCTATGGCCGCCGGCATCACCCGCGGGGATGAGGTCATCGTCCCGACGCTGACTTTTATCGCCGCCGTCAACCCGCTGACCCGCTATGTCGGCGCGGAGCCGGTCTTCATCGGCTGCGACGACTCCCTGTGCATTGACCCCGACGCCGTCGAGGATTTCTGTGCGAACCGCTGCGAGCTGCGGGACGGCAGGCTGTACAACAAAGCCACCGGCGCACACATCAAGGCACTGGAGGTCGTGCATGTGTTCGGCAACATGGCCGACATGCCCCGCCTGATGGCGATAGCCAAGCGCTACGGCCTCATCGTCATTGAGGATGCCACCGAGGCACTCGGCACCCGCTGCACCGACGGCCCGTTTGCCGGTAAGTTTGCGGGCACCATCGGCGACATCGGCTGCTACAGCTTTAACGGCAACAAGATCATCACCACCGGCGCAGGCGGCATGGTCGTGTCCAACCACGCTGACTGGGCCGAGCACGCCAAGCATCTGTCCACCCAGGCCAAGGCCGACGTACTGCAATTTTTGCACGATGAGGTGGGCTACAACTACCGCATGACCAACGTGCAGGCCTGCCTGGGCCTTGCCCAGCTGGAAAGGCTGGAGGGCTTTGTGGAGACCAAGAAAGCCCGCTACGACCAGTACAAAGCTGCTCTGGACGGCGTACACGGCCTTCGTATTCTGCCGTTCAAAGAGGAATCTGACGGCGTGCGCTCCAACCACTGGTTCTACAGCCTGTACCTGAAAGATTCCGGCCTTGACCGCGATACCGTGATTGCCAAACTGCAGGAGCAGGGCATCCAGACCCGCCCGGTATGGGCCCTGATCAACGAGCAGGCCGACTACCCCAAAAACGAAGCGTACGCCCTGGAAAAAGCCCGGGACTACCGCAAGTACATCGTCAACCTGCCCTGCTCCACCAACCTGACCGAACAAGACTGCGAAGGCGTGATCGCGGCAGTTAAGAACCTGTAATTTGAGTTAGGAGGGAGGAGCTAGAAG
>OIXG01002587.1_pt1 | contig 13344 bp, 10 predicted proteins | sample 1587731 | NCBI WGS metagenome assembly OIXG01 (sample SAMEA3888908, study PRJEB22519) | human gut metagenome | biome: human gut; feature: human-associated habitat; material: faeces | place: Denmark | collected 2010
TTTATTGAACCGGTGTGAAACAAGCCGATTGCGGCTTGCACTTATGGTATAATAAAAACAAGAGAGAGTTTAGGAGAGTTTTAGAAAATGTATTATAAATTTGAACTTAATCAATTTCCTATAATAAATGATTTTTATATTGCTCCGCTGGATGAATATATGCTTCCGCTTGTAAATAATTCGGATATTTTAATTCTTGTTCAATCAGGAGAGGTTACAATGCATCTTGACGAACAGCCGTATTCCCTGCGCGAAAACGACTTGTTTTTTATACCTGCAAATCATATGTATTGTCCCGAACCTGCCGACGATACCAAACCCGTAATGTGGTACATTCACTTTTCGGTTGCCGGCGGAATAAAAAATATGTCTTTTAACCGTATAAAAAGCGAAATAATGGAAAAGTACGAGGAACTTAACTTTGAGGTTACCGACCGCCAAAAATCCATTTTTCAAATGAATACGGTTTATTTGCAAAACTATAATACAGGATTAAATAAAAAAACGGTAACAACGCTTATAAATGCTTTTAACGAGTATACACGCTCAAAATCGATAATGTATAATTTGCAGCTATGCTCTATTATATTTTCTCTTTTAATTGAAGCGTCACAGCAAAACATACAGAACATAGCAAAAGACTTGCAGCTTAATGAACAAACAAACTCATCGGTAAAAATCGATAATGCCATACACTATGTGTCAAAGCATTATACCGAAAAAATATCGCTTGACGATTTATGCAGTTATTGCAGTACATCACGCACACAGCTTATTCGTTTATTTAAAAATGTGCTTAATACCACACCAATAAAATATATAAATAATTTCAGGCTTTCAAAGGCAAAAGAATTGTTGTTTTACTATCCCGATAAAACAATTAACGAAATATCTACCGAATTGGGATTTGATAACCAACACTACTTTGCAAAAGTATTCCAAAAAAAATATAACGAATCGCCTACTCAATATAAAATGAGAAAACATAAAAAAACAAAATAAACAAATGACGTTCGGCAAATACCAATGCCGAACGTCATTTGTTTTGGGCAAGAGGTTTTTAACTATCTATTGCCCAAACTCAAGAAATTTAAATGTAAGTAATGTTAGTATTTTAAAAATTAACTTGTATGTTATGAACTCCGTCATTAAAAAACGGAATAATATCTCCCAAAATATCGGTACCGTCAACCGTTATTTGTTTTGTACCGGTGCGGTTTATTGAAATAATGTACTCTGCATTATACCTTTTTATGTGGCACTGTGCACTGTTCCACTCGCTTGGAAATGCGGGTGCAATTTTTAAACCGCCGTATGATTTTTTTATTCCCAAAATGCCCTCAACAATTGTATTCATTGTCCAGCATTGACTGCCCGTGAGCCACGGTCTGCCCGCTCTGCCTCTTGTATGCTCGTTTAAATCAAATGAACTTGTCATTGCATACGGCAGCGCTCCCGATGTGCTTGCGGGGTTTTTATCGCTATCGGGCATAATTTTAAGCAAATCACGTACAGCGTCATCTCCGTTGCCCAAAAGAGTATCGGCATAAACCTTAAAGCTTGTTGCGTGGCAGTATACCGCACCGTTTTCAACCGTTCCGGGCAATTGTGCGCTTATTCTGCCTATTTGGTCACTATATTTATCATATGCCGGATAGTTTACCATACATCCGTAATCGGTTTCAATTAAATCGCATACCGCCTTTTGTATGTGCGGCAGTCTTTCGTCTGTTACAATGCCGCCTATAACAGACCAGCTTTGAGGATTAACATATATCTTTGAACCGTCAGACTCGGATGCACCTATGCGTTTGCCGTTTGAAAAACCGCGTATGTAATAATTTACGTCATTATCCCAGCAAACATCATTTACAAGAGTTTTAAGGTCTGCGTGCATTTTTTTATACTTGTCCGCCTCGTCATTGTGCTTTAAATATGTTTCAAGCTCAATCATCTCCAAAAGCATATATCCAAACGACATTGCCATAAATACGCTTTCTGCGTTTTCGTCCGACAAATTGAGCGCGTCATTCCAATCGGCAAATCGTGCAAGCGGTATTTTATGCGGGCCTCGGTCAGAGTCAATTCGTTCAATACATTTTTGCAAATGTTCGTAAACACTGCCCTCACCCTCGTCAAAATACGGAACGGTTAAGTTTAAAAATTCCATATCGTTTGAATATTTAAGATATCCGCAAACCGTCATAATTATCCACATAGGACCGTCGGAATAATATGTTTTATCCATAGGAAACCACGAACGTACCGTATGCCCGTCCTTATATTGATATGTAAGTATTTTAATAAGTTCTTGCTTTATATTATCGGGCTCATTTATAATAAGTCCGTTTGCAAACTGCAAATTATCACGCGTGGCGTCTTTTTTGCGCAGGCAATACTCCAATCCTTTTTTAAGCCAGGTATTTACAAAATAATCAAATTTCTTTTCGGGTGTATTTATTGTAACACCCGAAAAGCGTTCTCTAATTGTGTTTACGGTGTCGCCAAACAATTTTTCGGCACATTCGCCCGTCTTAATACTTTGATATACGTCTGCCGCCTCGTTTTCGTCTTTAACAAGCGCCGCGCAAAAATTAACCGTTTTTGTTTCGTTGGGTTTTAGATTAAGCTTTACCATAAGCGACGCAAACGGTTTACCGCCGAGCGCAAGACCTCCGCAAAGTTCATTTTGATTTAACAGCTCATACGGATAGCTTAAACTGTCGTTTGAGCGGAAAAATCTCATTTCTTCACCCTCAAACGAATTAACTTCCGCGTCGGTACACAAAATTGCGCTGTATTTGTCGTTTTTAATCTTGCTCCACGGGTTTAAATTATTGTAATAATAACCGTTGGCTTTTTTGCTGAAATTACCGTACGACGTTTGATTTTGACCGTCGCAAAATCTGGGTGCCGAAAATCCCGTAAGACACATTCTGTATGCAGGCACAACTGAAATACTGCGCGCCTCACTGCAGTTATTTGCAACAGTTACGGTATATACCACACCCGATATTTTACTTGGAACAAAAATGCGGATTTTGGTAAAAATGCCGTCCTTAACCGATGATATTTCGGTATAAGCGTCATAATGCGTGCATTTAAAACCGCTTACTTTGTTTACATACGGAAATCCGCCCGTACACCAAACCTCACCGCTTTTATCGTCTTTAAAATAAATTGTTGTATTGTTTTTATCGGTAAATTGCACCGTTTCGCTATCTTTAAACTGATACGTTGCGCTAACCGTTCCGTTTTGATATATTTCGCTTACAAAGCCGTCGAGATTATACAAAACGTTTGTCATTGGAAAATCGGTTACATTGTTTTGGGTTTCAAAGCCTTTTCCGTTATCAATAAATTTACCTGTAGAGCAATTCATTTTTTATTTCTCCTTTAAGTAGTATTTTAACGCCGATGTACTCTTTTCAAGTTCCTCTTTTATTGCACGGCAGGTTAAATTTGCACCGCGTACATTTGTGTGGGTATAGTCTTTTCCGCTTTTTGACGAGTCACTTATATAGCTGTTGCTGTGATTGTCTACTTCTTCTTGAGTAAGCCCAAACCCAAATTCGGTATCTTCGCTCTGAAGGAATGTATCTCTTTCAAGGAAGTACTTGCTGCGTACTTTTGCCAAATCGCCAATGTCGTTAAAATGCTTCTCAATATTATCGAAAATATTTAAAAATACAACATCGTTTTTTTCGCATACCGAGCGCATTGTGTCAATCATAACTTTGGTTTTATCGCTTATGTCGGTTAAAGTTTCACCCGTGTGAATTTTAGAACACATAACAATATTAATACCGTTTGCCTTTGCGTCGGTAATCATTTTGGTAAGCCCTTGTGCAAACCACTGTTCGGGTGCCATACCGTTGGGGCCGTATTTGTACGCATCGTTTATTCCGAGCGATACAAGTATATAATCTCCCGGTTTTGCGGCATCCATAGTTTTTTTCCATTTGCCGTTTCCGTAGCATTTATCACCCGTATCATTATCAACAATTGCCTGTGCCCACGCACCCGATTGGCAGTTGTTTACAACCGTTACATAATCACTTGAAAAATAATCTTTAATAAATGTACCCCAGCCTGCCTGCGGATACGACTCGGCTTTCCAATCCTGCCCCGTTGAGTCACCCACGCAAAACAGCGTTATTTTATCGAGCGTGCCGTCGCTTTCTTTTGTATACGGAACCAAATCATTAAACGAGCCTATTACAAAAGCCTTTGCCGTTTTTGTTTCGGCAGGTACATTGTACACGGCTGTTTCGTCGTTAAAGCTTTCGCCGTTTTCGCCGTAAGGAAGTGTCTTTGTGTCGACATAGCAATCACAAAGAGCGCCTTTTTCATCATAGCACGCAACAATTATGTTAATTTGTTCCGAAAAGCCGTATTTGTTTTTAAGGTTTACAACGGCTTTTACACCCTCGGCGGTATCAGCCTCATAATCCTGCGTAAACGTATGCGAATATGTTTTACCGTTTATTGTACGCTCGTATTTGTATTCACTCGGCTCGGCATTTGAGTTTGATTTCTCAAATGCCTTGTTGCCGCTCGACAGCAATACCACATCACCCTGCGCAAGCTGCATGGTATACTTGCTTTCAACAACCGTATCGTTTATAAATTCACCGTTGTATTTTAAATACATTTTGGTTTGTGACGCGTCGCCGCTGTATTTGAATTTTATGGCATAACTTCCGTCACTTTTCACATCAAACTGTTCAATATATTTAATATCGTTAAACGAAAGATTTGATTTATCGGCATTTTTATCTGCCATTACAAGCGTTATTTGTTTGCCTGCCGCAACCGCCGCATTACCCTCAACATAAACATTTTTTGTTGAGCTGTTTTGCGATATATCTGCGGCACCTGCAGTTTGAATACTTGCGGCTACCATAAAAGCTGTAAGAATATTTATAAACTTTTTCATTATTTTTTCTTATTCTCCTTTAAATAATCGCCCACAACTTCATTTGCAAAATCCATTAAATCTTTTTTACCCGCTTTTTCGTATTTAGCGTTTGCTTCTGCAGTAGCCTTTTCCAAATCGGCAGCTGTTCCGTTGTTAAGACTCTGGTATTCGCTTGTAATATTGCTCATTTGCGATATAACTGTGTTTACACGTGTTGTATCGGCAACAAAACCGTTTAACACACCTTTTTGTGATTCATTGTTAATCTTTTTAATCTGATCCCACAAATCGTCGTCCATACCCTCAAGCATATAACCTGTAAACATACAGCCGTATTTCCAAACGTCACCGGGATTATACTTTGAGTCGGCAAGCTTTCTTATATGTGTATCGTCAACTTTTTCATAATGTTTACCCTCTATGCCGTATGCAACAAGGTTAAATATATCAGAGTTTGTATTGAGAAGATTTAAAAACTCCATAGCTTTTTCAGGGTGCTTTGATGTAGCGCTTATAGCCGTCATAGTAGTTGTAGCACCTGTTCTGTAAAGGTAATAATCGGTAAGCTGTGCCGCAACCAAATCAACACCGTAACCTACTTCTCTTTCTTTAAGGTCACCGGGACGGTAACCGTCGGTGCACCAGCAAGCATAAGCGGTTTGCTGTGTAGCTTGTGCAACGGCAACGTCTTTTCTTATAAATCCTTTATCGTACCATTCTTTAATTTTTGCACGTGCCTGTGCTCTTTCGGGCTGATCCTGTTCAAACACAAGTTTATCTGTTGTTTTGTCGATTGTTACATTTGTAATTGATGTTTCTTCGTATTTATACGGGTCATCATAAAAATACTCAACACCCGGGAGTAAAATGGGGAAATATTCGGGTTCGTTATCTCTTATTTTTTCGAGGAACGGTTCAATATCTTCCATTTTCTTTACTTTTGAAACATCAAAGTTATATTTGTCTACAAGTGCCTTTTGAAAATATATTGCTCTTGATTTTGTCATTGCCTGATAGCAGGGAACGGCATATGTTTCACCGTCAACCTGTGCGGCTTCCCATATATAATCGGGAATTAATTTTTTAAGGTCTTTGCCGTATTTGTCGAGCAGGTCGTCAATTTCAACAAATCCGCCTCGTCTTACACCGTTAAGATAAGGATTTACAAATCCCGTAAAGCACAAGTCAAATTCGTCCTGCGATGCCATTATAAGCTGCATACGCTCTGTAAAATCTGCTTTTTCAATGTATTGAATGTCAAGTTTAACGCCTATTTCGGGTTCGGTTATTTTATTAACCTCGTCACATACCGCCTGTGTATCGTCCTGTTTTGAACCGGGCAAATACCACACAAGCGTTACAACCTCATCATCATTTTTGCTGCAGCCTACACAGCCAAAAACCGTAATAAATGCAAGCAAAACTACCAAAACCGTTTTAATTGTTCTCATTTTTTTCATTACATACATCTCCTTTTACTTTTTTTATTTTAAATATCTTTTTAACGGGCTTTGTGTATTTTTAAGTCCGTCGGCAAAAAGCTTTGCAACATATTTTGCTCCGTCCACCGACAAATGCACTCTGTCCGTTGTGTTAATATTATTGCCCTCCAGCCAATACGAACCGAACGTACCGCCTTTTTCCTGACAGCTTTTAAGAAGTGCGGGTGTAATATTGTTTGTGTTTAAAAATGTATCGATATCAAGCAAATATGCCTCTCTGTGAGGGGTGTACATATCAACAAACGGCACGTTTAATTCCTGTGCAATTTCTTTTGTTGCTTCATAATAGTTTTTTGATGTTTGATCAAGAGTTTGGTTAACACTCGATACATCTGTCGCAATTATGGGGATTGCACCTTTTTGTTTAATATCCGCTACAACATCTCTGAATGTTTGTTTGTATTCATCTATTGTTTCCGCCCACGAATATACAATATTGCCGCTTTCGTCTTTTACATCCCAGCTTGTTTGAGCGTAATCGTTTATGCCGTGGCTTATTACCACATAATCGCCCTTTGTAAGGTCGGATTTTATATTTGCCCATACGCTGTTTTCGGGGTTGTAAAGTTTATCTTTGTTTGACATATATGTTGCATAATCAGTTACACCGTATGCATTTTTCATATATTTTTTATCGGCGCCGTTGGGTGCAATTGTAAATGCCTTTAAGCTCCAGCCTGATCTTGCTTTATTTACAACGGTTATGTTTGAGTCAAAAAGTTCTCCCACAAACTGTCCCCATCCTGAACGCGGATACCAATAACTCTCACTGTAGTTTGCACACTGTGAATGTGACACAAGGTAGAGCTTTGCAGGTGTGAGCGGTTCATCCGAAACACGTACTATACTTACGCTGTGAGATGCGGGCTTTGCAAGTTCTCTTTCCTCGGTGTATCTTTGGTTAAATGTTTTTATAAATTCCTGTTCTTTGGGTTTGTTTGTTGAATAACTTTTATATGAAGAATATCCCGCTTCTTGTGCAAATGCAAGCCACTCCTCGGTTGTGTAACTCTTTGACGTATCTAATTTGAGCTTGTCTACAATGCTTTGCTCAACCATAGCAATATATCTTATTTCGCGTTCCGAGTCGGTTGCATATTTTATTCTGTTTGCAGTTATGCTATACGAATTAAGCGACTGCTTTTGACCCGGGTTTAAGCCGTTTTCGGCAATATTAATGCCGTTTGCAAGCTCACCCGATGTATACTCGCCTATTGCCGTACCGTCAAATCTTACTTCATATTTACCCGAATTAAGACCTGCAACCTTTATTATTTCGCGGTTTACCGACTCCGATAAATCAATACCGAAATCCGATTTGATTTTTTTATACTGCGAGCTTACGGCAATCGGGAGCGCATTTGCTTTGTATGTATACTCTACACCCTCGGCTGTATTGCTCGTTACATTAATTGCGGCATTATATGCATTGCTTTCGCCGCCTGCGGTAATTTCAACACGTGCAACCTCGTTGTTGGGGTCTTGCGAACGTGCCATTAAATATCCAAACAAATATCCGCCGACATCCGACATATGAAGTCTGTCGCCGCCCGTGAATACTTTTGTAACAGACGGATTGTTGTTTCTTATTGACGAGCTGTACTCGCTTGTAAGTTCGTACATATCTATTAAGTTGAGATTGTATTTTTCGGCAAGTTTTCTTACGCCTTTGGCAATTTCACCCTCTGCCCAATTAAGGCCGAACCAATCGTCAACATTTGACGCATACTCTGTTTCAAATCTGTTGCTTTCGTCATACGCACAATATGTTACAACATTTATTTTTATATTGTTTTCGTTGCAGTACTGTATAGCCTTTTCGTAATTATCTATACAAGCATTAATCTTTTCCCATTTTGCGGGATTGTTTTTGTGTGCCTCCTCACTTCCGTCACGGTTGCCCGCATAAAGCGATATTGAAGCGTCGTTGGGAGCAAACATAAATGTTATTTCGTCGCACTGTTTAAGATTTTCTCTGTCACCTGTGAATATATCCCAATTAAAACGGTTAATTGCACCGCTTGCCGTATCACCCGAAATACCTTTGCTTAAAAACTTAATGTTTCTGTTGGGATAGCGCGTGTTATAATAATGTTCCATATAAGGAAGCCAATTTGCGTGATGAGTATTGCTGTCACCCACAAATCCTACAACCCACGGGTCATCGGCGCTTTTGCCGTTATCGGTAAATGTTGTATCGCCAACTTTAACGCTCTTAGAGTCTGTAAGAGGTAAAAGGTTTACCATACTTTTCCATACAAACACTTTAAGTTTTGCCGTTCCTGTGGGTACGGTAAACTTATCAAAGCATTTTTTAAGATTTGCGTCAACATCATAATAATCATATGTCATATCGGCATTTGCCGCACCCAAAAGCTCGTTTGTGCTTGAGTATGCCGCAACGGTAAGCGATAAACTGCCGCTGTCGCCGTATTTATTTTTAATTGCAAGCGCAACATTTACAATATCGCCCTCGCTCGGCGCAAGCCTGTCAACGGCACTTCCGGTAACATCTATTTTATATGATGAAAAACCGCCTTTTTCGGCATATGCAATATCGGGAGATGACGCCGCACCCGAACCGTCTTTTATATATGCCTTATAATCGTCTATATTGCCGCCGAATTTAAATTTTGTGTAATACATTCCGTCGGCATTTACGTTTAATTGGTCTATGTAACCTATTTCACCGTTAGCTTTTTTAAGTAAAAAAGTAACATTTCCGCCGGCTACATCAGTCCTGCCTTCTGCGTATATGTTATATCCGCCGTTGTTCGACGCTGCGGCAGTAACTTCATTTACTGCCGCAAGTGCCGAAAACGGAACGCACATAAACATTAATACCGCAAGAAAAACACTTATAACATTTCTTGTTTTTTTGTTCATTTTGCAACCTCCGTATACATATTAATTATGTAATGCGTATTAAACCGCATTTTGCGCAATCAGCCTTTTACACCACCTACGGTTAAACCTCTTGTAAAGTATTTTTGAAAGAACGGGAATATAACAAGCACGGGGCCCGCCGCAAGTACTGCCATTGCCATTCTTGCCGTTTCACCTGGTATTTTTGACATATCCATAGCCGCGTCCGATACCCCGCCTTGCTGTGCCTCGAGCAAGAATTGCAAATCCTTCATTATTTTTTGGAGTAAGTACTGTAAGCTTATTAAATCGTCGCGTTTATTAATATAAAGCATTGATTCCATCCACGAATTCCATTTTGTTAATAATGTAAAGAGTGCAACTGTTGCCAAAACAGGTTTTGACAGCGGTAAAATTATTGTAAAGAAAATTCTGTATTCCGACGCACCGTCAACCGTTGCCGCCTCCGATATGGAATCGGGAAGTCCGGCAAAAAATGTTCGCAGCATAAACACGTACCACGGGTTTATAAGTGCCGGAAGTATGTACACCCAAATTGTATCGGCAAGTCTGTAGTATTGCGTAATAAGTATGTATATAGGTACCATACCGCCCGAAAACAGCATTGTAAAGAACAAATAAAACGATATACCGCCTCTGCCCCTTAAATAACTTTTTGTAAGAGGATATGCAATCATAGACATTAAAAGCGTTGCAAGAACCATTGTTGTAAACGAAAATATAATTGTAACTTTGTATGCATCAAGGAGCGCCGTTGCGTCTTTTAACACATATTTGTATGCGTCCAAAGTAAATCCTTTGGGAAGTACTCCGTAACCAAACAGCATAATTTGTTTTTCAACCGAAAATGACGCACTCACAAGCATAATAAGAGGTATAATAAACATTATGCTTAAAACTATAAATAATATATGCAGTGCAATTTGTACACCTGTATCTTGTTTTTCCATTTTATATCACACTCCTTATATCAGAACAACGAACTTTCGGGGTCAATTTTTTTAGCCGTATAGTTTGTAACCATTACCAAAACAAAACCTACCACCGACTGAACAAGACCTACTGCCGACGACATGCCCATATCGCCTATTTCACGCATAGCACGGTATACGTATGTATCTATAACGTCCGTTCGTGAATAAAGCGTACCAACGTTTCGTGTTACCTGATAGAACAAACCGAAATCGGCTCTGAATATGCTGCCTATTTTTAAAATTGTTAAAATTGTAATAAGGGGAACAAGCGACGGAATTGTAATATTCCGCATAATTTGACGTCTGTTTGCTCCGTCTATACGCGCCGCCTCAAAAAGCGATGAATCTATACCCATAAGCGCCGCATAATAAACAATTGAGTCCATTCCTACGTGTTTCCATACCGAGCAAATTAAAAGTATGTATGTCCACGCCGCAGGCCTTGAATACCATTCAACGCCCTTGCCGCCAAATGCTTCAATAATTTTATTTACCATACCGTACGACGGGCTTAAAAATGCGTATACAATGTAACTTACAATAACCCATGACATAAAGTGCGGGGTAATAAGTACTGTTTGGTATACCTTTGAACCAAGACGGCTTTTAAGACCGAACATAAGTATTGCAACGAGTACCGCTGCAATAATACCCACAACAATAAAAATTGCGTTAAGTTCAAGAGTATTCCACGTAATACGTGCAAAATCGTGAGATTTTAAAAGGAACCTGAAGTTATCAAGTCCTATCCATTTACTTCCAAAAATTCCTTTATTGTACTTATAATCTTTAAAAGCTATTATAATACCTGCCATAGGCAAGTAGTTAAATAATAACACCAGCAGCATAGGAATTGCACAAAGGGAATAAAGCTGCATATCCCTTTTGTTAAATTTTGAATGCCGTGTTTTTGTTTTGCTTTTCATCAAGCTTCCTCCCATCATATAAATTGAATAACAATTGTTCTTTTGTATACTTAAATTTTATCACATTGTGTTTTTTTCATCAATGCACTTTATTTTCAAGTTTGTATACTTTTTTTCACTTTTGACAAAAAAAACGGTACTTTTTTACAAAGGCACCGTTTTATTACATATTTTTTTATAATTATTGAGCTTTTAACTCACTCGTTTTTAAATCTATTTCATAATTTTTATCATATCTGAATGTTACTTTTTGGTTTACTTTATCTATTACAACATTGTCGTATGTTTTTTGCCCGTATAAACTTACCGACTCAAAATTTTCTCCATAATCTATTAAACTTCCGTCTTTTGCAATGCGGTACATAAGCTGTGTTGCACCGTGAAAATTGGGCTGATACATATAATAAAAACCGTAATCGTCGGTTTCGTACGAATCGATAACCGTCATAAACTGATTTTGAAAATGTTCTTTCCAATCATCCGTACTCGGAATAACAGGTGTTACGTCTTTTAAAAGATTTTCAAATTTATCTTTTAAAAAATAAAGAATGTTTGCACCGTCATTGAATACAAGCGACACGTTTTTGTTTTCGTCCTCATAAAACGCACTGCGTTTGGGGCAAAAAGTATAAAGCATACACTCCAATTTTTTTCATAGCAATACCTCCAAAATCAATTATTTGTAAACACATAATCCATTTGTATATCAAACTCACCGCGCGGAATATACAACGGAGGTTTTACAATTTGAAAATCATAGCACGCCGCAAATGTACATACGTTTGCATTACACAAAAATTTATCGTAATATCCGCCGCCGTAACCCAAACGTGTATTTTGTGTATCTGCCGCAACGGCGGGCGCAATTATTAAATCAAGCATATCCGCATTTACACATTCGCACGTATTAAGCGGTTCATATATGCCAAATTTGTTTTTTGCATAATCTTTTTCAAAATCAAATCCGTACACCCTGCACGCTTTCATTGTATCGCCGCACACCAACGGTACATAAAGCTTTTTGTTTGTTTTTATACATTCGTATCCCAAAGGTAGCACATCAACTTCTCCGTTAAACGGCAAATATATCATTACGTTTTCGGCACATTTAAAAACCTCGGTACGCTTTATTTTATTGCATATGTTCTTGCTTTTTTGCGCCGCTGTAACACTCGGCAATTCAAGGCGAAGTTTTTTATAGTATTTTCTTATATCCGATTTATTCATTTTAAAAACCTACCGAATGTTATTTGCAATATTTGCAAACTCGTCCATATTAAGAGTTTCGCCTCTGCGTCTGCCGTCTATTGATATACTTTCTAGCATTTTTGATATTTCATCTTTGCCCATTGCAAACGACGGACTGTTTGAAAGCGCGTTTAAAAGCGTTTTTCGCCGCTGACCGAATGATGCCTTTACAACTTTAAAAAACATTTTTTTATCCTTTACATCAACGGGCGGCTTATCTCTCATCTGCAGTTTTATAACTGACGACGACACTTTGGGTTGAGGTATAAAAGATGACGGCGGAACATTTACAATTATTTGCGGCACACTGTAAAAATTAACCGCAACGGTTAATGCACCGTAATCTTTGGTAGACGGTTTGGCCGCTATTCTGTCTGCAACCTCTTTTTGTATCATAACCACAATATTGCTTATGGGCAGTTCCTGCTCTATAAGTCCCATAATTATGGGGGTGGTTATATAATACGGCAAGTTTGCTGCAATTTTTACCGTTCCACCTCCAAACTCATTCTCAACAAGTTTATTTATATCTGTTTTAAGTATATCCGCATTAATTACCGATAAATTATTAAATTCTGCCGTATTTTGCTTTAAAACGGGTATAACCGTACTGTCTATTTCAACCGCAACAACTTTTTTTGCATTAAGGCAAAGCTGTTGTGTAAGCGTTCCAAAACCCGGTCCTATCTCTATAACATTTGTATCTTTTGTAATACATGCGCCGTTTATTATATCAGAAAGCACATTTTCGTCAACAAGAAAATTTTGACCGAGCGATTTTGAAAACCTGAACCCGCTCTCTTTTAATATTTCTTTTATCTCGGAAACCGATGATAAATTTCTCATAATACTTAAACCTCCGAATTTTATGTGTTAATTGTATCATA
>OIXG01002589.1_pt1 | contig 13333 bp, 11 predicted proteins | sample 1587731 | NCBI WGS metagenome assembly OIXG01 (sample SAMEA3888908, study PRJEB22519) | human gut metagenome | biome: human gut; feature: human-associated habitat; material: faeces | place: Denmark | collected 2010
GCGTTCGAAGGCGTCGAGCTTCTTGTCGAGAGACTCTTCCTTCTGCTGGAGGCGGTTCTTCAGCGTTTCAATTTCCTGTTTATAGGAGGCGATCTCTTCGCGCTCTTTTTCAATGGTCACGCGGCTGTTTTCCAGATTGGCAAGCAGATCCTCGAAGGATTCGTCCTTCTGCTCCATCTGGTTTTTCGCCTCGTCGATGATATAATCCGGCAGCCCCAGCTTGCGGGAAATGGCAAATGCATTACTTTTTCCTGGAATACCGATGAGCAGGCGGTAGGTCGGGCGGAGAGTCTCGACGTTGAACTCGCAGCAGGCATTTTCAACGCCTGGCGCGGTCAGCGCAAAGACTTTTAATTCGCTGTAATGCGTGGTTGCGATCGTCCGGCAGGTCATGTTGTGCAGGAAATTTAAAACCGCAATCGCCAGCGCCGCGCCCTCGGTCGGGTCGGTACCGGAACAGAGCTCATCGAAGAGACAGAGCGAATTGGCGTCCGCCTCATTTAAAATCGAAACGATATTCGTCATATGGGCGGAGAATGTACTCAGATTCTGCTCGATGCTCTGCTCATCGCCAATGTCGGCAAATACATTGTCAAAAACAGCCAACTCGGATCCCTCAAATGCCGGGATATGGAGTCCTGACTGCCCCATCAGGGTAAAGAGTCCGACGGTTTTTAAAGAAACGGTTTTACCACCCGTGTTTGGACCCGTCACAATCAGAAGGTCAAACGAATCGCCAACCCAGATGTTGATCGGAACGACCTGTTTCGGATTTAAGAGCGGATGGCGTCCGTCCTTGATATTGATATACCGTTTGTTGTTAAATTTCGGTTCCACGCAGTTATAGTGGCGGGAAAGAGCTGCCTTTGCGAAAATAAAATCGAGCTCTGCCAGAATCGAAAGATCCGAGAGGATCGCGTCGGTGTAAGGCATAAGCTGGCTGGAAAGAGCTGCCAGAACAAATTCAATTTCCCGTTTTTCCTGGATTTCCAGCTCGCGCAGTTCGTTGTTCAGCTTAACGATCGCGAGCGGCTCGATAAATACAGTCGAACCGGTCGAGGACTGGTCATGTACCATGCCTGGGACCTGGGATTTATACTCAGCCTTGACCGGCAGGCAGTAGCGCCCGTCGCGCATTGTGATGACGGCATCCTGTAAATAGGTTCGGCTGGAATTTAAAATAGAATTTAACTGGGTATGGACGCGTCCGCCCACGATCTTCATGGAGCGGCGCACTTTGGCAAGTCCCGGACTTGCGTCATCGCTGACCTCATCCTCGGATGGCAGGCAGCGCTTGATCTCATTGTTGACCGGCGTCAGCGGATCCAGGGCGCGGAAGCGCTCATCAAGGGAATCATCTGGAAATTCTTCGGATTTCTCATGGCGTCCGTAGCTCTGCGCGCGGGCAGCGACTGTCAGCAGGGAGCTGACAGCGAGAAGCTCCGGGATCCCCAGGGAACTTCCGATTTCCAGACGTTTCATGGAACCACGCACATCCTTCACGCCGCCGAAGGAGAGACTTCCCTTCATGCGGACGCGCGTCAGGGCATCGGTCGTCTCCGTCTGGCTCTGCCGGATCGTCCCCAGATCACAGGACGGCTGCAGTTCCCGGCACATCTGTTTTCCCATCTCCGTGGAGGCGTACTCCGTGAGCTGGTCGATGATCTTTGTATATTCGAGAGTTTTTAATGCTTTTTCATTCATGTTGTGGTAATCCTCTTATTTAAATGGTGTTCACATGATACCGTGACCACTAAATTCGTGAAAGACCTCATTAAGTGGTCAGGTATAAGTTCTCACTAGACTCGAAAAGACCTCGTCAAGTGTTCACATTATATCACATTCCCCGCCGTCTAGCCAAGCATTCGCACTTTTTTCTTGCATAACCTTAAGAAGGAAAGTATAATTAGGATATGTTATGCAAAGGGGAAAGTGAAATGCCGGATTCAGAAGAACTTGAAAAAAAGGAAAAACGGGAATTCATGAGAGAAACGATAGTGAAGCCGCCGCTGACCAGAAAACAGATTGCGAAGCGGGTGGCTCTCTTTGTATGCGCGTCAGCCGTATTTGGAGGAGTCGCGGCGGTTTCGTTTGCGGCGGTAAAGCCGTTTGCGGATCGGTGTTTTCAGGAAAATGGGATGCAGGAGACATCCTCAGTCGAGTTTTCCAAGGACGATCCGGACTCTGTTTCGCCGTCGGACGGTGCAGATGCGGATATGACAGCGCAGCCGGAACAAATGGAGCAGGAGATTGATGAGGCGGTCAGCGAGGCGCTTTCCAGCTATCAGTTTTCCGCAGACAATTTCAATTCGATGACGTCGGTGCTGCGTGGAATCGGGGAACAGGGTGATAAGTCGATCGTGACGGTCAGCTCCGGCAAACAGGATACGGATATATTTGGAAACCCGGTGGAAAATACGGGTGATTATGCAGGTGCAGTCATCGCGGAGAGTGATGGAGAATTTTTGATCTTTACTTACGCCGATGCGGTGCGGGCGGCAGATTCGATCAATGTGAGATTTTCGGATGGAACGAAGATCGCTGGTACAGTGCGCCAGATTGACGAAGTGCTCGGAATGGCAGTTGTGGCGGTGCCGTCCGGCAATCTGCCGGAAGAAGAGCGGAAAAAGGTGCAGGTGCTTTCACTTGCCAATTCATATACGGTCAAGGCAGGCGATGTCCTCGTAGGTATCGGCGGTCCGTCCGGACAGGTGCATTCGCTTTCGTTCGGAACGGTATCCTACGTGGCGCGCAATGTGCAGATTACAGATGGACTGACGCGGATCCTGTATGCGGATATCAGCAGCAATTCGCAGACGGGTACCTTTTTGATCAATACAGCCGGAGAGATGGTCGGCTGGACATCGGAGTCCTGCCGCAACGAGAGCTGTACGGATCGGACGGCGGCGTACACCATTTCCAGCTACAAGCCGATTCTGGAGCGGCTGACGAATGGCGTTTCGGCGGCATATCTGGGCATCCTGGGACAGGATGTGAGCCGTGCGATGCAGGGGAGCGGCATTCCGGCGGGCGTTTACGTGACGGAGGCAGTCTCCGGCAGCCCGGCATATGACGCTGGCATCCAGCCCGGCGATATTATTGTGAAATTTGGCACAAAGGAGATCGGAAGTTTCAAAGATCTCCAGGCGCAGATTGAAAATTCCGCGAGCGGCGTGTCTGTATCGGTAAATGTGATGCGGAAAGGGCGCGACGGATACACGGAAATTCCATTTTTGGTATCTCTGCGCGCCAGATAGAAATTCAGGAGGATATAGGCAGAATGAGATATATTGAACAGTTCCGGGAAGGAATGAGAGTCTCGGACGTATATTTATGTAAGACGAAACAGCACGCGGTGACGAAAAACGGAAAAGAGTACGCTTCCGTGCTGCTTCAGGATAAAACAGGCACGGTAGACTGCAAAATCTGGGATTTAAGTTCCCCGGGCATCAATGATTTTGAGCCGCTGCAGTACGTCTATGTGGACGGCGATGTGACGGTTTTCCAGGGTTCCAACCAGTTAAATATCAAGCGCATACGCAAGGCGGACGAGGGCGAGTATCAGGAAAGTGATTACCTTCCGGTCAGCTCAAAGGATATCAAGATAATGTATCAGGAGCTGACGGCTCTGGTGCAGTCTTTCCAGAATCCGTACCTGAAAAAGCTGGCATCCAGCTATTTCCTGGAAGATAAGGCATTTGTGAAGAAATTCTGCTTCCATTCGGCGGCGAAGAGTGTGCATCATGGTTTTGTGGGCGGACTTTTGGAACATACGTTAAGTGTTATGAAACTCTGTGATTTCTACACGAAGTCATATCCGGCGCTGAACCGCGATCTGCTTCTGACGGCGGCGCTGTTCCACGACATCGGAAAAGTGCAGGAGTTATCCGCATTTCCGGAAAATGATTATACGGACGACGGTCAGCTCTTAGGTCATATCGTGATCGGCACGATGATGGTTGCAGACCGTATTAAGGAGATTCCGGGATTCCCGGCAAAGACAGCGGCGGAGTTAAAGCACTGCATCCTTGCGCACCACGGCGAATTAGAGTACGGTTCCCCGAAGAAACCGGCGCTTCTGGAGGCGCTGGCATTGAATTTCGCGGACAATACCGATGCGAAGATGGAGACGATGCTGGAAGTCTTAAAGAGCGGCGGGGAGAATCCGGGCTGGCTCGGATATAACCGTTTCCTGGAGACGAATGTGAGAAAGACGACGCCGACGGAATAATAATAAAATAACAGACATCTAAAATGAGTCTAAATATATATAAGAAAAAGAAAACAGCGCTGCACAAGCAGATGCTGCCTTGCAGAAGCGGGGGAACGAAAAAATAGGAATCAGGACTCACCACCTAAAGAGGTGGGAGTCTTCTCGTTTCATAGGAAATTGCGTCCTATGAAACAAAAAACGCTCCGCGGGATGCGCACTCGCGCGAAGAAGAAACATGTCGCAAGCGACCGCGCTCGGCACGAGAATGTGCCAAGGCACATTCTTTTTTAACTGAGATAAATAAGAAAAATGGAGAAGGATACCAGGAAGGTACAGCGGTTCAGCAGGGATCGCACTTTTCTGATATCCTTTTGTTTCATAAAGAAAAATATAGGGGTACAACAGAAAATATGAAAAAACGAGAAAATACAAGCAAAATCATTGGAAAGGTGTTCGGAGAAGCCAGGGCACTTGGCGTCACTGCCTTAGCGGCGGCTGTCATGCTTTCCGGATGCGGAAACGCTGGAAATCAGGCGCAGAAAGGCGGTTCTGGCGCAGAACAGACGGAAAATACCCAAACAAGCGTTATTATCGCGATGCCGCCGACTTCAGAGCCGGAGGCGGGCTTTGATCCGGCATATGGCTGGGGCGCGGGCGAGCATATGCATGAACCGCTGATCCAGAGCACCCTGACGGTGACAGAAGCAGATTTGAGTATCGGGTATGATCTGGCGACAGATGTGGAGACCTCCGAGGATGGAATGACATGGACGGTGACGATCCGCGACGATGCGAAATTCACGGATGGCGAGGCGCTGACCGCGGAGGATGTGGCATTCACTTATAACACATTGAAAGAGACGAGTTCCGTCAACGATTTTTCAATGCTGAAACAGGCGGAGGCGATCGATGATGTGACGGTTGTGTTTGAGATGGAACGCCCGTTTGCTATCTGGTCATACACGATGGCGGTGACGGGAATTGTGCCGGAGCATGCATATGGAACGGATTACGGCACACATCCGATCGGTTCCGGGCGATATATCCTGAAACAGTGGGACAAGGGGCAGCAGGTGATTCTGGAAGCCAACCCGGATTATTATGGGGATGCGCCGAAGATGCGGCAGGTCACGATTCTCTTTATGGAAGAGGATGCGGCATTTGCGGCGGTGCGCGCCGGGCAGGTGGATGTGGCGTACACGGCGGCGTCCTATGCAGACCAGTCGGTTCCAGAATTCAGTCTTTTGGACTGTGAGACGGTGGACAACCGTGGATTTAACCTCCCGGCAGTGCCGGAGACGGTACGGGAGGATGGCGTAAAAATCGGCAATGATTTTACCGCGGATGTGCAGGTGCGCCGGGCGATCAACCTGGCGATTGACCGGTAGGAAATGATCGATCATGTGTTAAATGGTTACGGCAGCCCGGCATATAGTGTCTGTGACAAGATGCCGTGGTACAACGATGAAATGGAGAACATTTCCTATGATGTGGAGAAGGCGGAAGAGATGCTGGATGCGGCGGGATGGAAGAAAAATGCTGACGGCATCCGCGAAAAGGATGGAGTGAAAGCCATTCTGGAATTTCTCTATCCGACCGGGGATTCGGTGCGTCAGGCGCTGGCAGCCGATACGGCACAGCAGTTAAAAGAGATTGGAATTGACGCATCGATCCGCGGCACCGGCTGGGATACTGCGTATGACGAGGCACAGTCGCAGCCGCTTCTCTGGGGCTGGGGCGCGCACACGCCGATGGAATTTTATAATATTTACCATACAAAGGCAGATACGGGGCTGGCAGAATATTCGCCGTATGCGAATGAGACCGTGGACGCTTATATGGATGAGGCCCTGGCAGCACCGGATCTGGAAAGTTCGTATGAATTGTGGAAAAAGGCGCAGTGGGACGGCGAGACGGGTGTTTCAGCCGAGGGTGATCTTCCGTGGATCTGGCTGGTGAATGTCGATCATCTGTACTGGGTGAGAGACGGGCTTCATGTCGCAGAGCAGAAAGTGCATCCGCACGGTCACGGCTGGTCCATCGTCAACAATGTCGATCGGTGGTACTATGAGTAGGATGAAATGGTTTGGGCGCAGTCTGCTACACCTGATTCTGCTGCTTTTGGCAGTCAGTCTGGTATCGTTTCTGCTGGTGTCGATGTCTCCGGTCGATCCGCTGCAGACGAATGTCGGGCAGACGGCGCTCGGCTCGATGGCGCCGGAGCAGATCGAGAAGCTGCAGGCGTACTGGGGCGTTGGTGTGCCGGTCTGGAAGCGCTTCTTTAGCTGGATTTCGGGCATCTGTCATGGTGATTTTGGCATTTCCCTTCTGTACCGCAGACCGGTGCTGGAGGTGATCGCGGAAAAGGCGTCTGCGTCAGTGTGGCTTCTTCTGTCTGCGTGGCTGTTTTCGGGAATCGTGGGGATATTTTTAGGAATTGCAGCGGCGGCAAAACGGGGCAAGTGGGTGGATCGCCTGATTACGGGCTATTGCATTGTGATCGCGGGAACGCCGTCCTTCTGGCTGGCGCTGGTGCTGCTGCTTCTCTTTACAGTGCAGCTTCCCATCTTCCCAATCGGGTTCAGTGTCCCGGTGGGAATGGCGGCGGACGAGGTCAGCCTGGCGGATCGCCTGTATCACGCATTTCTGCCGGCGTGTACGCTGGGACTGACAGGGATTTCTTCGATTGCGATGCACACGCGCGAAAAAGTGATTGAGATTCTGGAAAGTGATTACGTACTCTATGCGCGGGCGCGGGGCGAGAGTGGCTGGCGGCTGATTTTCCGGCATGGACTCCGCAACCTGCTTCTCCCGGTAATTACGCTGCAATTTGGCTCGATCAGCGAGATTTTCGGCGGTTCGGTGCTGGTGGAACAGGTCTTTTCCTATCCGGGACTCGGACAGGCGGCGGTCACGGCGGGGCTGGGAAGCGATATCCCGCTTCTGCTGGGAATTACACTCATCAGTGCCGTGCTTGTATTTGCAGGAAATGCAGCGGCGGATGGGCTGTACCGGCTGGTCGATCCGAGACTTAGGAAAGGAGGCAGGGCATGAGAAAGAAAACACTCTGGCTGCTGGGAATTTCCCTCCTTTTCCTGATTCTGGTGACAGTGCTTGGAATCGTCTGGGAGGATGCCGCACAGCAGGTCGATTTTGCGAGAAAAAACCTGCCTCCGGGAACTGGCGGGGTGTTTGGAACCGACTGGATGGGGCGGGATATGCTGAAACGGACGGTTGCGGGGCTTTCTTTAAGCATCCGGCTGGGGCTTCTGACCGCGGCGATCAGCGCCGCAGTGGCATTGGCGCTTGCATTGCTGGCGTCGCTTGGCGGGGGACTGATGGATTCATTGGTATGCGGGCTGATTAATCTGGTAATGGGAATCCCGCACATGCTTCTCCTGATCCTGATTTCCTACAGTCTGGGAAAGGGATTCCGGGGTGTGGCAGCCGGGATTGCCCTGACGCACTGGGCGTCGCTGGCGAGGCTTTTGCGGGCGGAAATCTTACAGATCCGGGAAAGTCCGTATGTGCGGATCTCCGAAAAACTGGGGAAAAAGCCCTGGTGGATTGCCTGGAACCACATCGTCCCGCAGGTATCGCGGCAATTTGTGACCGGGTTAATTCTTCTCTTTCCCCATGCGATTCTTCATGAGGCGGGCGTGACCTTTCTGGGCTTCGGTCTTTCCTCCGAGCAACCGGCGATCGGTGTTATTTTATCCGAGAGTATGTCGTACCTGATTACCGGAAAATGGTGGCTGGCGCTCTTTCCGGGCGCGGCACTGGTGCTGGTAACGCTGGGATTTCAGGCGATCGGGCAGAGCCTGGGGCGGCTGATGGATCCGGGGAGCGCGCATGAGTAGAGGATGCTGGAAATGAGGCAGAAAAACATATATTTTGATAAAATGATGCGATTAAGACAAAAACAATCAAAAACGATGCGGCTATCAGATTTGGAACAGACAGACGTTCTCAAAGAACGGAGATTGCGTGAAAATCGTGATTCCATGGAAAAGCCGATATTGAAAATTCAAAATCTAAACTTATATTTTACGCAGTACGCGCGTGGGCTTAGACGGCGCGAACTCCATCCGCTCCGCGACCTTTCCTGCAAACTTTTCAGTGGGGAGCTGACGGCGGTGGTCGGGGCGAGTGGTTCGGGAAAAAGCCTGCTGGCGCACGCAATTCTGGGGATCTTGCCGTACAACTGCCGGATGGAAGGAAAAATTTCCTATCAGGGAGAGGTTCTGGATGAGACGCGGCTTGCCGGGCTGCGGGGCAATGGGATTTCCCTGATTCCGCAGGGGGTTTCCTACCTCGATCCGTTGATGCGGGTCGGGGATCAGATCTGTGGCGGCAGAAAAGATGAAGCGACGCGGGCAAAATGCCGCCAGCTTTTGAAGCGGTACGGGCTGGATGAATCAGTGGAAAAATGTTATCCATTTGAGCTGTCGGGCGGCATGGCGCGGCGCGTCCTGATGGCAGCGGCACTGATGCAGGAGCCGAGGCTGATTGTGGCGGATGAACCGACACCGGGGCTGGAGGCGATGACCGCGCGCCATGTGATCCGTCATTTAAAAGAGATGGCACAGGACGGGGCAGCGGTGCTTCTGATTACTCATGATCTGGAACTGGCGATTGAGATGGCGGACCGGATTCTGGTGTTTTATGACGGGACGATTCTGGAGGAAGTAAAGCCGGAGAACTTCCGGGAGGGACGGAATCTGAAAGAGCCATACACGCAGGCGCTCTACCGGGCACTGCCGGAACATGAATTTTTTGGAGGAGAATGAGATGTCACTAAAGGCAGAAAACCTATCTTTTTCATATGAAAATGGCGGGCGCCACGTGCTGACGCGTATTTCCCTGAAAATTGAGCCAGGAGAGCGTGTGGGTCTGGTGGCGCCGAGCGGATATGGAAAAACGACGCTGTGCCGCCTGCTGGCGGGATATGAGAGACCGGAGGCGGGAACGGTAGAGATTGACAGCATACCAATTGAGAATATCCGGGGCTGTATGCCGGTGCAGTTAATCTGGCAGCACCCGGAGCAGGCGCTCAACCCACGCTGGCGGATGCGCCAGGTTCTCAGTGAGGGCGGTCAGGTGGATGAGGAGAGCCGGGGACGGCTTGGCATCCGGGAAGAATGGCTGGATCGTTTTCCATCGGAGCTTTCCGGCGGCGAACTGCAGCGGTTCTGTATTGCCAGAGCGCTGGCGGCAAATCCGCGGTATCTGCTGGCGGATGAGATCACCGCGATGTTTGACGCAGTGACCCAGAGCCAGATCTGGCAGGCGCTTTTGCATGAGGCAAAGGAGCGGGAGCTGGGAATGGTGATTGTGAGCCATTCGGAATCTCTTTTGAAGCGGATTTGCACGCGGCGGATTGATTTAAAGGCATTGCAGGAAAAGATGGCAGCAGTTTAGCCGGTTCACATATTGACAGAGAAAATCGGGATTTGACAAGGAGAAATGAGGAAGAAATGGATGTTCGGAAGCTGTTGGAAGAGGTAAAACGGGGGGATACGAGTATTGAGGAAGCGGAGAATGCGTTCAAGAATCTTCCTTACGAAGATTTAGGGTATGCGAAGCTGGATCTGCACCGGAAATTGCGTTCGGGATTCCCAGAGACGGTGTTCTGCCAAGGAAAGCCGGATGCCTATCTGGCGGATATTTTCGAGACGCTGTACCGGGAAAATGGGGAAGTACTCGGAACGCGGGCGACGCCGGAGCAGTGGAATCTAGTGCGGGCGCGCATCCCGGAGATAGAATACGATCCGGTTTCAAAAATTTTGCAGGCGAGAAAATCATCGGAGACACCGCGGAAGCTGGAAGGGCTGGTGGCAGTCTGCACAGGCGGAACCGCGGATATCCCGGTTGCGGAGGAAGCTGCCAAAACGGCAGAATTTTTCGGCTGCCGCGTGGAGCGCTACTATGATATAGGGGTGGCGGGCATCCATCGCCTTTTATCCAAACGCGAGGCGATTGCGCGGGCAAATTGCGTGATTGCAGTGGCGGGAATGGAAGGCGCGCTTGGCACAGTTGTCGCCGGGCTGGTGGAAAATCCGGTCATTGCGGTTCCGACCTCGGTCGGCTATGGTGCAAGTTTTCATGGACTGTCGGCATTGATCACGATGATTAATTCCTGTGCGAACGGCATTTCGGTTGTAAATATAGATAACGGCTACGGCGCAGCATACCTGGCGGCGCAGATCAACCGCCTGGCGGTTCGGGAGCCGAAGAAGACGGCAGAGTGATAGTGGTTTGTGATAATTGCATAAAAGCGAAAAACGGAAATGTATCAATAAAATGAGAAAAGTAGAGGGAGAAGTAAAAATGGATGAGAAAATCTTATATCTGGATTGTGCGTCTGGAATCAGTGGAGATATGACGGTTGGCGCACTGTTGGATCTTGGAGCAAGCCGGGAAAAACTGGTACGGGCACTGGACAGTCTGGGCGTATCCGGGTATCATCTGCATTTTGGGCGGACGAAGAAATGTGGAATCGATGCGTATGATTTCGATGTACATTTAGAGGAAGAAGAGCATCATCATGACCACGAACATGGTCATGAGCACGAACATAGCCATGATGAGCACGACCATGAGCATCATCACGATCATGAACACACTCACGACCATGAGCACAGCCATGATCACGCTCACACCCACGATCATATGCATCCTCACGTCCACCGCAACATCCATGACATTTTCGAGATCATCGATCGTCTGGATGCATCTGACCGTGTTAAAAACCTGGCGCGCCGGATGTTTGAGATTGTGGCGGGGGCAGAGTCGAAAGCACACGGAATCCCGGTCAGCGAGGTTCATTTCCATGAAGTCGGTGCAATTGACTCGATTGTGGATGTTATCAGTGCGGCATTCTGCCTGGAGGATCTGGGAATCCACCGCGTGGTGGTATCGCCGCTTTCCGAAGGTCATGGATTTGCGCGCTGCCAGCACGGTTTAATGCCGGTTCCGGTTCCGGCGACGGCAAATATCGCAGCGGCACAGGGCTTGGAACTGACGCTTCGGGATGTCGAAGGAGAGATGGTAACGCCGACCGGCGCGGCGATCGCGGCGGCATTCCGGACAGAAGCGGCGCTTCCGAAGAAGTACCAGATCGAAAAGATCGGTATCGGCGCCGGAAATAAGGATTTCGCGCACGCGAATATCCTGCGGGCGATGCTTCTGACGGATAAAACGGTGGAAGTAGAAACCGGAAAAGACGGTCACGACGAGAGCTCCATGTGGGTCATGGAGGCAAACCTGGACGACTGCACCGGCGAGGCGCTGGGATATGCGATGGAGGTGCTTCTGGAAGCGGGCGCCAGAGATGTGTGGTACACACCGGCATATATGAAGAAAAACCGTCCGGCGTATGTGCTTCATGTACTGACAACGGCAGAAAAACGGGAAGAATTAGAACAGCTTGTATTCTCCTGTACGACCACGATCGGTGTGCGCCGTTATCTGGTAGAGAGGACGATATTGCCACGGGAAGTAAAGGAGATCCAGACCCGTTACGGGGCAGCAAAGGTAAAAATCTGCAAGCGCGGCGGCGTGGATACGTGCTATCCGGAGTATGAGAGCGTGCGCGCGATCTGCCGGGAGACAGGGAAGCGCTTCATGGAAGTATTCCACGGAGTAATGGAAGACGGAAGTATTAGTTTACAGTAAGCACTTTTGAGATTGAAAAACGGCACAGTGCATTCTCGTTAGATAATTAAGAGGAGAATCAAGAACCATGGAAAATAAACCAATGATATCAGAGACAGAAAAAAGAGAAGCTTTAAAACATTTCATGGCAGAAAAAGCGAAAGCACCGGTCTGTGTCGCCTTTTCGGGCGGTGTGGACAGCAGCCTGATTCTCAAGCTGGCGTGTGATACGGCGAAGAAGACGGGAATGCCGGTTTATGCCGTGACATTTCACACCATGCTGCACCCAGCCTGTGATCTGGAGATCGCGGAGCGGGTGGCAAAGGAGCTGGGCGCGATCCATAAAATTATCCAGGTCAATGAGATGGAGCTGGAAGCCATCCGGACGAATCCGGTCAATCGCTGTTATATCTGCAAACACCACCTGTTCGCGACACTTCTGGATTTTGCAAAAGAAGAGGGGATTCCGTGCGTGATGGACGGAACCAATGAGAGCGACCTGCATGTGTACCGCCCGGGTATCCAGGCACTCCGTGAGCTGGGTGTCGTCAGTCCACTTGCACAGTGCGGACTGGAGAAAAAGGATGTCAAGGCATTTGCGGCTGACTTAGGAATTTCCGTTGCATCCCGTCCGTCCATGCCATGTATGGCGACCCGCCTTCCATATGGAACTTCCTTTGACATGGAAGTTTTGAAACGGATTGAGAAAGGCGAAGATTATCTTCGAAGCGTGTTTGGCGGAAATGTGCGCCTGCGCCTGCATGGCGATATTGTCCGGATCGAGGTGGATGCGGATAAATTTGAAAAAGCGATTGCCGAGCGGGAGACGATCTGCAGGACATTAAAAGAAATGGGATTTCTGTACATTACACTCGATCTGGAAGGTTTCCGGTCGGGAAGTATGGATATAGTGGAGAAACTCAACGCGCTGGTCGGGAAATGAATGTAAAGGAGATGGAAATCCCATGCAAGAAGAATGTATTGTCTGTAAAGCACCTCTTATTTATCTGGAACAGGATGAATGGATGGAGTGCGAATTATGTCATAAAAAAGAATTGAGCAAGACCAGATGCCAGAACGGGCATTATGTTTGTAATGATTGTCATACGAAGGGACTGGACACCATTCTTTCCCTGTGTATAGACGAAACATCCAGAAATCCGATCGAGATTGTCCGGAAGATGATGGATGCACCGTTTTGCCATATGCATGGACCGGAGCATCATGTCATGGTGGGAGCGGCGCTGCTTACTGCATATAAAAATGCGGGAGGTGCTATTAATCTGCGGGAATCTGTGATGGTTTTTCCTATATATCCAAACAAAAGGAAAGAAATTTAAAGATCCTGATGAACCACAGGAATGATAAAAGATACATGGGAGCGAGGAATCTATTGAAAGATAGAAGTCTTTTTGGACTGGATTTCGTATATGACACGATCCCAAACAAACTGTATCCATTTGA
>OIXG01002595.1_pt1 | contig 13311 bp, 7 predicted proteins | sample 1587731 | NCBI WGS metagenome assembly OIXG01 (sample SAMEA3888908, study PRJEB22519) | human gut metagenome | biome: human gut; feature: human-associated habitat; material: faeces | place: Denmark | collected 2010
TGTCGCCCGTGCCCATCCAGCCGATGACGTTGCCGAGCTTGTCGAACTCGACCTTATCGTAGCCGAGCTTCTTCATTTCCTCGGCAATGCGGTTGGCGACGCCCTTTTCCTCGCAGCTCTCGCTGGGAATGGCGATCATGTCACGCAGGAAGCGCGTCATGTCGGCCTGATAGCCCTGTGCAGCTTTTTTGATCGCTTCAAAATCCATGAGAAACCTCCGTACATAAATAAAAATTTGATCGCTGTATTTCTGCTTTTCTTTTACTCTGCCTCTATCATAGCATAAGCGCCGGCAAAGTCAAACAAAAAATTTGCAAATCTCAAAAATTTTTAGAAAAAATGATTGCTTTTTCTTTTAACTATGGTATGATGTATGGGAAAGACCAGCGCAGGGGAGGCGATAGGCTATCGAAGCGTCAAAGCTGGAGTCTCTGCGGCAGCTCGCAAAGGGCATTGCCGCGCAGTTCGGCAGCAGCTGTGAGGTCGTCGTACACGACGTGGCTGCCAAGAATCCCGAGCATTCCATCGTCATCATCGAGAACGGGCATGTCACGGGGCGCAAGGTCGGCGACGGTGCGTCCCATGTAGCTATGGAACAGGTGCGCAATGCCGACGCGCAGCCGATGGATCACCTGAGCTACCTCACCAAAACGCCGGACGGCAAGATCCTCAAGTCCTCCACGATGTACATTCGCGGCAAGGGCGGCAAGGTCGTCGCCATTCTCGGCATCAACTACGACATCTCCTCGCTCCTTATGGTCGAGAGCGCCGTGCGCGAGCTGACCGCCGCGGGCGACAGCACGCAGACGGAGCCGGAGAAGATCATCAATGTCAACGATGTGCTCGATGAGCTCATCGCCCAGTCGGTCGCCCTCGTGGGCAAGCCCGCGGCGCTGATGAACAAGGAGGACAAGATGCGCGCCATCGGCTTTTTGAGCCAAAGCGGCGCGTTCCTCGTCACCAAGTCCGGCGACAAGGTCGCCAAGTATTTCGGAATTTCAAAATACACCCTATACTCTTACATTGACAAACAACAGGAGGAAAGCAAACATGGGCAAAATTGATCTGAGCATCAACAAGGTCGGTCTGGAGCATAACATTCAGAAGGCCAAGGAAAACAATGTCATCATCCCCACCATCGCCGAGATGCAGCACCCCGAGACCATTCCCGAAAAAATTCAAGCAAAGCTGAAGAATGTGGGTCTCTGGGATGTCAACCCCCTCAACCTCTTCCGCATCACCTGGAAGAATGAGGCGAAGGAGTCCGGCGGCCTCTTCCAGGAGGTCCCCAACTATGTGGAGATCCCCAGCGAGCTTTCGGGCGTACCCTGCCGCATCATCGCCATGGCGGGCAAGTGGTTCCCCACGGGCTGCCACAAGGTTGGCGCGTCCTTCGGCTGCCTTGCCCCGCGTCTCGTGACCGGTCAGTTTGACGCGAACTATCACCATGCCGTTTGGCCCTCCACCGGCAACTACTGCCGCGGCGGCGCGTTCAACTCCAAGCTCCTGGCTGTTGACTCCGTTGCCATTCTCCCCGCCGAGATGAGCAAGGAGCGTTTCGACTGGCTCTCCAAGATCGCCGGTCAGGTCATCGCCACCCCCGGCTGCGAGAGCAATGTCAAGGAGATCTTCGATAAGACCTGGGAGCTCAAGCAGGATCCCAGCATGATGATCTTCAACCAGTTTGAGGAAATGGGCAATCCCCTGTGGCACTACAATGTCACCGGTTATGCCCTCGCCGATCTCTTTGAAGCCGTGAAGAAGCCCGGTCAGAACTTTGCCGGCGCCTGCTTTACCTCCGGCTCCGCGGGCACCATGAGCGCGGGCGATCTGCTCAAGGAACGCTATCCCCAGCTCAAGCTCGGCGTGGGCGAGGCGCTCCAGTGCCCCACCATTCTCGAAAACGGCTTCGGCGGCCACCGCATCGAGGGCATCGGCGACAAGCACATTCCGTGGATCCACAATGTGAAGAACACCGATATGGCTATCGCCATCGACGATGAGGACTCCCAGCGCCTGCTGCGCCTCTTCAACACCAAGGAGGGCCAGAAGTATCTGAAGGAAGAGCTCAAGCTCTCCGACGAGCTGATCGAAAAGCTCACTTGGCTCGGCATCTCCGGCATCGCCAACGTCCTTTGCTGCATCAAGATGGCGAAGTACTATGAGCTGACCGAGAATGATGTCCTCGCCACCGTGCTGACCGACTCTGCCGCGATGTACGGCAGCCGCATTGAGGAGCTCAACGAGCTGCACGGCGCGTACAACACCGCGGAGGCCCGCCTCGACCACGAGCTGCATATGCTCGGCCTCAAGACCGACAGCCTCATGGAGCTGACCTACACCGACCGCAAGCGTATCCACAACCTCAAGTACTATACTTGGGTCGAGCAGCAGGCGCGCGATGTCAAGGATCTCAACGCGCTTTGGTACGACACCAAGAACACTTGGGACGCCGTCCATGCGCAGGCCGCCGAGCTCGACGAGCTCATCAACGAGTTCAACGAGGCCACCGGCCTTCTCAAGGCGCTCTAAGAAGCAGAGACAAAGCCTGCTCCGAAACGCCACCGCAGCAGCGGCTGAGCGGAAAGAGGAGCAGACCGGATCGAAAGCTGAATAAAATTTCATTGCACAGCGTGTGCAGCATCCCCGCAGATAGGGGCCGGCAATGGCAGGTCAAGGGCGCAGCCCTTGCGCTTCTCTGGGGTTTCCAAAAGGGGATATCTCTTACGGTAAGAGATATCCCCTTTTGAGCGGCATCTGCGCCTGTGCGGGTATATGTCTCCTCAGCCGCTGCTGCGGCGGGGTTACGAAGCGATTGCTTTTGCTGCGGGATTCGAGACCATTTTCAATCTTCCGTTTTAGGAGAAATGATTATGCTGAAAAATGTGAAATGCGCGCGCTGCGTCAAGTGCGGCAAGGAATACGAGGCCGTGCCCAACCTCACGAACTGCTCGTGCGGCGGTATCCTCGACATCATCTACGATTACGATTACATCAAGGCCAATCTCACCAAGGAAAAGCTCAAGAGCCGCCCGAACACGATGTGGCGCTACCGCGAGCTGCTGCCCGTGGAGGAGACCACGCCCGACACGCCGCTGCGCGTGGGCTGGAGCCCGCTCTATGAGGGGGACCGTCTTGCGAAGCTCCTCGGCCTCAAGAAGCTGTGGGTGAAGGACGACGGCCAGAACCCCACTGCGTCCCTCAAGGACCGTGCCTCCGCTATGGCGGTCGCCAAGGCGAAGGAGGCGGGCGCGGAGATCATCGCGTGCTCCTCCACCGGCAATGCGGCCAGCTCGCTCGCGGGCAACGCCGCCGCCGCGGGGCTCAAGACCTTCATTTTTGTGCCCGCGCGCGCGCCCAAGGGCAAGGTCGCTCAGCTGATGACCTTCGGCGCGAATGTCATTTCCGTGCAGGGCAACTATGAAGAGACCTTCGAGCTTTCCAAGAAGGCCATCGACAAGTGGGGCTGGTACAACCGCAACGCCGCCATCAATCCCTACCTCTCCGAGGGAAAAAAGACCGTCTCGCTCGAGATCGCCGAGCAGCTCGGCTGGGAGATGCCGGACTACCTTGCCATCTCCGTCGGCGACGGCTGCACCATCGCGGGCGTGTGGAAGGGGCTCAAGGACCTCTACGCTATCGGCTTTATCGATAAGCTCCCGCGCCTCATCTCCGCGCAGGCAGAGGGCTGCCACCCCATCAACCGCGCCATCGCGGAGAATAAGCCCTGGAAACCGATGGAGGAAAATACCCTCGCCGACTCCATCGCCGTCGGCGTGCCGCGCAACGCGGACAAGGCGCTCACGGCGATCCGCGAGTCGAACGGCATCGTGGTGGATGTTTCCGACGAGGAGATCATGGCGGCGCAGAAGCTGCTCGGCACCGCCTGCGGCGTCTTCGGCGAGCCTGCGGGCGTCGCCGGCACGGCGGCGGTGAAGAAGCTCTGCGACGAGGGCGTCCTCGGCGAAAACGACACGGTCGTCTCCGTCGTCACGGGCAACGGATTGAAGGACGTTGCCAACGCCATCAAATTCTGCGGTGAGCCGATGAGTCTGCCGAACGACCTTGACCTGCTGGTCGCGGAGTTCGACAAGCGCGGCATCGAGACCAAATGAGAGAAAAAATAGCGCCGCGCGAGTTCTGGAACCACCGCTCGCAGCATTATGACGAGCAATCGGGAGCGGCGTATGCGGACGCCTACCGCAAAACGGCGGAGCGCATCCGCCCCTATCTCACGCCGAACGACCGTGTGCTGGATTTCGCCTGCGGCACGGGACTTGTCACGCTGCCGGTCGCGCAGATGGCCGCCGAGGTGTGCGCCATCGACATTTCGGACGAGATGGTGCGGCACCTGAAGAAAAAAATAGCAGAGCAGGGGATCGGCAACGTCAGAGCCTCGTGCATGGATCTCTTTGACGATAGCCTGCGGCCCGGCAGCTTTGACGCGGTGGTCGCCTGCAACGTGCTGCTCTACCTTGAAAACCGCGCGGAGGTGCTCGCGCGCATCCGTGAGCTGCTGCGACCGGAGGGAATGTTCCTCTCGGCGACGGACTGCCTGGGCGAGCGGCTCACACGCGAGGGTGTTCGCAAGTGGTGGCGCAGCCACACGGGGAAAATGCCCTATGTGTCGTTTGACCGGATGCGCACGCTGGAGGCGTCCATCGCCGCGGCGGGCTTTGAGGTGCTGGAGACCGAAAACCTGTTTCCCGCGCCGCCGAACCTCTTTGTCGCAGCAAGAAAAAAGTGAACGAACACAGGAGCGCGGGCTGCGGCCCGCGCTCCTGCGCCGAGAAATGATCTGAAGCAAGGCACGCCTCCATACTCTCGAACTGATGCTATTAAATTATTGCAAACTGGTATTTGCAATAAGACCAGCTCGCTGTTATGATGGGGGCATCTCAGGAAAGGGAAGTGTTTTCCATCAACCAGAAGAATATCAATAAGCTGACCGCGCTGGGCATGATGTGTGCCCTGGTATTTGTCAGCAACTATCTGCGCGTCACTATGCCCATCGCCATCGGCGGGCGAACCTCGTTCACGCTGGCCAACATCATGTGCTGCCTCTCCGGCTTGCTGCTCGGCCCCGTGGGCGGCTTGGCCTCCGGTCTCGGGTCGGCGCTCTATGACCTGACCAACCCCGCTTATGCCGCGGAATGCTGGATCACCTTTATCACCAAGGGCATCATGGGCATGGTGGCCGGCTTTGCCATGCGCGACCGTGCGACACCCATGTATGGCCGCTGCACGGCTGCCGCTGCGCTGGGCTGTCTGGCCTACTACATCCTCTATTTTTCCAAGTCCTTTGCCTATGACGGCCTGCTCCTCGGCGGGCTCACCGCCGCCACTGCGGCCGCTGCGCTGGTCTTAAAGATCCCCGCATCTATTTTTAACGCCGCAGTGGCCATTCTTCTCTCGCCGCCGCTGTGCATCGCCCTGCGCAAGGCCCTTCATCAGGCCAATATCCAGATGCCCTGACACGGACGGATCGCACGAGCCGAGTAGTGCGGATCGAACGCGCGGGCTTCTATCCCGCTGATCGTTTTGAAGCAAAATCGGAGCCGTTTCGGCTCCGATTGCTTTTCCTCCGTGGACGGGGTGCGCTCACAGCGTTGCCCGCAGGAAGCGCATGAGCATGGCCGCGACCTGTCCGCGCCGGGCAAGCCCCTGCGGCGCCGCCAGATTGCTGCCCACGCCGTTCATGATGCCGTTTTCCGCACACCACTTCATGGCGGCGTATGCCCAGTCGCTCACCGCGCCCGCGTCATCGAAACGCAGCGCGCCGCTGACGGCGGGGGAGTCGGCATAGCGATAGAGCATCGCCGCAAGCTGCTCGCGAGTGACCTCCTGCTCAGGGTTCGTGCCGTCGGATATGCCGTTCGCCTTCGCCCACTCCGTTCCCTTGGTGTACCACTGCTCGCCGCCGGATGTATCCACGCCGGCAAGGCGGGCCAGCACGGTGTTGACCATGCCGCGTGTCATCGGCAGATCCGGCGCGAACTCGCTGCCGCTCACGCCGTTGAACAGCTCGCGGGCGGACGCAAACTCCACAGCCTCCTTCGCCCAGTGCTTCTGCGTGTCCTCAAAATGATTGGCGTTGTCCGCGATCCTGACCTGCATAGTTCCCTCCGCGCGGAAGGCAATGCCGGTGTCCGTCACGACGGAGTTTTTCAATATCTCCTCCGTGCCGTCCGGGTGGACGAGTACGGCGACCATGCCGCCGGTCGGCGCGCTCACGGGAAGGTCCACGCGGGTACTGCCGACCTTCTTGGGAACGCTGACGGACGCGGTGATTCCGCCGCCTGCGGGCGCGGAGGTCTCGACCGTCGTGCCGTCGGCGCGCTTTTCAACGGCTCTGAAGCTGCCGTCTGGCTTTGCCGTGGTCTCGACCGTCGTGCCGTCGGGCTTCGTCGTGGTTTCGACCACCGTCCCGTCCGGCTTTGTTTCCACCTTTGTGGCCGAGCCGTTCGCACCGGTGGGCGTTTCGCCCTTTGTGACTGGTGTGACCGGCTTCCAACTGCCGGCTCCCGGCTCGCTCGTCCAGTCGGAGGTAAAGTATATTTCGATGCTGTCGCCGTTCCTTAAGCCTTGCGCGGACATATACTGGTCAACGAGCTTGCCGTTGACGCGATACATCCAGCCGGAATTCTTGCCTTCGTCGAACTCCTCCAGCGTTTTGCCGCCGTCGCTCGTGATGGAGGCGATGTAGCTGCCGCGGCGCTTGCAGGTGTAGCGGTGCTTGGCCAGCATATCGGAGAACACATCAAAGGCGGTGCTGCCCTCGGCGTATTTGAGCTTTGTCTCGCTAAAGCCCATGCCGCTGCCGGTGAGGGTAAAATCCACCGTCAGCATCGCGCGGTTCGACAGTGCGTAGCGCGCCGCTTGTTTGCGCACGGTGCTGTTGCCGCCCTGTGCGTACTTCGTACCGGTCACGACCAGATCGATTGTAACAGGCTGCTTATAGAGCTTCTGGAAATCTGCGTTCTGCGGGTACTTCTCGGCATACTTGCCAAGCGTCTCGCTGGAAAGATAGCTTGTAACGGTGACGGCCTTGCTCTCCTCCCGACGGCTGACGAGCAGGTTCTCATGGGCTATCACATCCGCGTTGCTCGAGCGGAACAGACGCCAGAGCTGCAGATCATACCAGTTGTCCAGCGGCACGGGCACGATGCCGTGATTTTTGAGGTCCTTGCGGTCGTAGACCCAGGTCAGATGACCGTCCGTGCCCAAATAGCACTCTTGGAAGGCGTGCAGATCGGTGGTGACATTGTTCCAGTCGGGATTGCCGTTGCAGATGCCGTCCCAGTAATTCACCTTGACCCGTTCCATCAGCGCGATTTCCGCGTCGATCTCGGCCTGCGTCAGCGGCTGGACGGAAACGGTGACGCGCTTTTCCGCCAAAACCGGCAGATTGGCATAGTCTCTGCCGCTGCCGCTCGGACGGTCGAGGACCTTCACCGTCAGCGTGACGGTCTTTGCCGCCTCGCCGGGCAGCGGGCGGTAAATATTGACGCGCGCGGCGTTCGCCACATCGGGGGTTTCGATCACGGCGGTGTCGCTGCTGGTGATGACCACCGGCGTGTACTTGCCGTCGATCTTGAGGTCGCGCGTGGTCGGGAACTGGATGTCGTTGACGGTCGTGTATACGCCGTTTTCATTCGCCGTCAGCTTCTTACCCGTGACAAAGTCTCTGAGGCCCGGGTCGGAAAGGGCGCCCTCCAGCGCCGCCTGATACTGCTCATTGCGGTCTGCACCGTTCTGCACGGCCTTCACCGTGACCTCAAACGTCTTATAGAGCACGATGGGAGGCTCGCTGCCGGTCACGTCATTTGTGCGCTGGAAGGTGAAGCTTGCGGTTAAGACCGTCTGACGGTCGATTGCCGACCGCGTGACCACTCCGTTGTCGGAAATAATGCCGGGGTCGCTGCTCGTCCACACGATTTTTGCCCACTGCTTGCCCTCCACCACTGTCGGCAGGTTCAAATTTTCCTCGGTCAGCTCGGGCAGCGTGACACGGTCAAGGACTTCCTCGGTCATAACGCGACTGACCCTGTTCACATCCCAATAAACCGTGACGGGGACCGCCACATTCTCCCGCGCCTCACTGCCGCAGGTGAGCGTGAAATGCGCCTTGTAGGTGTCGAACCACTGTGTGCGCTCATTGACCGTTTTGTTGGGGTCGTCATAGAAGTAGGTGATACCGCCGATGGACGAGATCGCAGACGCCGCCTGAACTGCTGTGGCTTTGGTCGGCTCTGCCGAGATAAATTTCACACCGACACCGGAAAAGCCCGCGTTGGCCAGCCGTGTCTCCACCATCGTCTGCACGTTGCTGTCCTTGCCGAACCGGGGGTGAAGGGTGCTTAGGGACTTCGCTGCTTTTTCCAGCGTTTCCTTGTCCGCGTCGACCGCCTGCGCGGTCTTGGACTTAACGACAAATGTGATCGGCAATTCAGCCTTTTTGCCGTTAAGCGTGAGCTTTGCCGTTAAGGTAACTTCCTGCTTGTCCTCGGCGGGCAGAGTCACCTTGCCCTTCTTCGGGTCGATCACAGACGAATCGCTGCTCTCCCAAGTGATCGTCGAGCCGTTCTCACCCTCGTTCGGCAGCGTCAGCGTGGTCTCGGCTGTGATGGTGGTCGAGGACACGCCGAGCTTTTCCAGCGTCAGCGCGGCCTTATCGAACGCCAAAAGAGCGTCGTCGCCGGACAGCACATCGGCAGTTTTGTGCTGATCGTGCGCACTTACGATCTTCCCGCCGCAGGCGACCTCTACTTGAATACGATTTGCACTATACTCTTCGGGGATTAGATATTTTTTCTCCGTTGCGCGAGAGAGCTTTTCGCTCACCGTGCTGAATGTATCATAGCAATACCACTGATAGGTCAGCTTGGGATAGTTTTCCTCATCATAGGGAAGATCGCCCACCAGCACTTTGGCTTCTACCGTCTGTCCCGGGGCGATAACACTGCTTGTCGGGTTGATGATATCAACATAAGTGATATGAGGGATTACCGTAATAACAACGCTATCAGAATAGGACTCTCCGTTATAGGTTACCGTCGCCGTGATCGTTACCGTCCCCGGCTCATTTGCCTGCGCAATTCGGATATTGTCCGCCGCGCTCGCGGTAGCAGGCGCGGTCAGTGTGACACAGTCATTGCTCGTGCTCCAAGTGACAGCGGGCGTGCTGCCCTCCATGTCCTTGTACGCAACTGTCAGCGTGGTATGGGGCTCATCGCTGTTGGTCATTTGGAGCGTACTGCCACCGGAGATAACGATGCGCGGGTTCTTTTCTGCCGGAGTACTGCTGGTTTCCCATTTGAGAATAACGTTGCCGGAAGCGTCCTTGTCGAAGGCGTCGCCGAGTTTTTTAGCAACAGAGGCGATGGAATCGACCTTACCGTAGTTTTTGTCCTCATTAAGAGCGCCGGTGCCGCCGCCCTTGCCGACTGCAGGCCGCGTCCAGTAGCAGTTCAAAATTGCTGCACCGCTAAAGCCGGCAATGCCGCCATAGGTTTTATTCCCAACCGTACCGGAATTATAGCAGTTCTCTACCGATGCAGACGCTGTTATACGCGCGAATATTCCGCCGGCCTCAGTAGAGCCCGTAACGGAAGCATCATTATAGCAGCTTTCGATTGTGATTGCCTTTGCCGTAGCATATCCCAAAATGCCGCCAGCATACGGAGCAGAAACAGCGGCGTGATTGGCACACCCCTCAATGCTGAGTGATTTCCCGCTGGCTATTGTATTGACTCTGCCAACAATACCGCCGGCCGCAACGTTTGATCCGGATGTTTTCGTATTTGCAACCGTACCGGTGAAGGAGCAATTTTTGATTGTTGCACAATTTTGTACCTTGCCAACAATGCCGCCGACAAATGCGCTATTTGTCGCTTTGACCGCACCCACGGCCTTTAGGTTTTGGATCGTTGCACCATTTACCGTGCCGAACAATCCCACACCATTGGCAGATTCGGTCTCAATATTTAGTCCGCTGATCGTATGATTTTGTCCATCAAATGTGCCAGAAAAGGCTGTTCCCGGTGCAGATACATCACTAATAACCGCCCCTGTGTAACTTGTGCCAGACAAATCAATATCATTCATCAGCACGTAATTATTACTTCCGCTGACTTTCGACAAGTCCTCGGCTGTCCTTATTTCAAACACGTTTTCCGCCGCCCGCGCCGTCGCGGGCAGCAGGCCGATGACCATCACAAAGGCCATCAGCAGGGATAATGCGCGTTTTTTCATCTTTTCTTCCTCCTTTTGCATGAAAAAAGCGTCCGTACCCGCCCGCGCTCACGAGCCGTACAGACGCGAAAAGGGCGCAATGACCCCTTGGTGTCTCACGGCTCCCAGTGTGGGCAGGAGCGTCCAAAGCCGTCCGGGCATTCTGACTCATCTCCTCGTGGGAGCTTCACAGTGACCCGCTCGCGGGGCTTTTCACCCCATTCCCCCGTTCCGGTTTTTCTCCGGCAGACGGCTTTGATCGGTATATGGATCTGTGCGGCGGAAGGCTCTCCCGCCGCACATTCTATCATAAGGAAATTTTGCCGAAAAAGCAAGAGGAAATCATGAGAGGAGCCGAAAGAAGCCTGAGCGCCTCGTGCGTCGTGTGCGCATTTCGGGGCGGAAAATGCTACATTTCGTGCCGTCGCCGAAAAAAAGCGGAAAAAAGTGATATGCTTTACTCGTCAAACCGCTGCAACTACTTTATTTAGGAGGAGAATCATGAAGAAACGATTACTCAGCACACTGCTTTTTCTCGCTTTGGCGCTCACCCTGCTGCCGACTGCGGCCCTTGCCGCGCCGACAAGGCTCAAAAGTGTGGACCTTGTCATCGACCTGCCGAAGGCGGGCGAGCCAAACGAGATGGAGACCGAGGTCGCCATCAAATCCTTCAAAAGCGGCAGCATCGATCTGCTTGCGAACGGTGCGGGCATCCTGTACACCGAGTGGCAGGGCGACGATGTGGAGACCGACGACGGCTATGCCTTCCGCGCGGGCACGACCTATCTCGTCAACATCAAGCTCGCCCTTGACCCAGCTAAGGGCTACTGCGCCAACTATAAAACGGTCGGCGGCGAAAACCTCGTAGGGCCCGACACCTTCTCCGCCACGGTCAACGGCGTGCCTGCCACAGTCCGCACCAGCGCGCAGTATTATCCCACGCTTCAGGTCAGCCTGACCATCGCGGGCGAGCGCTATACCGAGGCGGAGAAGTCGGAGCTCAACGCCGATCTGGCGCGGAAAACGGACCTCCTCAGCCAAGCCAAGCGGGCGATGGCGACTCCCCGCACCCAAGCCGAGGCCAACGCCAAGCAGTATGAAAACTTCGCCACAAGCGTGACCGTCATGACCGACCCCAGCCATGTTTTGGAGAATACCGACAGCATCCGAACCCTCATTCTGGACGCTGACAAGGTAACGGAGGACACTTGCTTTTTCATCGCTTACGCCGACTATTTGAAGGAGCTCTGGCTCAGCGACAAGGTGGATGTCTATCAGTTCATTCAGGCGATGGATACCTACCTTTGGCTGCCCATTGCCGGCGTATACCGGTGGGAGAGGCAGAGCGACATGCCCTTCTATACTGCCGAGACCACGGTGTTTATCCCCGAATCCGCCGTCCCCGCGCTCAAGGCGGCCCAGGCGGAGCGCGGCTATAAGATCCCCTACACCATCAAGACCTACTCCGGCGCCGACGTCTACGCCGCGCAGAAGGCGGGCGCCGCCGCCGCGAAGGACAACTGGTGCACTGCCCACCAGTACACCATGCAGATCCGAACTGCCGACCGTGTCTACACCTATGCGCAGGCCTGCCAATACGCCCGGCGTTATTACTGGTCCTGCGCCATCTGCGGCAAGTGCGAGCACAATGCGGGCCACGTCGCTCCCCATTCCGATGATACGGCGCTGATGCTCCAGCAGGAGAAGCTGGCCCATTCGGATAATGGCGAATATCCCACGGCGGAGGCCTATATCGGCGTGAACGCCGCCGGAGAGCATGTCTACTGGCTCAGCTGTGAATACTGCGGCCATTCCCACCGCTATCTCCAGCAGCATCTTACCGCGCGGGATGTTTACGCCTCCGGCACGGGACTGAGCCTCAAGCAGTATCAGGAGGAGGTCAACGCCACCCTGAAATGGGAGGAGACGCAGGCGCTGAACACCACCGAGCTGTATCCCGGCACCTTCACGCTCGCGCAGAAGTCCTCCGCCAAGACCAGCAGCTGGGCGCAGAGCGACGTGAACCTTGCGCTCAATGATAACCTGCTTGACGCCGGCCTGCTCGGCAGCGATTACACGAAGAACATCACCCGCCTGCAGTTCTGCTCCGTGGCGGTGCGTCTGGCCGAAGAGCTGACGGGCAAGAGCATCACGCCCGCCGCCGCGAATACCTTCACGGACACGAACAACGCTTATGTCCTCAAGGCCTACGCTGCGGGTATCACCACCGGCACCTCGACGAGCGCCTTCTCCCCCAACGATACGCTCACGCGACAGCAGATGGCAGCCTTCCTCTACCGCACGCTGCGCTATGTGGAGAAGAACTCCGGCTATTCCTACACCAGCTACACCTCCAAGCTTGCCTCCTACACAGATAACGCGCAGGTGCAGGGCTGGGCGAAGGAGTCGATGGCGTTTATGAACGCGCTCGACCTTGTCAAGGGCACCACCGCCACCACGCTCAATCCCAACGGCAAATGTACCATCGAGCAGGCGGTCGCCGTGGCGGAGCGCAGCGTCTACGCTCACCAGATCGGCTGGTATCAGGCCGCGCCGGTGACCAACATCTATGACTATAACAACAGCACAGGGGAGCATGAGCGCCGCGCCGGTGACTACACCTCCTTCGGCAGCACCAACGCCAGCCTTCATCCGGGCGATCTCGTCTGGGTCACGGGCAAGCTGACCGGTGTGAGCAACCTGCTGGCTACCGCCCCCGAAGCCACCGTGGAGGATTGCATTTACTCCGCCTATATTCCCGGCATCAACCCGTACACCGGGCAGAGTATGTATCTGCGCTACCGCGACCTTATCCCCGTCCGCGGGTAAGAGAAAGGCTGAGGGAGAGACCGCAAAAAGAGGTCTCTCCCTTTTCCTGTCCTGATCGGCGTACAGCTGCCATGCGGCGGAGAGAGCCTTTTGCGTCCTCTACGCCAAGCTCGAAATTTGTCGAGCGGTTTTTAGCTATTTTCCCTCATTTTTTGTTGAAATTCAAAGAATTTTGTGCTATTTTAGACAACATAAAATATGTGCTTCGAACACAACAGGGAGGCGGTCATCTGATGGAGCTGCGAAGAT
>OIXG01002596.1_pt1 | contig 13309 bp, 3 predicted proteins | sample 1587731 | NCBI WGS metagenome assembly OIXG01 (sample SAMEA3888908, study PRJEB22519) | human gut metagenome | biome: human gut; feature: human-associated habitat; material: faeces | place: Denmark | collected 2010
TAGCGCCTTCGCCTGCATTGATTGCCGCATCGGTGCCGCTGATATTAGTGCTGCCCTTAACAGTAACGTTTGCACCTTCTGCCTTAATGCCGGTTGCACCCTTCAGCTCCAGCTTAGCCTTGGTGGTGTCGATTACGATATCTTTATCGGTTGCACCTACTGCGGCGCCTTCTTTAACCTCGATCGTAGTCGGGTTCTTGGTGAATACATAAGAGCCGTCTTCCTTCAGAATGCCTTCTTCTTTGTATTTTTCGTCATTGCCGGTGATGCCCTGGTTGAACTTGTCAGCCTTCTGATCCTCTGGATAGCTCGGTGTCGGAGGTGTCGGAGGTTCAGGTTTAATATCTTCCTTATTCAGGCTGCCTTTACCGTCTTCAGTGTTGAAGGCGATATTGCCAGTCTTCAGCGCTGCGCTGCTTGCGGTCAGGCCGTCGGCAATCTTCACGAAACCGGTCAGGTTCTTCTCACCGTTTACAAAGTTGCTGTAGGTCAGCTTGCCTGCCAGTGCGTTCAGTACGTTGTTAACGCTGTCCTTGTTGTCCATTGCAATACCGGTGTTATCGGTAATCATGCTTACAACGGAGCCTGCTGCAGCACCCTTGATAATGGTGTCGCCTGCTGCGTAGTCGTTAGCTGCTTCGCCATTGCCAGTGTGTGCATAGAAGATGTTGGTATTGCCACTGTAGTTGTCGATGGTCAGGCTGTTAGCATCCTTTTGGAAGATGTTGCCTGCTTTAGCTTCGCTTGCACCGCCAACGAAGTCAGCGATTTCACTGCCAGTGAATTTATATTTTTCCCATTCAGAATCGCCGTATACATAACCATACTTCTCGTTATTCCAGGAAGCACCGTTTGCCAGGGTCAGGTTCATGGAACCGCTCAGGCCTGCATCTTTTTCTGCATCGAAATGTTTGTATGCAACGCCGGTCCATGCGGAATCTTCGGTAGTCAGCTTCAGGTTGATAACAGATTCCTTGCTGTCGCTCGCAAATTTCTGGCCCTGTTTGCCGAAGAGACCTGCATTACCCTTAACGGTAACAGTCTTGCCCTCGCCGCCAACATTAACAGTACCAAGAGCAGCGCCCAAAGCATGGAAGCCATAGCCTGCCTCGTCACTGTTGTTCTTAACCTCGATATCGGCAGCGCCCAGGTTAACAGTTGCACCGTCTGCTGCGATGGCACCGGAGCCGTGAGCTGCGATAGTGGTCTTGCCGTCAACGGTTACGCTGGCACCTGCGCCGTTAGCGTTGATGCCGGCAATGTTTCTCCAGGAGGATTCACCCAAAGTAGTGGTGTTCTGACCTTTGATAACGTTATCAAGAGCCCACTCTTCGCCGTCCTTAGCCATCGTCAGATCGCCATGCAGCTTGATTTCGGCATTGCCGTTAGCGTTAACGCCGTAAACATTGTTATAGCCATGAGCCTTAATAGCGGTATTGCCGGTAACCTCTACCACAGCCTTCTCACCTGCGCTCTTAGCATAAATGCCGATTGCGCTGCCTTCGCCGATCAGCGGGTTGCCGCTGCTGGTCTTACGGCTGTAGGTATTATCAATGTTGATATCCAGAGTGCCCGCAGTAATGCTTGTTGTGCTGCCTGCAATGCTGTTGTCAATGCCGCGCAGCGGAATTCTGTTGTTCAGAATACCTGCATTCGGATCAGGCGCAACAGTCTTGCTGTCCAGAGCTACGTTCAGCTTCAGAGTCTTGTCTGCAGCATTGATTACCAGATTTTCAACGCCTGCAGCGTTCTGTACAGCCGCACCGCTGATGATGAAGGAGCCTTCCCAATCCGGATCCTTTTCCTTATGAGTCATCTGGTTGATATTAATGCTTGCGTCCTCGGCAAATACATAGGACAGATCCTCCTGCTGTACCGCGCTGAATACGCCCTGCTTCTCGCCGGTGATAGCATCGGTAAAGGTAGTCTTTTCGCCTGCACCCGGATCAACGGTTTCTTCTTTGGTGTAGCCCTTACCAGTATCCTTATTGAATTTAATGGTATCAACCTTCAAGGTCTGGCTGCTGGAGGTCAGGCCGTCAGCAATCTTAACAGAACCGTTCAGGTTGTTTTCGCCGCTTGCAAAATTGCTGTAGGTCAGCTTGCCTGCCAGTGCATTCAAGACGTTGGCAACGCTGGCATCATTTTCCATAGCAATGCCGGTGCTGTCGGTAATCAGGCTAACTGCGGAGCCTGCTGCCGCACTCTTGATAATGGTGTCGCCTGCTGCGTAGTTGCTTGCGTTTTCACCATTGCCGGTGTGGGCATAGAAAATGTTGGTGTTGCCGCTGTAGTTATCAATGGTCAGGTTATGGCTGTCCTTCTGGAAGATATTGCCTGCAGCAGCTTCGCTTGCACCGCCTGCCAGCTTAGCTACATGGCTGCCTTCAAATGCTGCATTAGTTTTGCCCCATGCCTCATTGTTCCAGGTTGCACCGTTGGAAACATAAAGATTAATGATCCCCTTATAAGGATTACCAGTTGTACCAAGGTCTTTAGAAAACGCAACACCGGTCCAAGAAGAATCCTTATCAGACAAGCCTATATTGATAACACTGTCTCGATCAGGATAGTCAAAATTAGAGTTAGCCTTTTCGCTATAAGCAATTGCATTGCCTTTAACGACTGTAGTAACAGTGCCTGCTGCATTCTTGTCAGCATTCATGTTGACATTAACAACGCCGCCATCAGATTTCAATGCATAGTTTTCATTCTTTTGGTCAGCAGCAATCTGAATATTACCGCCGCCGACAGTTACGGCAGAACCGGTTCTGATAGCAGTCAGTGCATTACCATTTTTCAGGTTGATATCAACCTTACCATCTACGTTGATGATAGATGCTTTGCCGCCCCAATCCTTTGCATCCTCGGCCCAAAGGCCATGAGTAGGTCCGAAGCTGTCATTTGCCAGCTTAAGGTCACCGTGAATATCTACACGGCTTCCATTATTTTGAGCCAAAATACCATAGGCTGGATTAGTTGCGTCAGAATGAGCATGAACAGTGGTAGTAGCTGCTGTGATATCAACATTGCCATTCTTCACAACAAGGCCGGAACGGTCATATCCGTCAGCGTCAGCACCCCAACCTCCGGCAGCGCCGATTACCAGCTCGCCGGCAGTAATTTTCGTTGCACCTGCAATATTATGATTAAATGCTGCACCAACTTCTTTCCAGTTGCCTTGCTTAGCAGTCATTACAAGCTTATTGTTGCCTGCATCAATAGTCAGCGGTGCTTTTGCATCTACTGCGGATTCAGCATCTGCTTTAATCGTAGTATCAGCACCGAAAACGTACTTGCCGTCCTGAATGTTGCCTGCATATTCGGTATCTGCTGCAGTATCACCGGTCAGAGTAGTAGTGAATTCTGTTTTAGGTGGAATTACAGGTGCTGCCGGTTTAACATAGGTGCCCTTGCCATCTTCCTTATTGAAGGTGATGTCGCCGCTCTTCAGTGCTGCGGAGGAAGCAGTCAGGCCGTCGGCAATCTTCACATAGCCGGTCAGGTTGCTTTCGCCGTTTACGTAGTTGCTGTAGGTCAGCTTGCCTGCCAGCGCGTTCAGTACGTTTGCTACGTTAGCGTCGCTGTTCATGCTGATGCCGGTGTTGTCGGTGATCAGAGATACTACAGAGCCTTCTGCTGCGTGCTTGATAATGGTGTCGCCAGCCTTATAGTTCTCGGCTGCTTCGCCATTTCCTTCATGCGCATAGTAGATGTTGGTGTTGCCGCTGTAGTTGTTGATAGTCAGGCTGTTACTGTCCTTTTGGAAGATGTTGCCTGCAGCTGCTTCGCTTGCACCGCCTGCGAAGTTCGTTACACGGCTGCCTGCCCATTTCTCGCCACCAAAGGGATTAGCAATAATCATATCAACTACTTCGTTGTTCCAGGTTGCGCCGTTCTGCAGCCACAGGTTTGCATCACCGGTAAAGGTCTTGTCACCGTCTTTCTTGCCTCCTTCGGCAAAGCTGTTTTGTACGACGCCGGTCAGGCTGGACTTTGCAGTGGTGAGACCCAGGTTGATTTCGCTCTTAGTGCCGTGAACATCAGCAGAATTTACCGCACCGGTATCCAGGCTCAAGTTACCTTTAATGGTTACAGCATTGTCAGCTGCACCGGTAACATTGCCAGCCTCATCTTTAAGAACGTTCATGTTGACAGTGCCGTTTTCTGCTTTAATAGCAGCATAGCCCATGTCTTGGCCTTCTTTTACAACAATGCTGCCTCCGCCATTAACGTTTACAACGGCACCGCCGGCATTTGCCCAAATACCGTTAGCATTGCCTTGGAAGTCCACATCACCGTTAACTGTAATAGTACCGCCCTTGCTGTCCTTCATGCTGCTGGTTGCATACAGGCCGGTTGCTCCATAGTATTGATAGCCGCCGTTATTGCCGTCGATGTCCAGCTTTACATCACCATTGACAACTACATTACCTCTGTTATAAATACCAATGGTATTGTTATCGCCCTTTGCGGTGATATCCATGTTGCCGTCTACAGTCAGTTTGGCATTGCCATTAGTAATTCTCACGCCCTGCAGGCCATCAGAGCCTACCTTAGTACCAGTGAGGTTCATTTTTACGGTATCTGCTTTGATAGACAGAGTATTGGCATCGTCAATTTTAATACCTGTTCCAGGTACACCGGTTACGTCCTTAACATTCAAGGTTAAGGTTTTGCCTTCTGCATTGATTTTGGTATCTTCCATAAGCTCGATGCCATACTGCTTGTGAGTAATCTGAGTATCCTGAGTAAAAGTATATACTCCGTCCTTAATTGCATCTGCATATGCAGTATCAATATAATCTGCACCCGTAAGAGTATTAGTGTACTCTTTTACAGACGGTACTTCCGGTTTAACATAAGAGCCTTTACCCTCTTCGGTGAAGGTGATATCACCGGTCTTTTGTGCCTTGCTGCTTGCGGTCAGGCCGTCAGCAATCTTTACATAGCCGGTCAGGTTCTTCTCACCGGTTACAAAGTTGCTGTAAGTCAGCTTACCTGCCAGTGCGTTCAGTACGTTTGCTACGTTAGCGTCGCTGTTCATGCTGATGCCGGTGTTGTCGGTGATCAGAGATACTACAGAGCCTTCTGCTGCGTGCTTGATAATGGTGTCGCCAGCCTTATAGTTCTCGGCTGCTTCGCCATTTCCTTCATGCGCATAGTAGATGTTGGTGTTGCCGCTGTAGTTGTTGATAGTCAGGCTGTTACTGTCCTTTTGGAAGATGTTGCCTGCAGCTGCTTCGCTTGCACCGCCTGCGAAGTTCGTTACACGGCTGCCTGCCCATTTCTCGCCACCAAAGGGATTAGCAATAATCATATCAACTACTTCGTTGTTCCAGGTTGCGCCGTTCTGCAGCCACAGGTTTGCATCACCGGTAAAGGTCTTGTCACCGTCTTTCTTGCCTCCTTCGGCAAAGCTGTTTTGTACGACGCCGGTCAGGCTGGACTTTGCAGTGGTGAGACCCAGGTTGATTTCGCTCTTAGTGCCGTGAACATCAGCAGAATTTACCGCACCGGTATCCAGGCTCAAGTTACCTTTAATGGTTACAGCATTGTCAGCTGCACCGGTAACATTGCCAGCCTCATCTTTAAGAACGTTCATGTTGACAGTGCCGTTTTCTGCTTTAATAGCAGCATAGCCCATGTCTTGGCCTTCTTTTACAACAATGCTGCCTCCGCCATTAACGTTTACAACGGCACCGCCGGCATTTGCCCAAATACCGTTAGCATTGCCTTGGAAGTCCACATCACCGTTAACTGTAATAGTACCGCCCTTGCTGTCCTTCATGCTGCTGGTTGCATACAGGCCGGTTGCTCCATAGTATTGATAGCCGCCGTTATTGCCGTCGATGTCCAGCTTTACATCACCATTGACAACTACATTACCTCTGTTATAAATACCAATGGTATTGTTATCGCCCTTTGCGGTGATATCCATGTTGCCGTCTACAGTCAGTTTGGCATTGCCATTAGTAATTCTCACGCCCTGCAGGCCATCAGAGCCTACCTTAGTACCAGTGAGGTTCATTTTTACGGTATCTGCTTTGATAGACAGAGTATTGGCATCGTCAATTTTAATACCTGTTCCAGGTACACCGGTTACGTCCTTAACATTCAAGGTTAAGGTTTTGCCTTCTGCATTGATTTTGGTATCTTCCATAAGCTCGATGCCATACTGCTTGTGAGTAATCTGAGTATCCTGAGTAAAAGTATATACTCCGTCCTTAATTGCATCTGCATATGCAGTATCAATATAATCTGCACCCGTAAGAGTATTAGTGTACTCTTTTACAGACGGTATTTCCGGTTTAACATAAGAGCCTTTACCCTCTTCGGTGTTGGTGAAAAAGTACTTGCCTTTTCCATCAATGTTGCCTTTGTATTCTGTATCTGCACTTCTATCACCGGTCAAGGTAGTATGGAACTCAGTGACCGGTGATTCAACTGCCGCAGCGGAATATCCTCCAAGTATACTGGCGGTGACTGCCGCAGCCAGCAAGGCGTACTTTCGTTTTCCCTTAAAAATATTCATTCGTGATTACTCCTTTACAAAATAAATCATTTCATTGATGTATCTTTTTGTAAGTTGCAAAATCACCTTCTTTCCTCTGATTGTTATATTTCATTTTTTGCATCTCCCTCACCGTCATTTGGTGCTTCGTACTCTACCCGGTCTTAAAAAAGAAGAGTTTCCTTGCACCAGCAGCCCTTCATCTGTGGTTAGATAAAAAGCTGCCGGCACAAGGACATGGTTCATGACCAGCAGTGTGTGCACTCGCACTACGAGTCACCCGCTGCCGATTACAAAGCTGCCTTCCCATACCTATGGCTGTGAGCAAGCTCCGATAGACGACAGTCGGCACGCTCATATGACTTATCAGAGGTGATCAGAATCTCAATTTCATCCCCAGGGTCAGGGCTCTTCCCGGCATCGCGTACCAGGTATCCGCTCCGCCACCCCAAATGACATCGGTGTGCTCTGCCCAGAGTTTATTGAAGATGTTGTCTACCTTGAGGTAGAATTCGGTCGATGTATTGGGTCTGTAGTTCAAGGATAAGTTGCACACTGCGTATTTATCGCTTGGCCAGCCTTTAACGCCCTTCGTCGCTCGGGAGGTATCACGGATGAAATAGAATCCATCGAAAGCGGCTCCGAATTTATCCTTGTCATAGTAGATACCGAAAGTGGCTTTGTCTTTGGGGGCATAGCCCTGAGAGAAGCTGCCACTATCATCATAGTAAAGATGCGACCATCCCAATTTCGCATTCACATAGCGGCTCAAGCGTACATTGTACTGGGCATTCCACCCGCGAATGATGCCGCCAATCACATTCTGGTAAGTCCCATCATTAGCGATATTCAAGCCCACGCCGACTTTGGTTTCAAACCAGCCAAAGGTCAGATAGTTCTCCGGCCCAAACTCATGATTGTAGCCTATGGATGTGGTCCGACCTTCGGATGCCTTTAGATCTTTATTGCCAAACTTCACATCATAGAGCTGACTCAGGCTCGGAAGGATGTAGTAATCGCTGCGTCCCGCATAGATAGAGTCCTTTTTCGTGATATCCCATGCCAATTTATAACTGAAGCTATTGTGGGAGTCGAAGTTTTTCGGGCTGTCATGACGCACCCCGCCGCTTAAGGTCAAGTGCGGCAGGAATTCCCAATCGCCCTGCAGGAACATGGAGGTGTTCTTCGCATCTTTGCCATTGTTGTTATCTTTGCCTTTGACATATTCCAATCCGCCCACCATGGTGTAGGTTGCCGATTTATACCGGAACGTATCGCTGAAAAGGCTGTATTCGGTATCTCCGGTAACGGGTTGTGCCATGGACGTATCTTCTCCGCCGGGCTTGGACCAGAGATATTTCTCTTTGGAATTCCGATATACCAGAGTGTTGTTCCACAGTTTGGACAGATTCCAGTCATGTTTCAAAGTCAGGCGTTCGCTGTCAAAGGCTCCTACATAGTGGCCTTTACGGATGAGATCCACCCCGGTGAAGTCGGAGCTGGTCTTGTCATAGCTGACTGACAGATTCTGGTCTTTATTGAAATCGTACTGTAGTTTCGCGCCGGAGCTCTTGGTATTCGAATGTCCCGGCCATACCTTACCGCTGGCATCTTTGGTACTTCCCTCGATGCTCTTATCATCATAGACCTGGTAGCGGATCTTCCCTTTGACCCCCATGGCATTGAATTTGTAGGCTTCTTTCCCGAAGCTGCCTCTGGCGATATCCATGCTGGCTGTATTGGAGGTCGGCTTGCGTGTAATGATATTGATGACCCCGCCTTTCGCACCAGAACCATACATCACGGCAGCCGAACCGCGAAGGACTTCTACGCGTTCCACATTATCCATGTTGTTCAGAAGAGATGTGAACGCATACCCGCTGGAGCCTGCGCCTTTGAAGTCATTGAGTCGTACGCCGTCTACCAGGATGATGATATCGTTACTACCATTGATGCGAATACCGCTCATGTTCGCATTGAGACCGTTGGATCCATAGTTCAGGAATTGAACCCCCGGAATGGTACGCAGCGTATCTTCTATGCTTTCCATATGCAGAGCTTCGATCTCGTCACGAGATACGATGCTGAGATCTGCTTTGGCTTCGAGAATCGGCTGTGGTACACGGTTTGCCGTGACGACAACTTGTCCCAAAGTAAAGACAGGTGTGCCGTTGCTTGCGCCCTGATAGGTAGAAGCTGCCGGTGCAGTATAGGTAGTTTCCACACTGCCATAGGAAGTATCATCCGCTGCAGACGCAGTATAAACAGCGCTTTGTGTCTTTGCATCGGTCTTACCAGCCGTTGTCTTATCAGGCACCAGTTGTACATGCGGAATGGGTGCAGTCTCGGAAATGGTGGACTTTGTCTGGCTTCTGGATATCTCTTCCCGTTCTTCTGCCATCGTGGCTTTGGCGAGGGATCTCTTCTGTGCTTCTTTCGCGCCCGGGGTGACCCCGCTGCCTACTGCAAAGCGGACGCCACCATTGACTTTCCATTCCTGTTCATAGTCACCGCCAAAGGTGCGCGATACATCAAAGTAAGCTGTCCCGTTCTCACCAAGCTGAAGTGTGGTCCCCATGGTGGCTTCGATCCAGGTATCCTTCATAGATACCTCAGTCTGCTTCGATCCGCCATCATCGGCATAGTAAGTCCCGCGAACAGCACCTTTGAACTCATGTGCCAGATCGAGCTTTCCATAGAACGTGCCATACTTTCCATTTCTGCCAGCTTCGACTCCGATGCGTCCTACCACGCTGTCAAAACTGCCCTGTCCAACCTGCAGTTCTTCCTCTCCGCTATGCGCTGTAAAGCGATTGGCATCGACATGAGACCATGTCATCTGCAGCTGTGGTTCGATATATTTCTTGTCACTGCCGAATCTCTTTCCATACCGAGAAGAAATGCTATAAGCTCGATTTCTGTAGTTTCCTTTCAGTTCATTGCCGATACCGTTATAGACGGTGAAGTCATTTCCTACACTGCCGGCCTTGACCGTCAGGTCAAAATGATCCTGATTTCCAAGATCTTTGGATCCATACAGCCCGATACTATACACTTTCGACTTACCGGTATTTCCAGTCACAGTACCAAAGTCTTCATCCTGATAGGTGTAATTGGAATCACCGGTCTGGTAATCGATGGCCGCTCCGGCGATCACGCCTTCCGGATAGACCTTGTCATAGCCGATCTGCATGCCCCAGTACTGGTTTGTGATGTCGATCCCTGTCGCACCATAGCTATCTTTTCCGCCATAGGTACGTGCCCAGAGACCATCTTCTTCCATATTCCGGCGCAGGAGATCACCTCGATAGATGAGGTCGTCGGCATTCGCACGCCACGACATGAGAGAGCTGGTGATCGCAGCCCTTGCCCCTTTCATGATAGCGGTCTCAAAATCACCGCTGATATTGATCAGATGTCCGTTATATTGCCCTTTTCCATCCTGCTCAGTACCGAAAGTCATATCCCCCATGAAGCGTGACAGGCTGGAAGATGTCAGCCCGGAAGCGATAAGCATCTTCCCTGTGAGATTGCCATCCCCGCCTTCGTAGTAGAATTTCTGCGCCAGCGCACGGAATGCATTCTCTACAGCGTCCTGACTGCTCGTCTGGATGCCTTTGCTGTCTGTAGCCGCGATGACCATGGATCCTCTCTCTGCCGCTTTGATATGGGTATCTCCACCTTTATAGTCATTGACGTCGGTTCCATGATTATCATGTGCGTAGCTGATGATGTGCGTGCCGCTGTAGTTATTGACAGTCAACCTGCTAGCATTTTCACCCATAGAAATGAAGCCATTCACGGAGATTTCTTTCGAGCTGTTGTCTGATGGATCCACATACTGGATGGTCTTTAGTGTCTTACTGCCAGACAGACTATCAAGCACCGCTTCCCCTGTGCTGGTATTTATCCAAGAGCCACCGTTCAACTTCAGATGGACTGCAGCATCGGCATTGTTCTGGCCGCCTTTCCAAGTCGCTTTATCTGTCACAGTGAGATCGACTTTACCATCATCCCCAAGAGCCATGAGAGTGGCGCCCTCCGGAGCCATCTTTGTGATATTTCCTATAAACGCATTTCCATTTCCTGCAACGGCCAAATCGATGGTGCCGCCATTCGCTACAGACAGGTCGCCCATGACGGAAGATGCCTTTTTCTCCTGGTTGATGGAAATCTGGCTATTCTTACTAATGATCTGCCCTTTGATGGTGCCGCTCCCCAGAGTGACCGTGCCTTTATTTTCTGCATGAATGGCTTCCTTATCTGCCAGTACATCGACATCGCCCGCTATTTTGACGCTTCCGCCATTCGTCAGAATGCCATTTTCTACATGATTCGTTTCTACGCCGACAGCCAATTTTTTCGCATCAATGGACACCGCATGGCCATTGGTCTCGATCCCGGTTTTGGCATTCAGCTGCAGCGTCGTATCTTTGGCATCGATATTCACTTTGTCTTTGGCTGCAATGGCCGTCCCATTTCCTACGGTGATCGTAGTCGGATCCAGCGTGAACTTGTAAGTACCGTCATCCTTGCGAATATTGGCATTAGTGTAGGCTGTATCACCGGTCGTTCCCGTGATCCCTCCCTGAATGCGATTCGTATTCTGCTCGCCCTCTTGTGGCTTTACATAGGTGCCTGCGCCAGTTTTTTTATCAAAGGTAATCATACCGCTGACATCGGCCTTTACGCTCGATGCCGTCAATCCGGAAGCAATGATAACAGTCCCTGACAGGTTGGATTCCCCATTCACATAATTCGAATAAATGAGTTTGCTCGCAAGGGCATTCAGCACTTTGGCAACGGCATTGCTATCATTGACATCGACCCCATTATTTCCCGTCGCAAGCGTGATATTAGAACCAGTGGCAGCATGAACAATCGTGGTATCCCCGCCGATGTAATCTGACTTTTCCATGCCGCTGCCATTATGCTGATAAATGACAGTGGAATAGCCGCTATAGTTATCAATATGAATCTGTGACTCATGATTCTGCGTCAGATAGCCTGTCTTTTCAGCAGACGTTCCCCCATAGAAATTATGAATATATGATACATTATCATAGAGTCCATAATTCGGTCTGCTGTAGTTTGGCATATTGGCCGCATCCATGCCATTGGTACGGGAAGCGGCTTCATGCTGCCACTTGGCACCATCCTGCAGCCATACATTGACCTCACCTGCCTGCTCTTTGCTGAAGTTATCTACAACACCCTTCCAATATGAATCTTTTGTCGTCAGGGCTACATTGATACGGCCATCCTGATATACATCAGGAGCACTAGTCCCTGCAGAACGCTTGGAGGCGATCACATTACCGATCAAATATACATCGCCGTTCTGTGCCTCACCATTTTTTACATTCACATTGACCGTACCCCCGAAGCTGGCCAAAGAATAATAGGCTTCCTTATAAGAGCCATCCGCCTTTCTTTCATTATCCGGGGTGATAATACGGATGGAGTCACCTAAAAGACTGACGGATGCGAGATCGTAGGGATTTACACCTTCTCCGCCGCTATATGCATCTGTTTTGACCGCTGTCCCGCGCACCCAAATATCCACATCCCCGTTCACGGTAATGTTTCCCCGTGTGCTTCCTACGGAAAACCCCGAAGGCTGCCAGCGCGCACCGGTATAGTTCGTATCTGTAGGATCCATGCTTGTCGCGCCGCCAGGTCCGATATTTCCATGGACATTCTTCGTGATGATGCCCCATGGATTATTGGGATCACTTTTTTTCATGGTCACATTTCCATTGATGACCAGATCAGCACCATTGCCCGCTGATACGCCCATAGACGCATAGGCCGAGTAGGCCGTGATATCCAAATCACTATTGACAGTCACTTGTCCCGTACTAGCACTGAAACCAGTGACGTTGGCAAAGTCATTTATCCCATTGTTCGTCTGGTAAATATGGAGAGTGCCTTTCTTTCCTTGATCGTCTACATTATTAAAGACATAATCATAGTCATCCCCTTCGGTATTGGTACCGATCCCATCACTGTCTGTAACGGTAAAAGTATGATCCTGTCCTTTAAAATCATAGGTCATGGTGTTACTTTTTTGGTCAAAGCTGACGGTATTTCCCGCCCCCATGAGTAAAGGCTGATCCTTACCAACAACACCCGTAAGTCCCGTTGTATAATCCGCCGCCTGCACCACACCGCTCAAACCAGTGGTGAGCACCAATGCGGCCAATAATGTACTCCATTCCCCTGTCTTGATCTTTTTCATATTGACTACTCTCTCCTTTTCTCAAAATAAAAACCTGCATGTCAAAAGAAGATAGAAAACCTATCTCACCTCTGACTTGCAGGTAAAGACTCCTTCAAAAAACAGGCGGCACCCCGACTCAGTTCCTCGCTTCTCCACTCCTCTGAGAAAGGCTTACAGTGGACAAGCTCCCCACACGGTTGCAAGACAGCTCCGGATTCTCACCGAATTTCCCGCACACAGTCCTATAGACTTCTGTTCCCTTATATTTGATTGTTTTCATTTTAATACTTATGATTATCATATGTCAAGAGAAAATAATTATTCTCTCTATTTTTTCCAATCTATCACCCTCCTTTTACACAGACGAAAAGCTCCCGCGAAACAAGGGGATCGTACCCATCTATGTTTCGCAGGAGCTTTTTTGTCCGTTTCCCTTTCTTGCCGGGTCATCGGATGAAACCAGCACCATGCCAGTTAGTCATCCACTGCCGATTCGCAAAACCTATCAGAATCTGAGGCGGATGCCGGCATTCAGCTTCCACTTTCTCTGGAAGTCACCGCCAAGATCTCTT
>OIXG01002620.1_pt1 | contig 13192 bp, 18 predicted proteins | sample 1587731 | NCBI WGS metagenome assembly OIXG01 (sample SAMEA3888908, study PRJEB22519) | human gut metagenome | biome: human gut; feature: human-associated habitat; material: faeces | place: Denmark | collected 2010
ACCTTGTAGGATTTATAGAAAAACACGAGATCCCGATGATTAAAAGTACCCTGGGGCATACATGCAGATATATTTATCTATATATAGTATTTTTATATATATTTCTTACAAGATATATGTTTTTACTTGCTTTATATAATAAAAATATGTTTGAAAATGTATTTTTAATAAATTTACGCAAAAATATTATTTTAAGGGTTGACAGATTAATATTGATATGCTAGCATATAAACAAGTTAAGCGAACGCATTAACAAAAACCACTACAAATATTTAGAAAGAACGAGGTATCAGACATGAAGCAATTAACAAATTATCAGAGAGTCAGCAACTATTTAATGAAGATTTTCAGAGCAATCAATGAGGAATATTTCAATAATGAGCTGGAAGTGCCTACAATAACTATTCAATCCACCGTTGGTGCATACGGTCACATATCTGTTCAGAAGATCTGGCATAGCAATGACACAGCGACCCATGAATTGAATTTATCTGCGGACTATCTCAACAGACCTATAGAAAATGTCGTGAGTACACTTATCCATGAAGCAAGCCATTTATACAATATCCAGCACGATATAAAAGATACATCTAATAGAGGAGTCTATCACAACAAAAACTTTAAGAAGACGGCGGAGGAGCTGGGACACCTCCAGATCGAACGCGATAATAAGTACGGCTGGACAATCACGAGCCCGACGGAAGATACATTAGACTTCATCATTGATCGAGGCTTTGAAGATATTCAGCTTGTGAGAGGGACACAGTTCTCATTTACTGGAGTCGGCGGTGCTAAAGCTGGTAATGGTACAACGTTACCACCAAAGACCCGGAAGCCGTCCAGCACACGCAAATATATCTGCCCTTGCTGTGGCAATAGCTTTAGAGCAACAAAGAACTTGAACGTCATGTGCATGGACTGTAACGAGCAATTTGTTTTGGCTGATTAATATAAGGGGGTGGACTTGCCACCCCAAACAATCAATAATAAATTAACGTATAAATAAGTAAAAATAATATAGATACATAAAAATACATAAATTTATTAAAAATATGTGTTGACAAATGCTTGCTGATATGCTAGCATATAACTATCAACAAAACCACTACAAAATAAAAGAAAGAATGAGGTATCAACTATGAAGAACACAACTAATATCAATGCAGTAATCAAGGAGATCAAAGAGTACCAGGCAATGCAGAAAGATCTGGAGAAGCAGATCGACGAACTTAAAGCAGAAGCTATTGAATATCTGAACGAGAACGAGATTCAAGAATTCCTGTGTGATGATGGCAAGATCACATACCGTGAAGTAATCTCCAAACGCTTTGCTTCCACAGAATTTAAGAAGCTTCACAAAGATTTGTATGAAGCATTCACTAAAGCTACTTCATCAATGAGATTCACATGTAACTAATACATTAACATACGGCGGTGGGGTGTAAGCTCCACTGCAATATAAAGATACTGCGGAGGTAATGAGAGAATGAATACATACTTTAAGGTGATAGTAATTAAGTGCGACCCATTCGAGTCTGAGATAATCGACGAAAGAAATTTTAAGGAACAGCTGGAGGCTTCGAAATATGCGAATCAGTCCCGCGATCCTGGGACGATTGCAGTCGTTGTTGAGCTTTAGCTTCAACTTGAAGCTTTAGCATATATGGATGGTTCATGTGTTGCATGGCGACCCGACCCATGAGCCGTCCCGATCAGAAAAGGTTATCGACCATTTTGTAATGTTATTGTATAATTACAATGATGTTAGAAAGGGGTTGATGTATAATGTCAGTAGGAGATAAAGGTGCAAAACTCACAGAGAGTGGTGCGTATAAGTCCAGGGCTGAGGCTTCTATAAGATACAACCAGAAGAAGAAGCGTATCATGGTGCGCATGAATGAAGAGTCTGGAAAGAAGATAGACCAGTATGCAGCAGATCACAATGTTTCACTGAATGAGCTGATCTTGCAAGCACTGGAAGAAAAGACTGGACTGGACTTACATTAATGTTCATGGTATAATTCTTATGTTAACACTTTTACGTGTTGATACCTCACGAGGGATGGAGTGTAGTGGCTCCGCCCCTCTTTTTTTGTGATCAGAAAAATTAAACACTACGCTTCAATCTTTTCCAACCAGCTCCAGGAGCTTATTATAGCGTTCATCTAGATCTGTCTCTGTGTACTCTGGGACTTCATCCGGATTGCTGTCAAGCTCCTTCTCGATTTCTTTCGCCCTCTCGATCAGATAGTCTTCCGGAATCTCTGTCAAAAAATCCTGGAATTGTTCTCTGATCTCTTCGAGATTTTTTTCGTTTAACTCTACTTCATATTCATCTTTTAGCATATGTGCACACTCCTTCCATCACTTACTATACGACATGAATATCACAGAATCACATAAAGTTATCAAAGACATTTTTTTAATATTATCCATATATGGCTAATATTAATGTATACGGTTCATGGGTAAACTAACAGTCATAGGAGGCTGTGGAAATGATCGTATACAATAAGCTATGGCAGACAATGAAAGATAAGGGAATCACACAATATGCTTTGATTAATCAATATCATGTGTCTGCTGGACAGTTGTCACGCCTTAGAAAAAATCAGAACATCAGCAGCCATACAATCAACACGCTCTGCGAGATCTTAGACTGTCAGCCTGGAGATATAATGGAATATACAAAGGAAGAGGATTGAGCCTCTTCTTTTTTTTTGCTCCAATATGTCAAAATAACTATATCGAAAATGGTTTTGCATAAAAGTGTCAAAATATATTGACATATAGTTTAAATGATGGTACGCTAGACTCACCAAAATAACTATAGTTAAAATGACATTAATGGAGGGCGGAAACAATGTGTAAGACTTTGGCATATCTAAGAATCAGCACTAAAGAAGAACGAGGTAAACAGAAGTTTACAAGACAGGAACAAGCAATTGAACGGTGGTGCAAAGAGACTGGAACAGAGATTCCAGAACGTAGAATCTATAAGGACGACGCGTCCGGTAAATCCTTTGATCGCCCAGCATGGACAGAATTGGAGCAAGATGTACAATCCGGTGATACAATCGTATTTAAAGATATCTGCCGATTTACAAGAGAACGTGATAACGGATATAAGAAGTATATGGATCTACTGAATAAGGGTATAGAGATGATCTTTATTGATAATCCAACGCTTAATACAGAATATATTAAGTCTATGCAGACTTCTGCGGAAAAGATGAAAGAAAAAAATATTATAGGTGGTATGACATTAGAATTTGTTATCAGCTTGTTGCTGGTAACTGAGCTGGACAGGGCAGAACAGGAGCGAGAAACTACCGTTAAGCGTATAAAGGATGGCATCCTTGCAAGCCCTAAGAGATCGGGACGTCCCAAGGGACACCTGGATAAAATGAGCCCAGAGCTTGAGGCAGACATAAAGAAGTATCTCGCTGATCGGGGCGTGAAGCAAGTCGATCTAATGAAGAAGTATAACATCAGCCGAAACACTCTTAAAAAGTACACTTCAATCGTGAAAGACCAAAACCAGGAATAAACCAGCAAAATAATGGGGACTCTAACAACGGAGTCCCCTCTTGTTGTATCGTCGGGTCGTTCGACGTATCGTAAAAAGTCAATGATTTCCTGGCTTTAAAGCACTTCACCCCTCAAAAATCGACACTTAGACATAGCCATTTTGGGCTGCTGCCAGGGCGAAAACCCTTTATTTATAAGGGAGCTTTCGATATCATTCGACTTTATTTTTGCACTCTGAGAAGCCAGTAAATACAAGGGTTTGCAAGGGGTGAAATTACCACCTTATCGCTACACAATGGAAAGTCCATGTGTAGAGCATATATTTTAGTGTGCTAAAGCATTAAATCACTAAAGCAAACTTCAATTTTGTTTACTCTTCTTTGCCAGCTCAATCTTCCGCTGCAATGCAGCCTGTTTCCATCTGAGCTGTGTGACCCTGTGTTTCTCCTGGAGTGCCTTTGCCTCCAGAAGCCGTTTAATCCAATTCAGCATAGTTTTCTCCCCTCCAGGACAATAATATTTGATTATAGAATAGAACGTAAGTTCGAAAATGTCAAGGGATACTTTTTCTTTGCATTCTCCCAGATTTCCGATACACTCTCGGTAAACTCTCTGAGTGCATTTTCTCCAATATATTTGTTACAAATTCTTTGCTCTGTGTCCCGATCATACGTCCAGTCTTTGTACTTATCCTTATAGAAGTCAAATATCTTTGACATGACAAAAGCATATACGCCATCAGTCTGAATGTTGAGATCAGCGTCGCACGCCTCCAGTAGCTCCCCATATAAAAGGTGAGGAAACTTCTCGTGTGCAGCACGCATGAGATCACGCTTCATCTTTAGCATTGTTACAATGGCTTCATTCGGTTCGATCTCATCTTCTGGGACTTCTCCATGTTCCAGTTTTGTCCTTATATTTAAAAGCTGGTTTACCTCAACACATTGTAAAGGCTGGTTAAATGTATTTTTCCAGATTATACATGATAAAGGCTCTTCCAAAATATTACCCATACTGAACTTATCAATACTATCAAAAGAGAGCTGTTCACCAAAAGTTACGTTGCCATTGGCGCAGATCTGGACAGTACATTTGATTCTATTATTCTCTCCAAATTCTACTTTATGACATGCAATATTACAGAAATCACAAGTGTTTATACGGTATCCCATATGATTACCTTGTGCACGCCCCTCATTATCAACCCATGTGTCGTGAGCCTTTACTGCATCATTCCGGATCTCAGCTTGCGTCCTGGTGTTTCCATCATCATCAGTCCTCTTCCATTCGTCCTGCCTTTTGACTTCAACATATTTGTTGGTCAAGCTCTTGTAGTAAGCTACTGCTTCATCCGGATTATTATGGTGAAATTCATCCACCGAAACCGAAATTGAGATTCTGATATCTTCCTCTTCCACATCTTTGTCAAAGTCAAACTCTTTGCCAGCTTCCGCCAAAGCCTGGGGGTAAATATTCTCATAAAGATACGTTGCCAGCCTGTTAATGGCTGCTACCGATCTCTGCGCTCGATCATCCAGGATTGTCCCATTTACGACCAGGGAGAAAGAGGTAAACCTCATCTTCCTCTTGATAATACCATCCACCAGGTATTCTAATTTATCCGGAACCAGGAACGGCTCCCCTCCGGTTACATCAAAAGAGAAGCACGACGAGATCTGATCTAAGGTCTTATCAATAATCTCTTCCGATATATCTATATTCTGAGGTTCACCACGAAAGCAATGGGCGCAGCGCAAATTGCAACGACGCGTCACTTCAAACATGATTCTGCGGAAAGGCAGTGCATGTCCCTCCACAGCAAAATTTTCTTTTGGCATATTTTTTCTCCTTATTTCTCCGGAGCTAGAGAGGTCTCCAGCTGCCGGTGATTTTTTAAAAATGTAGTTTTAATTTTTAAGCGCAGTGGGGCTGGATAAGCCAGACCCACTAAGATTAATAATTACGATTGCTTCTTCGCAGCCTTTTTCTTGCGCTTCTGTGAACGGTATTTGTAGCCGATCAGCCAGCCTTTGACGTTATAAACAGTATATCCGCCTGTGGTTTTCTGCTTCTTGCGCCGTTTATCATATCTGGCAAGAATGATGTCATCTAGCGTCAGTCCGGTGTCAAGCACCAGATCAAGGACGTTCATATATGGGGTGATTTGTCCATCTTTGAAGAGAACGATCTTTCTTATCTTATGAAGCTCGTCATGCAGCTTCTTCGGAAGCAATATTAAGTTACGATAATCATTGTTATAGTGGTTTCCATCAATGTGATGTGCCTGTAAGTTAAGCTTCTTCTGGTTTTTGCTTCTCCAGAAATTTGGACAAAATACTTCCGCCACGGCTCTGTGTACACTGATAGATTCCACCTCTCCACTAGAGAAGCTATAACCTAAATATTGGTTATTCTTTGGGCCAATTATATAAGGCTTCAACAGAGTTACTCTACCGTATTTTCGAGAAATTACACGCCCATATTGCGAGACAAAATAATCTACATAGTTTTGGTGCTGAACGAATATTTCATCGTTATGTAACTTCGAAATATCAGCTTTTTCAAGCAAATTTTCGTCTAATGTGTGAGCAATAATCCACTCGATATTCCAATGTAATTTTTCATTTATTACCGTATTTTTTGTTGTAAAATTCATCATTTATATGTACCATATGGCAGTAAAAATAACGAATTTTTGGTTTAATCATAATCATCTTATTTGAGATAACAAACTTATTTTTCATGGCTAAATTACCGCCATCCTTTCTTCCTAATCATAAATTTATTGTCTCCTTTTAATCATCTCTCTATCAGTATGATAGAGGCACCAAGCTTTACTTTTATACTCTCTTGGATGAGTCAAGACATGTCTTAATTTACCATCAATCATATTAAATCTTCATCTATATTCAGTTGTAATTATTTTCCATATTCAGTTGTAAAATGTGTACGCTTCCTGTGTTAATAAGTCATGCTCTATATGAGATGTATGCTCTTTCACACATGGAATTGTACACTTGTATGTCCTCTGGTATCTTCTATATGTACACTATAGTCCTTCCCATATTGGACATTTTTTTCTTCAAAAAAGTGCGATAAACTCATATAAAATATACGAACTTTCAGCCTCACACCTTTTTTCAAAATGGTACATTTCTGTGCCAATTTTTACTTCTTTTTTCTCCAAAAATCTATTCTGAAAAAAATTTCTCCGTGGCTCTTTTAATCTCTTCCACTGCTTTTTTCAGATCAGACTTGGAAAAATACTCGATTCCATATCTTTTTTTGTGGTTTCTTGCTCTGGATTCTGCGTTATCTACGCCGATCAGCTCCAGGAGCTCCACCAGCTGCCTGTGGCAAAAGATACAATCCTGGTATTGGATGAGAAAGTCTGTCAGACTGCGGAATTTTACTGGATATGCAGCCTTATCTTCCTGGTAGATTCTGGCAAGTTCGCAGTTATACTTAGACCACACAGCTTCAACATTCGGTGTGGCGATAGCTTTTTTCCAACGATCAGACCAGTTATCAACAAACTCTCTACGCATATCTTCTATATTAGATTCTGATTTATTCTCAAATTTTTTACTGGCGATCATCCTCCAGCTCTTTGGCATGGTACGTTCTTCTAAACGACTTTTAGCTTTTTCTTCGTGATTTTCTGTCAATTTTGACTTTTCCTCACGGTTATAACATTCGCATTGAATGTATTCGTTCTTGATCGCCATTGACAAAAGCTGATTCGTGAACAAATTCTGTGTCTTATAGACATTCCTTACCTTATATGTTACTGCCAAGCACGACAGTAAGTATTTGTGTAATTTTGCATATAAGCGATAATGCTCTGAATCGTAACTGTCCATTCGAAAATCCACACGCATGAGACTGTAGTCACCTACGCCACATTCTTCTAATATAGAAGTAAGACAATCTTCAAATTCAGTAAAACTAAAGCAATTTCCAAGCAACTTGTTAGGATTAATGATGGATATTGCCTCAATCTTTCCATGATTTTTACGTGTGCTACTGCTTATACATTCTTGTAACTCGGCTGGAATCTCTGGTATATCAGCAGACTTGATCTGCAATGTGTGGATAGAGCCAGTGAGTTTATAATTATTGATTTTTTCGGATTTCACGACGTTATTCCTCCTGTTAAATTGGAAGAAAAGTCTCGTATAAATACGCTTATTATTTAATTTTATACTTCAAAAAACTATTCAAAATGATAAACTTTTAACTTTAATATTTGATCTTTATACATTGGAATTTTTGGACGAATTGTCCTTGATTTTTTTATGAAAATCAGAAAAAAATATTACTTTAAACAACTATTCATACTACGACATATTTACACTAGACCTTTCTTATATAAGTAAATTAGTATGTTATTTCTTTTCAAATGTTCATTGAAAAGTGTATCTTAATTTTTGGTTACTGGGGATTTATTGAAGATTAGAAGATGATTAATGGTATTAAAAATTGTAACTCTAAACAACGTTCCTGTCAACAGTTTTTCCCTTATTTTTCATGGATTTTTACGAAAAAAACAGTTAGATGACATGAGAATAAATATTAGACGACATGAAAGTAAATATTACTTCCAAAAGCCACATAAACATGCTATACTGTACAAGCTACCACCCCTAGACTGGTGCGGAAAGGGGGTGTGTCAATGGATATACTCTCATCATTTTTGCTCTCCGTCATGGCTAGCGTAGTTGCCTACTACATATGCAAGTGGTTGGACGGAGATCAGTAAACGGTAGTCAGCCAGAGGTATAAGCCACCTCGCCAAAAACGGAATAAAAAACCCCAGAGCTGCAACTCTGGGGTTTTTGTGTGTCAATTGGACACTCTCATCTTTTTGCCTACTGGCATTATAGCATACGCAAATCTTGAAATCAATATTCTTCTTTCACGCTTTTTAATTGTTCTCTTTGATAACCTCTCCGATCGCCTCAATAGCTAATTTTCCAATCTCTACCAGGATGACTATTAACTCTGTACTCATATTTTTTTTCCTCTCTTTCTTTTATAAGTGCTTTGTTTTTTCTTTGTTTTGATGATGTCATTATATGTCACTTATAAGAAAAAGAGGTAAACAGTCTGTTGACATTTTACTGTTCTCTGGTCGTGCTTCCCAAGAGGTGCTGATCGTACTCAAATAGGTATTCATTGTATACGTCCAGATTATAAACCCCTTGCTCCATGAAGAACCTTACGATCAGATCTCCGGTATCAGACATAGATAAAAGCTGGTTTCCGCTGGCAAGTAATTTTTCGGTTTCCTGGACAGTGAGCTGCATCCCTACCGCCAGTGAAAGCATGATCGACTTGGTGGGGATATAGTCTTCCTTGCAGCGTATCTTTGAGAACATCTGTCTTGTCAATCCAGACTGTTTATATACGTCAGAATCTTTCAGCCCTTTTTCGTCAATCATCTGGAAAAGGCATTTATTAAAAGGTTCTTGTTTCTTCTGTACAAACTCTGCGAGTCTCTTACCAATGCCAGGGATTCCGACAGTTGCCATTCCAGAAACAGTTCCGCCAGCAATAGTTACTGCCACTCCTGGCTGTTTACTTGTCTTTATGTACTCCGTCAAGCTCTCCCGATATTTCTCGTATTCTTCTTTCACTTGGTAACCACTCCCTTATCCCTGGTTTCTGCTAAATTGATTCTGGAGTTCCAGCGCATATTGCTCCTTTGCTCTATAGAGTATCGTAAGCATATATGCTCTTGGATTGTTCACCGGATTTACATTCTCCGCATATTTCCGGATAGAATACAGAATCTCATCACGCGTGAGCTTCATCAGCTTCCCGATCACCGGCATTGCAGGAAGATCTTCACCAGCAATTCGTATGATCTTCTTGGACGTATTCAGTGTCTCATACAGAATTGTGATCACATTGTCCACGTCGGGTCGGAGCTGTGGGAAGTCGTTTACCATGATGGAATACTCGAATAGCTCATGGATGTCTTCCAGGCTGTATCGTTCCTGGGGTTGACTTCTTTCGTCTTTTTGTGTATTATTATTTTTAGAAAATTGATTAATTGAAGGGTCTGAATTTATGGTTACTTTGGTCGGTTCCATATGTTCGGACTCTTTTTCTTTGCTCACAATGTACCCCATTGCTCTAACCTGTGCCACAAGCTTTTGTTCATCAACCTGTGCAGCCACAGATTCTACATTATCATTACCACTCAATCCCCAGATCTCAGCAAAATCATACAATGTATAACAATTACTGGTCGAGCCTCCATCCGGTCTTGTCCTGTTCGTCTTGGATATCACGCCTTTTGCTTCCAGCTCTTTAAGAATCGACTTCACCTTACCTACACTAATTCCTGTAAGGTTAGCCAGTGTTCTTACACTTGGGAAGCACTGATTTGTACTTGGATTCGTGAACTTCTTTAGATAAATGAATACCAACTTTTCGTAGTAATTCAATAAATCTGAATCCAAAAAGTCATTGTAAACCATGACGAAAGGTCTCTGATCGGTGGCAATTTTTAATTTTTTTCTTGCCATCTGCTACCTCTCTTTATTTTCTTGCTTGCTGCTCTAAATCTTTTTCGATCAACCCCACAATATAATCCTGTAATGTAATTCCTTCCATTGCAACATGAATCTTTACTTTTTGGTGAAAGTCTGGGTCAACGCGTAGCACAATATTTTTTTTTGTTCCGTCTGCCATGTAGCTCCTCCTCTCTGTTATAAAAAGAAGTGTACCATTATTCATGCAATAATTCAAGCGATAAAACATATTTGCAGTATTGCGTGTTTTTATCTTTCAATCGTTCTATCCACAGATTGATTGAATGGATTTATTTATTTTAGGATATTCTTAAATAGATATTATTCGTAGCCATGTGGTGGCTAGGGGGTAGCCATGTGGTGGCTAGGGGGCTGGTCGTGTGGTGGCTAGGGGGTAGCCATGTGGTGGCTAGGGGTGAACATATTTTCTCCATTTTGCAAAACTCGAAAACCCTTTATTTATAAGGGTTTTACGAGTTTTGCAAAATGGAGAAAACCCTTTATTTATAAGGGTTTTACGAGTTTCGGTTTTCCAATAAAATTCGGATTTTAAGGATTTAAAAATGCACTTTTAAAATTTTTTCGCAAAAATAAAAGCACCTTATCATGTACGATAAAGTGCTTTTATTGGGTTTCCTGTCATTTAAAAAAAGATGAAAAGAAGATATAAATCACTACGATGAAGCCCACACACAAAAGAGCTGTGCCAACGAATCCAATTAAACATCCCAAGGCATACATCATAAAATCCCTCCTTCGTAGAATGACGCTCTGTGAGGCTTTTTAAGCCTTATTTATGGTTCATATGAAGAAATCTTAGCTTCTCAGTATTTCGTCCGGATTTACCCCGAAAAACGTGTGTAAATCCCTAGCGCGGTGAAACATCCTTACCAGCCTGTAATTTTTCCAGCAATTCCAAATATTTAGCTTGGTATTGATCGACTGCTACCTGTTTTTCTTCTCTATATTGCTTTTCCAGTGACATGATCTCACGCTCATGTTTAATCGAGTCTTGTTCCCGATCGCGTTGACACTCTTGCAATTCTGTCTTTTTAACTTCAAGATCAGCTTCCAATTGCTTCACCTTATCTTGAAGTGCATTTACTACAGATGCACCTTCTTCCAAACGTGCAATCTCTTTCTTCATCATGTCAGTGGAATTATTAAAAGCTGCAATCGTATCGTTAAGTCCATTTATTTTGCTGTCATATGTTTTTACGGATTCCTCATGGTTACGCTCAGCCTTTGACAATTCTATGATTAATCTGTTCTGTTCGTCCTGTGCAGCTTTCTCATTGGCTTCTGCTTGTTCTTTGGTCTGCTTGGCAGCCTGGAGCTTCTCTTGCAGATCTTGAATTACATCATCCTTAGATTTTAGCTGGGCTTCAAATTCAGTCCGGACAATGGCAGCGAGATCTTGGTTTTCCTGGAGACTTCCCATGAACATGCGTGTGAGCGCCGTTACATACCTCTCGAATTGCTCAATATCAGCCTTTTTTTCTGTAAGGACTGCTTTTCCACCCTGGAATTCATATGCTTCAATAAGCTTTGCAAGTGTTTCCTGTTGATTACCGCCAATCTGAGCAGATATCTCTTTGAATCTGTCGGCGGTTACGTCATCAATTCTGAATGATTTCGGCTTTAATTCTTTGCTGTCGCCCATATTTACCCTCCTATGTGCCTATATGGCACTACATGTAATACACTACAATGTGTTACTTGTAATACAGAATAGCACATTAATGCTTACTTGTAAATGATAAAATATATAAAAATAGTGTAATACACTACAATGTATTGCAATGTATTACACTTAAAAATGCACTTTTAACAGTGTCAACCCAGACGTTCAATTACTTCTTTATAGATGGCTGCATTATTTTTGAGGTCTTTCTCAATGGCTTTGACGGCGAACTGTGAGAAATTACCGCCGAATGCTTCCGCTACCTCTTCCCACTGGGCGTATACTTCCCAGGGCAATACAAAATTAACGCGCTTGCCGTCGGATTTTTTTCGTTTAGTGGTCTTCTTCTGTTCTGGCTCTTCCGGAGCTGTGGTTGTGTCCGGAGATTCTACAGTCTCACCAGCTGCCTTTGCTCTCTTTTTTAATGGGTCGTTATCCTTGAATCCTTTACTCATGTTCTTGCTCTCCTATCATCTTTAACACTTCTGTAGTAAATGCTTTATAATCAATATTCGGCTTGCTACTTTTAGCATAGTCAATCAACGGCTGCCTTACTGTCTGTGCTTCTGCAACTGCTATAGCCTCTCTGATTGTGGTGTTGAATACAACCGTGTCCATCTCTTTTGCATAGTCTTCGATCATGTCTTTTATATCTCTGTTCAACACGGTACGATTGCTATACTTAATCAAAAGTATTCCCAGGACTTTAAGTCTAGGATTTACATTCTTTTGCACGCTCTTGATGGTCTCATGTAAAGCCCCTAAACCCTGTAAAGCGAATGGTCTCGGCTCTGACGGAATCACAACATAGTCACTTGCAGATAAGGAATTATAGCTGAGATTTCCCAATGCTGGAGGCGTATCTATCACAATGAAGTCATACTGATCTCGCAGCGGAGCTATCACAGTATTTTTCAACAGCATGGGACTGACTTCTGCCATTTCCACGTTACTTAAATACTGATCGGCTGCGATCATATCATAGTATTTGCATTTTACGACTGCTTCCTGTGCCGTACAATCACCGCCCAACACGTCTGTGACGGTTCGATCTGGTGTATCAACACCGGAAGCATATGTTACATTACATTGACTATCCATATCAATGAGTAGTGTCTTTTTCTTCTTGAATCCAAGCGTGCTTGCGAGGGCCTGGGCTGTGGTGCTCTTTCCGACCCCACCTTTTTGCAAGGCTACAGATATAACAACGGCTGCCATTTTCTCACTCCCTTATTAATTTTATGTATATGAGCATAGTTTAACATATATATATATATTTATCAATAAATAAAATAAAAATACATATAAATATTAAATTTAATAAATTTATTAAAAATACACGTTTGTATATAAATATACGCTAATTTATTATATATTAGAGTGCTGCTGATTTTTCAGTCAGTGTATAGATGAACCACCTTGTAGGATTTATAGA
>OIXG01002627.1_pt1 | contig 13157 bp, 17 predicted proteins | sample 1587731 | NCBI WGS metagenome assembly OIXG01 (sample SAMEA3888908, study PRJEB22519) | human gut metagenome | biome: human gut; feature: human-associated habitat; material: faeces | place: Denmark | collected 2010
ATGCGCCAAATGAAAGAACCGGTATTGCAAGATCCAGTGCAACAGTCAAGTTCCTTTATGGTCTTGCAGGAAGTGGTAGTCGGCAGAAGGTAACAATTGCATATGATATAAAATGGTCGGAGAGACCTATCTACGTAGGCATTGATAGTTTTGGCATCGGTTGGATAGCAGCTGACTCTAGTTCACATCAACTTGCAACGAAAACGGCTAGTGCTGTAGGCGAAGTATCCTACTGTTACGCAAGCACGGGAAACAGTGCTGGATTGAGCAGTAGTGTGGATATGGACACAAGCCAAAGTGGGGGTGTTGTTGGAACTCCTGTTATTATCAATCACCAGAACACATCTACCTATGGAAAACATATAAGTGGAACCGTTGGCGTGGGTACTCAATCGAATTCTTCAAATATGGAAACAATTCAGATTTTCGTTGCATATGCACATTCAACTGTAAGCGTAACGTTTTCCGCTGATGTTGCGCTTCAGTGGAAACAAGTTGGAATGTCGATAAACTTTACTCCTCAAAAAAAGACAACAATTATTGCAAGAGGCAATGCAACGTTTAAATATAACGGCCAAGGGTATCAGACCGCTGGAACGGTTTGACTTATATCATAGAAAGGAAAGTCATGCACTACGTTTTAGTTGTTTTAATGGCAATTTTGGGCGCAATGTTCCCCGGTTTTTTAGTGAAAGCAATTAAAAGTACCGACAAAAATGAAGCAGATGGTGCTCTTTTTGGCGCACGAGTTATTCTGGGAATGTTAATGCTTATCGTTGGTATGTTCCTCGATGCATGGTAATGAGATTTTATTACAAAGTTTCAAATATGTTTAAAAAATTAAAAGGAGAAATCAATATGAAGAAATTCTTATCGGCACTTATGGCCATTGTTCTGGCTATCTCTACTGCTTTGGCGGCATCAGCTGCATTTGATAGTAGAACAGCAGAAAATTCCACAGTTGAAATTCCTACGCTATACTTTGATAGTGCGGAAGCGTATGAACGGCATCTTAATCAGTTGAAGTCGGATGTTTCCACTCATGCAAATGGAAATGCCGTTATCTCTGCAGCCGTTGTTCGAAGCGGAAGTAGTGAAGACTGCGAACTATATATCGAGTGGGATGGAAACGCTGTATATAGTTCATTCCGGTATAAGCAAATAACGGTAAAAACTACTAGTATGTTGGGTGATGAAAAACCGTATGCGACTTTTGGTACGGGAAGACATTTTGTGACACGTCCCGCGACTGCGGGAATGACCGGAAGTGTTAAAATTGGTGATTTCAAACTGAGCAGCGATATAAACAAAGTCATTGTCAAGTCTTCTAGCTTACAAGCCTATAACTTAACCAAAGCGACATGGCAGTCAAGCATCGAATTTTCTGGAATGGTTTGGGTTAAATAACGATGGCTTCTAATCATAATGTTCTTAGTGTTGGCGAACTTCAAGAATGGCTAAACAAAAAAGCAGATATAGAAGAAGTGAAATTGACGGATTTTTCAGATGCTTTTGCCAAGATGTTGAACTACAATGCACTAAATTGTCTTCTCAATAATGGAGCTATAACTGATTCTACCCAATTGAAGTTTCGTTTGTATCATTTGCGAAATACCGATCAAAATGCGCCATATTACAATATTCCAGATTCAGATTCATACATATATGTGGTTTTTGAACAGGAAACAGGTTATATGGTTTCTAATTGTGCTAAACTCCAGTGGGAACTTACCATCGCAAGAGGAGTAAGTGATTTTGATATCGAACATCGGACGATTCGTTTTCTTGAGTATCAAGCAAGTATATCTCATTTGAACCTGAAAGAATACTAATTATCAAATCAAAACAATAACCCTCTATCTGCAACGACTGCAAGTAGAGGGTTGTTGTTTTGCTTCGGGTATTTTAATTAAAGATCAATCTTCCAGTCTGCCGTGGTCACAGCCGAGCAAGAGATAATGCTCAATCTCTCCACCTAGCACAAGCTGGGCATACTCCAGGGGCTTATTATACAGCAGCCAGTCCAGTTCTGCCCGCTGTGCGGGAGTGTTTCCGTACTCATCCTCGATGGCGATGCAGTCAATGGCAAGGGTAGTGCCATCTGCGAACCGGGCTTCCACTCGGTTGGTGTCCATGTTATAATGGCAAGAAAGCAGTTTGTTCATACTAGAACCTCCTGTATGTATTCATTCTCTGAATCCAGTTGGTCGTGTCCCTGCTCGTATGAATTTAGGGCAACTGAATTCATCACGAGTTATTATGGCACATCATGACCAAGTTTCTGGTAGTTGGTGCCGTAGCTGGGGCTGTTGCCGCGAGTATCAGAATTGTTGAAGCTATCAATCGTCTCCTTGCCAAGTGTCTCGGACAATTCTTTCAGCGTGATCGGTTCATTGCCGCCCAGAAAGACCTGCGAATCCATGTTGCCAACGATGGTATCAGCATTGTCTTTGTAGATAGCCTTGAGCTGGCTGCGGGTCTGCAAGACCAGACAGGCCGAAATCTCACGGCTGCGGATGGTCGCCACCAGCTTTTCGAGCTGCGGAATCTGCCCGATGTTGGCGCACTCGTCGATGAGGCAGCGCACATGGACAGGCAGCTTGCCGCCATATTGGTCATCTGCCTTATCGCAGAGCAGGTTGAAAAGCTGGGTGTAAATCATGGAAATCAGAAAGTTGAAGGTGCTGTCTGTATCGCTCATGATAAGGAACAGTGCCGTTTTCCGGTCGCCCAGCTTGTCCAGCTCCAGCTCATCGTACATGGTGGCATCCCGAATCTCTTGAATGTCGAAGGGCGACAGACGAGCACCACAGGAAATAAGGATGCTCTTGGCAGTCTTTCCAGCGGCCAATTTGTAAAGCTTATATTGACGTATAGCGAAAGAATTCGGCTTTTTCTTGCCCAAATCCTCAAACAGCAGGTCAACGGGATTCTGATAGGTCTCATCATCTTCCGAGACTTGCATGGTGTTGAGCATCTCCAGCAGAGTCGCAAAATTTTGCTCTTCGGCGGGGGCTTCATAGTGCAGATAGGCGATAAGCGAAACCAGCAGAAGCCGCTCGGCCTTGTCCCAGAAGGGGTCACCGCCCTGACCCTCACCTTTGGTGTTGGTCATCAGTGCGGTCACGAGCTTCAGAATGTCCTTTTCGCTGTGGATATAGGACATGGGGTTATAGTGCATACTCTTGGAAAAGTTGATGGTGTTGAAAATCTTCAGCTTGTAGCCTTTTTTCAGCAAGGCATTGCCGCACTCGACCACGATACTGCCTTTCGGGTCAGTAACGACATAGGAGGAGTGACATTGGAGCAAGTTCGGCTTTAACCAGAATCGCGTTTTACCGGAGCCGGAGCCGCCGACGATCAGCACGTTTTTGTTGCGGGCGTTCTTCGGGTCTGTTGGGCGGTTGCTCATCATCAGTCGTTCCGTCTTGGTGAGAATGATGTTGTCCTCAAACTTCGGAGCCATGAACGGCTCGATGTCTTTGGCTGTACCCCAGCGGGCAGAGCCGTACTCCATGCCGTGGCGATACTTCTTGGCATTCTTGCCTTTGAGGTAGACCGCCAGCCGCATCCAGGCACCGCAGCACAGGCCCACAAAGAGGTCAAACGGGTGCAGGCTGGGCAGAGGGTTTGCAAATGCAGCAAGGACGGTGCTCATCAAGGACAGGATTTTGTCCCCCAGCTCTTTTCCTGTGGTCAGCCGCCATGCCTCGCCCAGATTGGTCGCCAGCAGACCAATCACCACATAGGGCAGGTAGAGCACCAGCAGCTTGGTGAATTTCTTTTTGTTCATAAGCCGCGCCCCTCTTCCTTGTGCCGCACTTTGTCGGGCAGGTTGGCGATGGTCTGCGCCAAATCATGCAGCTTTGCCAGAACAGAGGGGCGCTTGGACTTATCTAAGACCGACGCCGAATATTCCTTGAACGCTGCACTCAAGGCGTCCGTGTCCTGCGCCTTGAAGTAGATCATGTAGCGAGGCGGAGTGCAGGACAGGTCTTTCTGGATGGCGTAGTCGATGTGATACCGCTTGGCATAGCAGTCAAAGTCCTTGATGCCGGTTTTCTGAATCTCGACATTGGTCACACCACGGTTCTGCTGCATGAGCCGCTTCATACTCTGCTTGCCCTGCGAAGCGTACTTATCGTACTGCCGCAGAAAAAACTGCGTTCCGCGCAGCAGGGCGCGGGCAGAGAGTTTTGTGGTCGAGATGGCAAAGTTGACCGTCTTATGCTCGATTTCTTCCTGCATCGTTACCACCTCCTATGCAGCAGGATTATTTTAACGGTTATGCTCTGCCGGGGGCTTGGCACGGGGCTTTTCTTCTGACGGCTGGACGGCTTCATCTGGGGTGGGCAAGATGACCAGATGCCCGCCCAGCCGGATGAAAGTTTCAGGCTGGTGAAAGTGCTGCTCATACTTCTGTGCCAGCTCCGGGGAGAGCGATGCAAAATCCTCCTTGCCTAGACCGACCACCAGAAAGTTTCCGGTGAGGACATCGTAGGTCTGGCCGTGTTCATCCCGCAGGGCACGGTTCATGGGCAGGCCCAGCAGCTTGCCCTCGTCGTTGCACACGATGGCCACAGGGTCAGTAAAGGGATAAGTAGCCGTGATCGTGCCGCCGACGGCCTCCTGCAAGTCCTTCAGCTCTGCGCCGATGGTGACTTTCTGGGGGTATTCGTTGGGCTTCACGAGAAGCACATCCAGCTCCTTTTTGTCTTTGGACATTTCTTTTTCTCCTACCGTCTTGAAATCGACATCGATGAAATCCTCAGAGTCGAGGACATAATCTCCGTTGTGCCATCCATCATCCACCATCTGCTCCGCTTCCTCCCGCGAATCGGCTATGACGGACACCGTGCGCTGAAGTGTCTCGGTGATTTCTATATCAAAACTCTTCATGTTGAATCTCCTGTATGAAATAATGTCAGCTCTCAGATTTTGCAGGGAGCACGAGGCCGGGGAACGCAGACCATCTTGCGCTCAAAAAGGCAGTCGGACGTGAGCCACGATGCATCACCTGCGGGAAGCGGCTCGTGGATGGCATCGGACAGCGTGCAGTTGTGGCTGCGGTGCCGTGCGTTCAGAGCAGCCAGCAGGATTTCAGCCACCGCGATGGCCAGTGCAAAGAGAGAGCAGAACGGATTTTCAAAATATACCTGCATAGTCTGCCTCACTCCATGCAGATGCAGGGTATCTTCTGACCGCCAACCATCAGGGTGACGCTGTGACTTTCCAGATATTTCTGGAAGATGTACACCTCGTCGATGGTCAGCGAGATGATGTTGCCGTCCATGTCGGCGTGCACCAGAATGACCGGGCCGGTCAGATAGCGTCTGCCGCCCAGTTCCAGCACCTGCTTGGGGTTATAGCTGAGCAGCAGAGAGGTGGCAGGAATGTTCAAATAGGCGTCGTCCTCATCGAAGCAGGGCAGAATGTCGGACACCTCATCCAGCGTGATGACGGTAAGCTCCATGTCCGGGGCGATGGCGGCGAGATAGACTTCACCGGAAGTGCGGCGCTCTGCCAGCGTCGAGCAGATGTGCATATCGATGGTGACTTTTTCGGAACGGATGGTAGTGTTATTCATAGGCATTTTCTCCTTTTTGGTAAAAGAAAAAGACCCGGGGTGGGTCTTTCGGTACGATGTGATCAGCGTTCTTCGCTGTGCTGGTGCTTTTTCTGCCACTGAGTCAGCAGTCGAACGACGATGTTCTCCATCTGCTCGGGCGTATAGCCTTTCGGAAAATACTTTTTCAGAGCGTCGTTTGCGAACACGAGCTGCGTGGACTTGTTCTTCTCCAGCAGGCCGACGATCTGCTCCTGCATCTCGCGCGGAGTGGAGTTTTCCGGGAAATATTTGCGCAGGGTATCGTTTTTGATAACGACCTTATCCAACTCATCTTTCTTGACTTCGTTCATGATGACGTAAGCCGAGTCAGATGATAAATGACCCTCTTCGGCCAGCTTCCTGAGCTTCTTTGCTTGAGAAAATGAGGGAGCATTCTGTGTGGCATCCATTGCTTCGATAAATGCTTTTTGCTGTTCTTCATTGAGATAAGACAGCTCAACAGCGGGATTCAAGGAAATCTGCTTTTGGTCTACCATATCCAGAAGCTGGGAAACAAGATAGGTCAAGCGGATAAAGCGGCGAACTGTTTCACGGCTCTGATTATTTTCAGCGCCGAGCTTTTCATTGCTTCGCAACTTCGACACATCGTGTGTCGAAGTCAAATCAGACCTTGCACCCTGATGCTTCATTGCTTCCATCTTCATCTTGTATGCAAAGGCGCGCTCACTGGGCAGGATGTTTTCTCGTTGGAGATTCGAGTCCACCATCAATATGGTGGCGGCATCGTCCGACATATCACGGACAATGACCGGCACTGTTTCCAAACCTGCAAGCTGTGCAGCGTGCTGGCGGCGATGGCCAGAAATGATTTCATAACCTCCTTCCGGGCGTGGGCGGGCGATGAGCGGCGTCAGCACACCGTACTGCGAGATGCTTTTGACAGCGTTCTCCATTTCTTCGTCATCTTGCACCCGAAATGGATGGTTTTTGAATGGAAACAACTCTGCAATAGGAATCTGTTGTACCTGCTCCCGCTGCTCTGCATGTCGGGATTCTTCGGTCGAAAAAATCTCATCGACTCCTTTCAGCGCTACGTTTAAGCCGTTTTTCGGCATCCGCCAGCACCTCCTTTGTGAGAGACTTATAGGCATCTGCCACTTTACCCTTGGGGTCATACTGGAAGATGCTTTCGCCGGTCGTGCTGATTTCAGCCGCTCGGACAGAGCGCGGAATAGTCGGCTCGAAGACCTTGATTTTTCCGCCGTAGGCTTGGCGGATCAGATTGCTGATCTGCTTGTCGTAAGTGGTGCGGCTGTCTGTCATGGTCAGCAGGATGCCCTCGATTTTCAAGTGCGGGTTTATCTGCCGCCTAACTTTCTGGACAGTCTGGAGCAACTGTTCCAAACCCTTGACAGGAAGGTACTGCGCCTGCACCGGAATCAGCGTGGTGTCTGCTGCGGCCAGCGCGTTCACGGTCAGCATCCCAAGCGACGGCGTACAGTCGATTAAAATGTAATCGTACTTGCGCTTCGCTGTTTCCAACACCTGCATGAGCACTTTTTCACGGCTCATGCAGTTGACAAGGGAAACTTCCAGACTCGCCAGTTCGATGTTGGCGGGGATAAGGTCAACACCCTCGTCATGGTGCAGGATGCCCTCACCGGGCGGAATGCTCTGGTCATTCATAGCTTTGGCCATCAGGGTGGACAGTGTGGTGGGCAGTTCATCCGGTTGCTGCCAGCCCATGCTGATAGTCAAGCTGCCCTGCGGGTCAGCATCTACAAGCAGGACTTTTTTGCCCTCGGCAGCAAGGCCGATGCCCAGATTTTCGCAGGTCGTGGTCTTGCCAGTGCCGCCTTTCTGGTTGACAATGGCAATCGTGGTACATTTCTTTGCGATAAAATCACCCCCTTGGTGAGCCATGCGCAAAGTCATGGTTTGTTCGATTTTGATAGACTAGCTGCATTGTGGTCGGTGCGTTGTACAGAGAGGCAAGCAGATATTGTTTCATGTTTCGGATTGGGCTGCTGTTCTCTGCAAGGCACGTCAGCACAAAGCGGATGTGGTCAGCGTTCAGCTTCATGAACCGGCTGCGCACCACCTCGGCAGGCTTATCGTCTCCAGCGATGCGCAGCATCTTGCGGTTGGTGGCGCAGGTGTCCACCAGCAACTCTACGATTTGATAGATGGTGTCCTCATCGTCCGGGCAGAGCCGGAGCAGGGTGTCCACCTCCAAAGACTGCGAAAAATATTCTTCCAGTTGTTCGCGTTTGTTCATCCCGTCCGCCTCTTCTGAGTGGAAGGGATAAGTTTCACTCATTTCAGTATTATTCTCATCAGTCTTATTACATCGTGATTTTGCAGGGTCTTGACTCGTGGTTTTGAAGCCTCCAGATTCGTGATTTTCACGATTCTTGAATCGTGAATTTGAAGATTCTGCCGAAAAGTTTTTCACATATACCAAACTTGGCCTGCCCAAGCCTCGTCGTTTTCGTTCAATCAAACCAATTTTTTCGAGTTCCCGCATCAGCTTAGTCGCTTTGTTGTCTGCGCAACACAATGCCCTCTTGACATCCTCAATCGTGTAGACGATAAAGACTCGGCCCTGCTCGTCCAGCCAGCCGTTCTTGACGGAAAGGCTCATGCGGTCGAGCAGGATGCCATATAGTGTTTTGGCATCTGTTGACAGATTTTGAAAGCGTGACTCCAAAAAGAGTGCTTTCGGGATGCGGTAGAATGAAAAAAGCTCTCCGGCGCCTCCGTAGAAGTGATCAAGGGTCATGAGCATTTTTGAGTAGTAAGTTTATTTGAGTTTTCAGACTAAGACCTCCAATTAGAAAATAAGAGTTCGAGCGTTATCTATACACTTTGGCTGTTCAGTGGTACAATAAACGTGGAAAGGAGCTTGCTTATGAGATGGATGTATTGGCTGACAACAGACGAGCGCAGACAACTTCGGGATCGTATCAAAAATACTATTAGCTACGAATTAAGTAAAAATCGTTGGGGTGCGGTTGCCCCAGGCTCATTGGATAGAATCAAACACTTCTATATTACGGATTATCGTGCGCTTACACTTGCTATTGGCGTTATTCGATATTCGCTTAAAGGAACAAACACAAAAGTGTTTTATCGGGGACAAGAGCGCGATTATTCACTTATTCCAAGTTTATACCGTTCTGTCAATAATGAAGTAGAGGCATTGAATATAGAACAAAAGCTGGACGATGCGTTGGAAATGCTCAGGCCGCATTTTGATCCGAGGGGTACAGATGACGAAAGGGAAGCGCTTTGCCAACATTATGGATTACGTACTCGCTGCATTGATTTAGTAGATAACATTCAAACGGCCCTTTGGTTTGCATATGACCGCTCTTTCATAAAGGATGATCGAGAACAACGCTTTGATGAAGATGTCGGTTATGTTTATGTGATTGCCGTTCCAAATGATGATACAAAAGTGAAAATTATCGACTTGCGTGAAAAACCATCAAATTTTTTGCGTCCACATACTCAACAGGCATTTATGATGAAAACTTCAAATTCCCGAAAAGAACTTGGAAGGCTATCTGCATATCAAGCGGCAACATTTATTATTCCAAGAACATTGCTTAGATTGTGGAGTAATTATGATAATATTCCTTCAAACTATATGTATCCTAATGATGTGACCGATGCAGGCTTGCGCTTTTGGAATGGAGCTGTGAAAAAAGTAATCGATGATGGATATGATTTTGGGCCGTTGATGGGGTAAAAAAAGCACACCCCCTTTCCTGTTGAAAAAGTGGTGCGCTCTGTAGTATACTGTTACCAGATTCAATCATCCAAGAGAAAGTCGATGAGATATTCCTTCGGAATCATGAAGGAACGGCCAACTTTTAGACTGCGAATCCTGTGCTGATGCACCCGCCGTATCACGGCGGTCTGGCTTTTGAAGCCCAATAATTTTGTTGCATCCTCCACGGTGAGAACATCGGGATAACTTGCAAACATTTTCTCATAAAGCTCTTTTGCTTGAATTTTGTTCATCATCCTTGACTTTCCTTTCGTTTTGTACCTAAGCAGAGGGGCGTTTAGCTCTGCATCCCTCCTAAATATCCCTCCAATTTTCTTTTTGACGTTCCAAATCAAAGAATTGGAGCAGAGGGAAAACGTAACGAAAAATCGAAGATTTGATGTTTTATTGAACGAAGATGTGTGAAAATCGAAATTCGAGCAGGGAACGGAGTATCATTAGATAGCACTGGATGACACCAGATGAGCGACGGTGACGAAAACTCAAAATCCCTTGTGCGAATAACACGTGTGGGTTCGACCCCCACCACCGGCATAAAAAACAGCTTCAAGCTTAGGCTTGGAGCTGTTTTTTTATTTTGCCGGGGTGCGGGGCCAAACAGAGCCGGTGATTCACACCAGCTCAATAAACGCTTTCATCTGAGGGGTCAGCCATTTATCCCGGTGGTAAAACAGCTGGCGGTGCATGGATATCTGGCACTCGGGGACGTTGAGGTGGGCCAGGCGGTGGGCCGCCAGCTCATTGCGGACGATGTATTCCGGCAGGAACGAGAGGCCCATCCCCCGCTCCACCATCTCGGCCAGCATGGCGGCGCTGCCCAGCTCAATGTAGGGCTTCAGGGCCAGGTGATGGGCGTCCATGCACTGATCCAGAGCGTCGCGGTAGCTCATTCCCCGCTCGGTGAGCAGAAACTCCTGCTTCGCAAGCTCCTCCAGCGTGACTACCTCCTGCCGGGCCAGCGGATGGTTTGGCGGAGCCACCATGCAGATGGGCTCCAGCTCGTTGAACGCCAGCACAAGATTGGGCTGCAAAATGGGCTGATCGAGGGTGTAAGCCAGATCGACCTCGTTGGAACTCAGCCACTGGAGCATTTCGTCGGCTGTGGCGGTGCGGAGCACCAGCTCCACCTCCGGGCAGCGGGCGTGGTAGTGGAGCAGCAGGTCGGGCAGAAAGGTACTGCACACCGAGTCCGCCAGTGCGATGCGGAGGGTGCCCCGCACCTCTCGGGCGGGCTGCAAGGCCGCTTTGGCCTGCTGGGCCGTCGCCAGCAGGGTGCGGGCGTAATCCTGAAACGTGAGCCCCGCGTCGGTCAGGCGGACGGTCTTGCCCACCCGGTCAAACAGTGGGGTGCCCAGCTCGGCCTCCAGCTGGGCGATCTGAGAGGAGACAGCCGACTGGGAGTAGCCCAGCTCCCGCGCGGCGCGGGAAAAGCTGTGCAGCTCCGCAATGTGCAAAAAGGTGTTGATGGTTCGCAGCTCCATGAGCAGTTCCTCCGGTCAGCGGCGGGTGATATCCGTCACGGTCAGGGTCTCGCCGTCCACGGTGAAATGCACTTCCAGCCCGGCAAACTCCATGCCGTACACCCGGGCAGGGTCATGCTGGTAGGAGGGGCGGGGGTCATGGGCCAGCACCCCCCGCAGGCCCTCCTGCTCTGCCTCCGGGACCCGTGCCCAGAGGGCGGGGTCACACTCCACATTCAGGTGGTGCATCCGGGTCTGGGCCGTAAAGCCCGCCGAGGCATCCGGGTGGCAGTCGGCGTACGGGATATAGGGCTTGATGTCGTAGATGGGGGTGCCGTCCATGAGGTCGGCGCCCCGCACGATGAGGACCGGGCCCACCTCGGGCCGGATCTCGATTTTTTCCAGCTGGACGCTGGACAGGCCCAGCGGATTGGGCCGGAACGGCGAGCGGGTGGCGAACACGCCCATCCGGGTGTTGCCGCCCAGGCGGGGCGGGCGGACCGTGGGCGACCAGGTATCCCGCACGGCCCCGGAGAACTGCCACACCAGCCAGATGTGGCTGAAATCTTCCAGCCCGCGCACGGCGTCCGGGTTGCGGTACTCCGGGGTAAAAATGATCTCGCCCCGCAGGCTGTCCACCAGCCCGCTCTGGCGCGGGATGCCAAACTTGGTGGGGAACGCCGTGTGGATGTGGGCGATGACGTTCAGGGTCATCGCTTCTGTGGAAGCTTTTTCCATGATAATCTCCTCCTGCCGTAGGCCGCAGGGCACTGCCGTGCCGGAGCCCATCGGGCGAATTTTTGAAACAAAACCGACCTGCCAAGGGCTCCCCTGGCAGGGGAGCTGGCATCGCGGAGCGATGACGGAGAGGTTTATAAACCTCTGCAGAAGCCGACCGCCCTGCCCTCGATCTGGATCTCCTCCAGCTGGGAGCCTGCATAGATCATGGGCGGGCAGACGGCGGCGTTATCGGCCAGGAGCATGACCGTGCTGCCCTGGCGGTGAAAATGTTTCAGGGTGGCTTCGTCCCCGATGCGGACCGCGGCGATCTCTCCCTGCTCCACCTCCGGCTGGCGGCGGATGCAGACGATGTCACCATCGCAGATGGTGGGAGCCATGCTGCTGCCGTGGCAGGTCAGGGCAAAATCCGCGTGCCACGCGGCGGGGACCCCGATATAGCTCTCGATGTTCTGCTCCGCCGTGATGGGCGTGCCGCAGGCAATGGAGCCCACCAGCGGCACCCGCGCCATTTCCGGCAGGGGCTCAAACCCCGGAGGCGGGGCGGCGGCGGTCTCAATGCCCAGCAGCCAGGCCGGAGTGGTGTCCAGCGCGGCGGCCAGCTCTTCCAGCTTGGACTGGGGCAGGTCGTTGACCCCTTTTTCCAATTTGGTGATGGAGGATTTGGAGCGGTATCCCATCCGGTCGGCCAGCTCCTCCTGTGACAGGCCGAGAGCGGCCCGGCGCTCCCGGACGCGGCGTGCCAGTTCTGACATAAAAACTCCTCGCTTTCCCTTGCGTGTGCAGAAAAACTGCTCTCTGAAGATAGAATAGCAGAACATTTCCTGAAAATCAACTGTTTTTGCTCTATTTTTCCGAAAGAGTTGACATTGAATCAACTTCTCGCTATAATACAACCAAAGATTGTGCATCGCATCCAGAATTTGAAACCAAAAGGAGGCATTTTTTATGACAGATACCATGCTGCTCCTCTCCTGCATGAAGTGCAAACGCATCACACTGGGCTATGCAGCCGAGGTGCTGGGCATCAGCAGCTCCACCCTGCGTTATAAGATCAACAACGACCGGGATTTCAAAGTCAGTGAGGTGGACAAGCTCTGCCACCTGCTGGGGCTCAACCGGGACCAGCGCGACCTGTACTTTTTCCGGCATGTCAGCTGAGAGGAGGCATTTTCATGACACAGCAGCAGCGCCGCGCTACCCGCAGCGCCCTGGCCCGCTACGGCCAGCGGGGATACCGCCAGACGTTCGAGGGCCGTGGCTGGAGCCTGGCCATTGAGCAGGCACTGAGTTATTATGACCAGACCGACCCCATCCGTGCCCGGCTGCTCCGGATGCGTTACTTTGAGCATCGGAGCATCGAGGATGTCATGGAGCAGCTCAACCTGAGTTACAGCACTTACCAGAAAGCTCACAGCGACCTGTTGAGCACCATTGCGGTCTACGCCGCCCACAATGGGCAGCTGTAGCACAAAACCCCCGGACAGCCAATGGCTGCCGGGGGCTTTTTGATGCATCAGGTATTCTGGTTGGATTTCGGCTGCTCACAGCCGTCGTGGTGGTGGCAGGAGGCACAGTTGCCGCCGCAGCCCTC
>OIXG01002628.1_pt1 | contig 13154 bp, 13 predicted proteins | sample 1587731 | NCBI WGS metagenome assembly OIXG01 (sample SAMEA3888908, study PRJEB22519) | human gut metagenome | biome: human gut; feature: human-associated habitat; material: faeces | place: Denmark | collected 2010
GGCTGCGCGAAACGCGCCTTTTGCGGCGTATGTTTTCTTATGCCAGGCGGCCTAAAGGCGGTGCTCTTTTTTTGCTGGCGGATCCCGTCATTTTGATGCAAATGACCCGCCGCTTTAGCTGATGCTGTAAGTATATTCACCAAAATCGCATATTCTGCGAATAAATATTCAATTTTGCCTTGACATTCCCGGACTGTGGTGGTAAATTATGCAACATCAACGAGAGAGATGCACCGGACGGCGGCAAGCCCATCCCCGGAAAACGCACACCGGAAAGGCGGTACGACCCATGAAAAATCACCACAGCAAAGGAGTTGGCACGATGGCACTGCCGCGACGACGACAGGCGCACCGCCTGCACCGCGCGGCATGAGCTCTCCCGACCACATACATTTTATACATGAATAAATATTCACCATATACGGAAGGATATACGACCATGAAAAAGTTTGTTTCTTTGCTTCTGGCGCTGATGATGGCGCTTTCTCTGGTAGCCTGCGGCAGCAAGGCTGATACGACGACCGACGACAAGACCGACGACGACACCGTGACCGAGCCGGCCAACGCGCTGGAAAAGATCAAGGCCGATGGCGTGCTGACCGTGGCCCTCAGCCCCGACTTCTCCCCCATGGAGTTCGTGGACTCCTCCAAAACCGGTCAGGACCAGTATGTGGGCTTTGACATCACGCTGGCCAAGTACATCGCCGAGAACCTGGGCGTGGAGCTGGCCATCGAGCCTATGGGCTTCGACGCCAGCCAGACCGCCGTGTACACCGGCTCCGTCCCCATGAGCATCTCCGGCTACTCCTGGACGGAGGACAGAGCCCAGAACTATGAGCTCAGCGATTACTACTACGCCGGTGAAAACGAAACGAGACAGGCCCTGCTCATCAAGAAGGAGAACGCGGATAAGTACACCTCCCCCGATGATCTGGCCGGTCAGGACGTGGGCGCGCAGAACGCCTCCCTGCAGATGCAGCTGGTGACTGAGCAGCTGACGGACGCCAATCCCATCTCCATCGGCGACATCACCGTGGGCGTCATGGAGCTCAAGAGCGGCAACATCGAGGCGCTGGCCGTGGCCTACGGCAACGCGGAGATGATCGTGGACGCCAACCCCGATCTGGTCATCTGCACCTGGGAATTCGACGTGAAGGCCGAGTATTCCGCCAACGTTATCATGATGCAGAAGGGTGAGACGGAGCTGCTGGACGCGGTGAACGCCATTCTGGCACAGGCCAAGGAGGCCAACCTCTACGACGGCTGGTACAAGGACGCCGTAGAGCTGGGCAAGAGCGAGAACGCACAGGAGCTGACACTGAACTGACACGGATATACACCGCGGCGGCGGGTACGAAAGCCGTACCCGCCGTCGTATACACAGTAAAAGGAAATCACCATGAAATTCATTGACTTTGAAAAGCTGGCCGCGCTGTTCCTGAAATACTGGGACAAATTCCTCATCGACGGCGTGTCGTACACGCTGGCGCTGGCCGCCATCACCGTGGCCTTCGGCGCGGTGTTCGCCTCTGTGCTGGCGCTGATGAAGATGTCGAAGATACCGCCGCTGCGGTGGCTGTCCACCATCTACATCGAGATCATCCGCGGCACGCCCATGCTGCTGCAGCTGTATTTCTTCTATTTCGGCCTGCCCATGCTGATCCCGGCGTTGAACAAGCAGAAGTTCCTCTGCATCGCCATCGCCCTGATCTGCAACAGCGCAGCCTACGTGTCCGAGGTCATCCGTTCCGGCATCCAGGCGGTGGATCCGGGGCAGAAGGAGGCAGCGCTGAGCCTTGGCTTCAGCGAGAGCAAGGCCATGTGGTTCGTGGTGGTGCCCCAGGCAGTGAAGAACATCCTGCCCGCCCTGGGCAACGAGTTTATCATGATCATCAAGGACACGTCCCTGGGCTCCACGTTCTTCATCGGCGACCTGATGACCCAGTACCTGGTGGTCAAGGGCGCCACATACCTGCCCATCGAGCCGCTGGTGATCGTGGGCGTCATCTACTTCATTATGACGTTCGTGCTCAGCAAGGTGTTCGGCCACTTTGAAAGAAAAATGAAGAAGGCCGACCGGAACAACGGCTATGGGCGCAAGCGGAAGCAGCAGCGGGAGGTGCATATCTGATGGCACAGACGCTTATCCAGGTCAAGGACCTGAAGAAATACTACAACGGCGGCGACGTCAAGGCGCTGGACGGCGTCACGGTGGACGTGTACAAGGGCGACGTCATCGCGGTGATCGGGCCCTCCGGCGGCGGCAAGAGCACATTCCTGCGGAGCCTGAACCTGCTGGAAACGCCCACCTCAGGCTCCATCATCTTCGACGGGGTGGACATCACCGGCAAGAAGGTGGACCTCCCCCTCCATCGGCAGAAAATGGGCATGGTGTTCCAGCACTTCAACCTGTTCCCCAACAAAACGGTGCTGGAGAATCTGACCATGGCGCCCATCAAGATCAAAAAAGTCCCCAAGTCGGAGGCTGAGGCCAAGGCCATGACGCTTTTGCAGCGGGTAGGGCTGGCCGACCGGGCCAACGACTACCCCTCCCAGCTGTCCGGCGGACAGAAGCAGCGTGTGGCCATCGTCCGGGCGCTGGCCATGGAGCCGGAGGTCATGCTGTTCGACGAGCCCACCAGCGCCCTGGACCCGGAGATGGTGGGCGAGGTGCTGGAGGTCATGCAGGAGCTGGCCCAGTCCGGCATGACCATGGTGGTGGTCACCCATGAGATGGGCTTCGCCAAAGAGGTGGGCAGCCGCGTGCTGTTCATGGACGCCGGCAAGATCGCCGAACAGGGCACCCCCGCCGATGTTTTCGATCACCCCCAGAGCCCTCGCCTTCAGGATTTCCTGAAGAAGGTGCTGTGAAAAAGGAGCAGACAATGAACGATGCAAAAAAGGCGGCGCTGGCCGCCATTGACGAGAAGAAGGAACTGGTGGCAGAGGTGGCGGACGCCATCTGGGACTATGCCGAGCTGTCGCTGCAGGAATATAAGTCCGCCGCCCTGTTCGTCAAGGTGCTGAAGGCTGAGGGCTTTCAGGTGGAGGAAGGCATATGCGGCATCCCCACCGCCTTCTCCGCCTCCTTCGGCAGCGGTGGGCCGGTCATTGGCCTGCTGGCGGAGTACGATGCGCTGTCCGGCCTTTCGCAGGCGGCGGGCAGCACCGCGTACCACGAGCTGGTGAAGGGCGGCAGCGGCCACGGCTGCGGCCACAATCTGCTGGGCGCGGGGGCCATGGCCGCCGCCATCGGCCTGAAGCACTATCTGACCCAGACCGGAAAAAGCGGCACCGTCATCCTGTACGGCTGCCCCGGCGAGGAGGGCGTGGCGTCCAAGGCCTATATGGCTCGGGAGGGCCTGTGGTACGGCCTTGACGCGGCGCTGACGTGGCACCCCGGCGACAGCAGCGAGGTGACTACCGGCTCCACCAACTCCTGCATCCAGATGATCTACACGTTCCACGGGCTGGCGTCCCAGGCATCCACCGCGCCGGAGCGGGGCCGCAGCGCGCTGGACGCGGTAGAGCTGATGAATGTGGGCGTGCAGTTCCTGCGGGAGCATATGCCCCGCGACGCCCGGGTGCACTACTCCATTCTGGACGCAGGCGGCGTAAGCCCCAACGTGGTGCAGCACCAGGCCAGCGTCCTGTACATGATCCGTTCCAACTTCGTCAAGGACTGCATGGCCCTGCACCAGCGGGTGGACAAGATCGCGCAGGGCGCGGCGCTGATGACGGACACCACCATCGAGCGCCGCTTCGTGGACGGCCTGTCTGACACCGTGTGCAACCACGCGCTGGAGAAGGTACTGTACGACAACTTCTCCCAGCTGGGCGTACCGCCCTGCACGGCGGAGGAGCACGCTTTCATGGAGGCCCTGTCCGCCACCTACGAGGGGCGTGACGTCCCCGGCGGCGTGGGCGCGGAGAACGATCCCGCCTTCGCCGAAAAGGTGAAGGCCATGCAGACCGGCCACTTCAACGACTTCCTGATGCCGCTGTATCAGGGTCCCGCCTTCAACGCCGGTTCCACCGACGTGGGTGATGTCAGCTATCAGTGCCCCACGGCACAGATCCATGTGGCGGTGTGGCCCAACCACGTCCCCTGCCACAGCTGGCAGGTGGTGTCCTGCAACAAGACGCCCATGGCCCATAAGGCCACCGTGCACGCCGGCAAGGTGCTGTGCGCCGCCGCCATCGATCTGTTGGAGCAGCCCGCGCTGCTGGAGGCCGCCAAGGCCGAGTTCCGGCAGCGGACGGCGGGCGGGTACACCTGCCCCATCCCGCCGGACGCCGTGCCGGCGCCCCTGGAGCTGTAAAGAAAGAACACCCCTGACCTGCCGGTCAGGGGTGTTCTCTTACAGATGCAGCTCCTTCAGCCGCCGGAAGCTGCGGCTCGCCAGCAGCAGGCCCAGCGCCGCCAGCACCAGCGCCGCCGCGCCCAGCACCCAGGTCAGCGTGTCCGTCAGTCCCCGGCTGCACAGCCAGGAGAACAGCCGGTAGGCGCCCATGACCAGCAGTATGCCCGCCAGCAGCAGCGCCACCAGCACGGTGGAATTCTCGCAGTTGTCTATCTTCTTCATGGCGTCCTCCCCTGCGCCGGAACGGCCCCGGCGCTTCCGTCCACCATCATACCATCCGCCGCACAGCCCGTCAAGGGCAGAGAGCCGGGGACTGTCCTCACGGGCAGTCCCCGGCTTCGCGTTTACGCCAGCAGGGCGCGGTCATTGTCGTATTCCTGGCCGCTGACCTTGCTGAACAGTGCCAGCAGGTCCGGCACCGTCAGCCGGGCCTTCTCCTCGCCGGAGATATCCAGCACGATCCGCCCGTTGTGCAGCATCAGCAGGCGGTTGCCGTAGTGGATGGCGTCGCGCATATTGTGGGTGATCATCAGCGTGGTCAGGTGGTTCTCCCGGACCAGGCGGTCGGTGATATCCATGACCCGCTGGGCCGTCTGGGGATCCAGCGCCGCGGTGTGCTCGTCCAGCAGCAGCAGCTTGGGCTTCTGCAGGGTGGCCATCAGCAGCGTCAGCGCCTGACGCTGTCCGCCGGAGAGGGTGCCCACCTTGGTGGTCAGGCGATCCTCCAGACCCAGACCCAGCTCCCGCAGGCGGCGGCGATAGTCCTCGCGCTCGCCGCGGCGGATGCCGGGACGCAGGGTGTGATGCCGGCCGCGGCGCTCCGCCAGAGCCAGGTTCTCCTCGATCTCCATGCCGGCGGAGGTGCCCATCATGGGGTCCTGGTATACGCGGCCCAGGTAGCGGGCGCGCTTGTACTCCGGCAGAGAGGAGACGTTGACGCCGTCCAGCTCGATGCTGCCCTCGTCGGGCTGCCAGGTGCCGCAGATGGCGTTCTGCATGGTGCTCTTTCCGGCGCCGTTGCCGCCGATGACGGTGACGAAATCCCCGTCCCGCAGCGTCAGGCTCAGGTGGTCCAGCGCCACGCGCTCGTCCACGGTGCCGCTGTTGAAGGTCTTGGTGATGTTATTCATTTCCAGCATGGCCGCTGTCTCCTTTCTTACTGTGGGAATGGGCTTTCAGTTGTGCTTTGACGTGGGGCGCGCCCAGGAACACGGCCACCACCACGGCGGAAAACATTTTCAGAAGGTCGGTGTCGAAGCCGGCGAAGATGATGACCTGGTACACGATGTAGTAGATCACCGCGCCCAGTATCACACCGCCCAGCTGCACGGCCATGCGGCCGCCCCGGCGGCCCAGCACGGCCTGCCCGATGACCACCGCCGCCAGGCCGATGACCACGGCGCCGCGGCCCATGTTCACATCGGTGTAGCCCTGGTACTGGCACAGCAGCGCACCGGACAGGGCCACCACGCCGTTGGACAGCGCCAGGCCGATGATCTTCATCAGCCCGGTGTTTACGCCCTGGGCCCGGCTCATCACCGGGTTGCAGCCTGTGGCCCGCAGGGCACAGCCCAGCTCCGTGCCGAAGAACAGCACCAGCAGTGCCACCAGCACCACGCAGAAGCCCAGCAGCACCGGCAGCGCACCGCCCACGTCCATCTGGCTCAGCAGCACCGGAGTGGTGCGGGCGGGCAGCGCCTGGTTGGCCTTGCCCAGCAGCTTCAGGTTCACGGACCAGAGCACCATCTGGGTCAGGATGCCCGCCAGGATGGGCGGGATGCCCAGGCCCACATGGAGCAGGCCTGTCACCGCGCCGGCCAGCACACCGGCCAGCACGGCACACAGCAGCGCCAGCCACGGGCTCTGCCCGCCCAGCAGCAGCATGGTGCACACCGCCGCGCCGGTGCAGATGGAGCCGTCCACGGTCAGATCGGCGATATCGAGCACTTTATAGGTAATGTATACGCCGATGGCCATCACGCCCCAGATCAGTCCCTGGGCCAGAGCGCCGGGCAGCGCGTTCAATAGCTGTGTCATGTGGCTACACCAGACCTTCCTGTCTGAATTTTATTCCATGGCCTCGTAGCCCTCCGGGGCAGTGATGCCCAGGGCCTCGCACATGGCGGGGTTGTACATCTTGGCAGCGGGCGCGTACTGGATGGGCATCTCAGCGATGTCCGCCTCGCCGGTGAGCACCTGGGCGGCCATCTCGCCGGTCTTGTAGCCCAGGTCATAGTAGCTGATGGACAGCGTGGCCACGCCGCAGCCGGTGCAGATGCCCTTCTCGCCGGCTACCACCGGGGTCTTGGCGTTCAGAACGATGCTGCCGATGGTCTCGGTGCAGGAGGCGGCGGTGTTGTCGGTGGGAATGTAGATCACGTCGCTGTCGGCGGCGGCCTTGGTGGTCACAGCGGCCACGTCATTGGAGTCGGAGAAGGAGTAGCGGGTGCAGGTGATGCCCTTGCCGGTCAGGTACTCCTCCACCACCTGGACCTGGTACTCGGAGTTGGGCTCCGCGGAGCAGTACAGCAGTCCGACGGTCTTGGTCTCCGGCAGCAGCTCCTGGATCATGTCCGCCTGCTCCGTCAGGGGCGCCAGGTCGGAGGTACCGGAGACGTTGCCGCCCACGGCGCCGGAGAAGTTGTCGATACCCAGCGCCACGCCGTACTCGGTAACAGAGGTACCCAGAATGGGGATCTCTGCGGTGGCGTTATAGGCCGCCTGCAGCGCCGGGGTGGCGTTGGCCATGATCAGGTCGACCTTCTTCGATACGAAGGTGTTGACGATGGTGGTGCAGACGTTCTGGTCATTGGCGGCGTTCTGCACGTCAATGGTCACGTTCTCCTCGCCCAGCTTGTCCTTCACCGCGTCGATGAAGCCCTGGGTGGCGGCGTCCAGTGCGTCGTGGGTCACCAGCTGGCACACGCCGATGGTATACTTCTTGGCGCCGTCGGCATCGCCGGTGCCGTCCGTCTTGGTGTCGTCGGTCTTGCTGCCGCAGGCGGCCATGCTCACGCACATGGCGGCGGCCAGCAGGGCGGTCGTCAGCCGCCGTGTGATGTTCTTTTTCATGGTGTGGTTCCTCCTGATGGGTGTTTTTGAAAATTTGGCTGCAAAAAAGCCGCCCTGTGGATCTGTGATCCATAGGGCGGCTTTGATGTCAGTGCGTCTCCGTGGGAGAACGTCCTTATTTCATCAGCAGCATTTCCGGGCATCACAAATCACTCTTACTTTATCCGCATAGGTAAAGTAAAAGCTAAATGCGTATGCCTTGTACAGCTGCTTCATCATGTGTGGCGTTCTCCTTTCCCGAAGTTTTCTGTAAGATATCACAACAGGGAGCCACCGTCAACCGTCATATCCACCAAAAACATTTGCCAGGAATAAACACTCCGCCACGCGCTTTCGCGCTTTAAAGTTCGGATGCGCCCGGTGTTCCGGCAAATATCCGGCACTTTCCGCCGTCATTTTCCGCTGGACATATCGCCCAAGGCCCCGCCGTCCTCTGTCAGCAGCGTCAACCCGGCAGGGCGCTCCGTCAGCAGATACTCCAGCACACCGCGGCTGACGTCGTCCATCTCCCCGGCGCGGCGGATATGCACCGCCAGCGGCTGCCGCGCCGCCAGACCGGTGAGCCACCGGATAAACGCCTGGGCCACCGCCGCCGGCGCGGCCGTGACCTCGCCCTCCGCGCCGGCACACGCCGCCGCAGCGGGCTGTATAGCCCCCAGCACCCGCAGCAGCGCCCGGTCGCCCGATGGCACGTCGTTCCCGACGGCGTCCAGCAGCTTTCCCACTGCGTCCGCCATCCAGAAGCAGGGCACCGCCCGGATGCAGTAGGTCTGCACGTGCAAGCCCGGTACGTCGGTCCGCACCGCCGCAGGCTCCTCCGGCGCGGCGGGCGCGGCCTTCAGCTCCGCGTATTTCTGCGTGATGGCGCTGCCGGGATAGATCTCCAGATTGGAGGCCAGCCGGTTGCGGAACTCGTTGAAAAACCGGATAGCACGGCTGCGATCGCCGCCGCGCTCATACAGCGTCATCAGCCGCAGGGCCAGCTGCTCGTTGTAGGGCTCGTATTCCATGACCCGCTCCAGAATACCCACGGCCTCCGGCAGCATATCCCGCTGCTCATACAGCTCCGCCGCCTTCATCAGCAGCCGGTTCTTCCGCTTCTCATAATAGATGCGCTGGCTGAGGATCAGCTCATTCAGGTCCTCGCAGTGGTTGAAATAGTACCCCTCCAGCAGCTCGCCGCCGAAGGCGTCACACGCCCGCTTCAGCTCGTCCGCCGACTGTGTCTCCGGGTCGATCTCGTCGATGGTCTGCAGATCGCAGATATAGTCGTATGCCCGGTCGATGCAGCAGTACTCCCGGTCCAGCTTGATGAGCGACCGCCCGCCCTCGCCGGTATCGGTGCTCTTTTTGATCTTCCACAGGGTATAGCGCAGATTATACTTGGCAGCGCTGACGGCGCTGTCCGGCCAGAGGTAGGCCGCCAGCTTCTCCCGCGCGTAGTAGTCCCCGCCCCGCAGGAACAGGATACACAGCAGGGCGCATCCCTTGTTGCCCAGCTCCGGGGTGATGTCCGTGCCGTCGCAGATGACCTGCGGCTTGCCAAACAGTCTGATCTGAAGCATGGCCGTCACCTCACTGCCGGCTGTGCAGCACCGACCCGGACTTGATGGTCACGGTCACGTCGGTCTGCTCCAGCTGCTCTGCGGGCACGGCGCGGATGTCGCGGTCCAGCACCACGATATCCGCCAGGTATCCCGGCGCCAGCTTTCCCTTGCGCTTGTCCTCAAACAGCGCGTAGGCGCCGTTGACGGTGTACATCTCGATGGCCTGCTCCACGGACACGGCGCACTGGGGCACGGCGCGGTTCACCGCCGCGTGGATGCCCAGCATGGGCCGCGGCTCCGTCACGTCACTGTCCGACCCGCCGCACACCACCGCGCCGGCGGCGAACATGGCGGCAAAGTCGTTGGAGCGCAGATAGCGCTCGCCCACCCGGCGCTCGTACATACCGCCCTTGCCGCCCCACAGATAGGCGTAGGCCGGCTGCACCGAGAAGATCAGCTTCATATCCGCCGCCCGGGCGATCTGCTCCGGCGTGGCCATGATGGCGTGCTCGATGCGGTGGCGCAGGGCGGTGCTGCCGCCCTGACGGATGGCCCTCTCGTGGGCCAGCAGCACGGACTCGATGGCCCGGTCGCCGATGCTGTACAGCGCCAGCTGCATATCCTGCCGGTAGCACTGCTGCACGAACTCGTCCAGTCCATCCTGGGGCAGGAAGATCTGTCCCCGGTAGTCCGGCCGGTCTGCGTAGGGTGCCGACAGGGCGGCGCTGTGGCTGGACAGGGTACCGTCCACCATAATATTGCCGCCCACCCGGCGCAGCCCCAGCTTCCAGACCTTCGCCAGGTCCATGGTCTGGTAGAACAGCGGCATATCCACCGGGAACTCGCCGCTGTGGGCGTAGATGAACTCCGCGTCCCGGTCGTCGAACAGCCAGCCGCCCTCGATGGCCGCCACGGTGGTGATGCCGTTTTCCAGCAGCCGGGACATGGCCAGATGGATGGCCTCCATGCGGAACTCGTCCGGCAGGCTCCGCAGCACATTGGAGCGCAGCACATAGTTGGCGTTCCGCCGGAAAATGCCCGTAGGCAGGCCGCTGCCGTCCAGTTCCACACCCTCCAGGGAGAAGGGCACCTTATAATACAGCAGGGCGTGGGTGTTCAGCATACTGACGTGGTACTCCTTGGAGAACAGCACCACCGGACTGTCGCTGCAATACCTGTCCAGCACATACCGGTCCGGAAAACGCTTTTCCTCGAACTGCGACTCCTCCACCTGGCAGCCCAGCACCGCGCCCTCCCGCTTTTCGGCGGCGGCCAGCATCTCGCCCAGCTCCCGGTGGGACCGCGCACCGCCCAGATCCACGCTCATCATGTTCACAGCGGTCTGCATCACATGGAAGTGGTTGTCGATAAACCCCGGCAGCACCGTGCCGCCCCTGGCGTCGATGACCTGCGTGCCGGGGCGCACCAGCTTCTGCCAATCATCGCCGCGGCCTGCGGCGCAGATCATTTTCCCCGCCGCGGCCACCCAGTCGGCCCCGCCATCGCCGCACATGGTCACGCAGCGCCCGTTTTTAATGATGATATCCGCGTACATAGCGTCCCGTCCTCCTGTTGAAAGCCGTGTTGTGTTATGGCCGTATTGTACACCAGGGCGGGCCGTCTGTCCAGTGGCGCTGTGTCCCCGGCGGCAAATGTACCAAATCGTTTGTTGAAAAGCGCGGCATGATTTGCTAAAATGTTTAGTAACAACGGAAATTCAACGCTTTTCCCACGCGCGGCGCAACATCTCCCGGTTACAATGACATCAAACTGAGACGGAGCACGGCCGGCGCGGCCCCTCTCCGCCCTCCCGAAAAAACGAAAGGACAGGGATGTATATGAGCGTTTTGATTTTGAACCGCGAGCAGGTCAAGCAGGTCATCTCCATGAAGGAAGTCATCCAGGAGGTGCGCGAGGTCTATCGTCTGAAATCCCAGGGCAAGTCCGTGATCTGGCCGCTGGTCAACTATGAATTCGTGGACGAGCACGCCGCCATGGACATCCGTTCCGGCTATATCAAGGGCGTACAGCTCCACGGCCTGAAGATGCTGAACAACTTTCCCGAGAACCGGGAAAAGGGCCTGCCGCCCTTCAACGGCATCATGATGGTCTACGACTCCAACACCGGTATTCCCGTCAGCGTCATGGACGCCTCCTACGTCACCTGTATGCGTACCGGCGCCGCCGGCGCGCTGGGCGTGGACCTGCTGGCCCGTAAGGACGCCAAGCACCTGTTTATTCTGGGTGCCGGCAAGCAGGCCCCCTTCCAGATCGCCGCCACGCTGCTGCTGCGTCCGGCCATCGATAAGGTCTACATCGCCGACCCCATGTTCCCCGACAACGCGGTGCAGTTCGCCGCCCACATCGCCCAGCAGCTCTCCGATGACTTCGGCATCGACGCCTCCGGCGTGGAGTTCCTGCCGGCGCTGGATATGGCCGCCGCCGTGGGCGACAGTGACGCCATCATCACCGTCACGCCCTCCCGCAAGCCCATCATCCAGAAGGCGTGGCTGAAGCCCGGCACCCATCTGAGCTGCCTGGGCTCCGACATGGAATCCAAGCAGGAGATCGAGAGCACCATCTTCCAGGGCGCCGCCTTCTACGCCGACGACCGCGCCCAGTGCATCCGCGTGGGCGAGATGGAGCTGCCCATCAAGCAGGGCGTCATCAGTGCCGACGACATCACCGGCGAGATCGGTGACCTCATCGACGGCAAGGTCCCCGGCCGCACCAGCGACACGCAGACCACCATCTTCGACGCCACCGGCCTGTATATTCTGGACCTGGCCGCCGCCAAGGTAGCCATCGACCGCGCACTGGCCGAGGGCGTGGGCTTGCAGGCCGACCTGTAACCCCGCGGAATATATCCGCTTACCCTACAAAACAGACGAAATGAGGAGGACAATAAAATGAAACTGGCATGGTTTGGTGTGGAAGAGTGGCTGAATCCCATGGACTCTCTCGCCCGTATCAATCTGGGCAGCAGCTGCGTCAGCGCCCTTCGTATGGACGAGCTGTTTGACCTGACCGGCGAGGATCTGGACGCTTTCCTGAACGAAATGCGTACCATGAGCCTGCATTATCACCACGGCGACGCCACCGGCTCCCCCCGGATCAAGGCGGCGGTGGCCGGCATTTACCCCAAGGGCAATGTGAAGCCCGAGGAAGTCATGATCACCCACGGCGGCACCGGCGCCAATGACCTGGTGCTGATGAGCGTGCTGGAGCCGGGTGACAACTGCGTGGTGATCAAGCCCTCCTATCAGCAGCACTACGATATCCCCAAGGGCAGCGGCATCGAGACCCGCGTGGTCCAGCTGAAGGCCGAGGATAACTATCAGCTGGATTTCGACGCCCTGGACAAGGCCTGCGATGCCAACACCAAGATGATCGTCCTGACCAACCCCAACAACCCCATCGGCGTGACCCTGTACGACGAGGGCCTGCGTAAGGTCGTGGACATCGCCGCCAAGCACGACGCCTGGATCCTCTGCGACGAGGTCTATCGCGGGCTGGACGAGAACTATATGCCCTCCATTCTGGACTACGGCTACCACAAGGCCATCTCCATCAGCAGTATGTCCAAGATGTACTCCATGGCCGGCACCCGTATCGGCTGGATCGTCTGCCGCGACCACGAGATGTACGAGGTCATGAAGACCCGCCGTTCCTACAACACCATCTGCTGCGGCATCTGGGACGAGATCATCGCCTCCATCGCGCTGGAGCATTACCAGGCCCTGTGGGCCCGCGCCCGTTCCATTCTGGAGCCCAACCGCAAGATCGTGGAGGACTGGGTGGCCTCCCAGCCCCACCTGCACCTGCGCGCCAAGGCCATGGGCACCACCTGCCTGATCGACTATGACTACGACGTGGACTCCGAGACCCTGGCCAAGGACGCCATGGCCACCGAGCAGATCCTGGTGGTCCCCGGCGACTACTTCGATATGCCCAAGACCATCCGCGTGGGCTACGGCGCCTTCCGCGATCCCCAGGTGCTGAAGGCCGGCCTGGAGGAGTTCGGCAAGTACCTGGAGAAGTACAACTAACTGACACATCCCTCTCTCACAAATTTCTTCCCCCCTGCGGCACGCGCCGCAAAACAAGCGCCCGGCAGAAAGGCCGCCTGACACAAGAAAACACACGGTTTTGCCTGTGTCTATCCGGCTGA
>OIXG01002643.1_pt1 | contig 13086 bp, 11 predicted proteins | sample 1587731 | NCBI WGS metagenome assembly OIXG01 (sample SAMEA3888908, study PRJEB22519) | human gut metagenome | biome: human gut; feature: human-associated habitat; material: faeces | place: Denmark | collected 2010
ATATAATCTTATTAAACAGAAAAATCATGAACGGAGAGAAATTTAGAAATACATTCATCTCTATCAAGGGAATTTTAGGCTTGATAGAAGCCAAGGACATCGCCATCCCTGAAATACAACGTCCGTTTGTTTGGAAGAACAGTCAGGTGCGTGACCTAATAGATTCGCTCTACAAGGGTTATCCTACAGGGTACATTATCCTTTGGAAGAATCCTAACGTAAAGCTAAAGGACGGTACTATATCTTCTGGCAAGAAAGTAATCATAGATGGTCAACAACGCATTACTGCATTGATGACTGCCGTGGCGGCACAAAAGGTTTTTAACAATGAGTTCAAAGAGTGCCGTGTAAAGATAGCTTTTAATCCGTTTGCTGCACTTGACTATGCTAATGGTAATAGTGAAGCGGAAATTTTCGCTGTGCAAACACCAGCTCACTTAAAAAGCAAGTATTGGATTCCTGATATTTCTGAAATATTCAGTACTTCGTTTTCATCGTGGACTTTTATTCCAAAGTATATTGAGCAGAATCCCAACATGACAGGCGAGGACTTACAGGGAGTTCTGAACACCTTGAAAGGGATAGAGGCCATTCAGATGGGAGTGATAGAACTGTCTGAGAATCTTGATATAGACGTGGTGACTGACATCTTCATCCGCATCAACTCTAAAGGCTCAGCTCTCAGCCAAGGCGACTTTGTGATGTCAAAGATGGCTGCAGATGAGGCGCACAAGGGTAATACCTTGCGCAAAATCATTGATTATTTCAGTCATTTATCAGTTGTACCCACCTATTATAACTATATCAAGGAACATGATACAGAGTTTGCTGGAAGTGGCTATTTGGAAAAACTTGCTTGGCTTTCTACAGATACAGAGACAGTATATGATCCGACTTGTGATGATGTTATACGTGTCGCTTTCATGCATAAATTGAAGCGAGCCAAGTTGGCTGAACTTGTGCAGTTGCTTACGGGACGTGACTTTGAAACCCGAGATTTCAAAGAGGAGATTGTGGATGATACGTTCAAGCAAATGTATGAAGGTGTACTTAATGTAATCAGCCAGCACAACTTCACGCAGTTCATGCTAGCCATCAAGTCGGCTGGTTTTATATCAAGCAAGATGGTCACTTCAAATATGGCCCTTGATTTTGCCTATACCATACACCTATTGCTCCAAAAGTCAGATGTGCCTGTTGCTGAACGAAAACGCATAGTTCAGAAATGGTATGTGTTGTCTGCTCTAACCGGAAGATACAGCACTTCACCAGAGTCTGCTTTTGCAAGGGATTTGCGTCAGATAAGTGAGCGAGGAGTACCGACAATGCTTAAGGCTATGGAAGATGCCATCCTGTCTGAAAACTTTTGGACTGTGGCTTTGCCCCAAAATTTGAACTCCACGTCTACGACCAATCCTACTTATCTTGTGTATTTAGCTGCTCAGGTTTATTTCAATGATATTTCTTTGTTGTCTTCTAATATAACTGTGCGTGAATTAATAAGTCTTGGTGGGGACGTACACCACATCTTCCCCAAGAAGTATCTTGTCAAGAACAATTACAGTAAGAACTTTTACAATCAGGAAGCCAACTATGCTTACCTTGACAGGCCTGTAAATGAATCGATAGGTATGCGAGCCCCAAAGGACTATTTCTCTTTGGCGTTGAAGCAGTGTGAAACCAAGCAAGCAAAATGTGGGTCTATTATTGATAATGTAGCTCTTAAGAAGAACCTTGTCGCAAATTGTATTCCCGAAAATGTTTGCGACTTAGACAGTGATTTGTATCCAGAGTTCCTTGAGCAGCGTCGCTTACTAATGGCACAGAAGATACGCAGCTATTACGAAAGTTTGTAATTGGCAAATCCGATAGGTAAAATTGGCACAGAGTAGAAGTTTAAACGACGGACTCAATTTCTTAGTGGCGATTTGTTAGTGTATGACATATGAAGTTTTTGGTCAGAGATATGTTTCCTATGTGGAGGTTTGCGTTATCCAACCGAATTGCTAATATTATCGGTCATATCAAAGATTCTGAAAATATTATTTGTCTTTCTAACCATTTCGTTGTCATTTTCTTCGTTATAAAACTAAGAGAATCTCAAAGCCGCAACCTATAGGATTTAATGGATTTTTGCTTGCAAAACGATAAAATGTACCAACGGGTTTTAATACTTTTAATGCAAGATATTTGCTTGAAAGTATTATTATTCGTACCTTTGCCTGCGTAATCAAAACATTCAATGATATGAAAAAGTACAAAGTCAAAGATGTTTTGCAGATGTTGAAGAAAGATGGTTGGTATTTGGCGAGAACCAAGGGTGACCATAGACAATTCTTAATAATGATTTTAAAATAGCACATTATGGAAAAGATTATTGTTAATGTTGCGTGGTGCAACAAGAATTTTGGCGGTTCTCTTGGTAGTAATGTACCAGGTGCGGTAATTTTTACAGCACTAACCTTTGAAACTTTGCAAAAGGAGGCAAAGGATAGTTTAGAGTTTCATGTTGAAGGTCTTGTGGAAAATGGAGAAGATGTTCCGGAATGGCTGAAGAATGGCGATTATGAGTTTGTGTATAACTATCAGGATGCAACTACTCTTTTGAAGGCATATTCTCCATACGTTTCTCTAGCGGCAATTAGTCGTGCTTCTGGAATAAACCAAAGTCTTTTATCACACTATGTGAATGGATTGAAGAAACCACGTGAGCAGCAGCGTAAACGTATTGTTGATGGTCTTCATAAAATAGGATCAGATTTACAATCGGTTATGTGTGTATGAATTTTGCAAAACGGATGTTTGGTGGAGATGTCTCCGTACCTTGAATGATTCGTCTCCTTAAGTGAAAGAATACGTCTCTTTGGATGAAAGAATACGTCTCTTTGGATGAAAGAATACGTCTCCTTGGGTGAACGGATACGTCTCCTTGAGTGAAAGAAACCATCTTCTGGAGTACAAGGATATAACTTCTTGAAAGTTGTCACTAGGCTCGGCAGGTCTGCTGAGCCTAGTCAGCAGGTCTGCTCACTGCAGTCAGCAGGTCTTGCGAGCCTAGTGGGATGACCTGTGAAAAGTTGCAATCCAAGGCGAGATTTCCTGATGTTTTTTATGAGGATGCTTGCATTCTTCTTTTGAACAGCCAAACGTAATTGCAACTATTTTTCTCCAATTTTCTGCATATTCTTGCAGAAAAGTAAGCAAAAATGATAAATTTGCAGCAAAAAGCAATAATTTTTGGGAATTTATGCTTGATATTGTAGAAAAAGTCTTAACTTTGCAGCGGATTTGAGAAAATAAGCTGTTTCCGGCTATCAGAAAATGAGGAATCATGAAGCTATCAGAAAATGAGGAAAAATTATGAAGCTGTCAGAAAGATGAGGAATCATGAAGATGATAAGGAGGCTGGCTTTCTCTTCCACAGTTTACACTTATAACAACTTTATAAATTAAAAGATTCGATTATGAAAGTAGCAATTGTTGGTGCAAGTGGCGCAGTAGGACAGGAATTCCTGCGTATCCTTGCTGAGAGAAATTTCCCTATGGATGATTTGGTGTTGTTTGGTTCTGAGCGTTCTGCCGGACGAAAATACAACTTCAAGGGAAAGGACTATGAGGTCAAACTTTTGCAGCATAACGATGACTTTAAAGATGTCGATATTGCTTTCACATCTGCTGGTGGCGGCACTTCAGAAGAGTTTGCCGAGACTATCACCAAGTATGGTGCCGTGATGATTGATAACTCTAGCGCATTCCGTATGTGCGACGACGTGCCTCTGGTTGTGCCTGAGGTAAATGCTGAGGATGCCCTGAACCGCCCTCGCAACATCATCGCCAACCCTAACTGTACCACCATCATGATGGTAGTAGTGTTGAAGCCTATCGATAACTTGAGCCATATCAAGAAGATTCATATCTCTTCTTACCAGAGTGCTTCGGGTGCCGGTGCTGCTGCCATGGCTGAACTTGAGCAGCAGTATAAGGATATCATCGAGACCGGTAAGACTGAGCATATCAATAAGTTCCCTCATCAGTTGGCATACAATGTCATTCCACAGATTGACAAGATGACTCCTAACGATTACACCAAGGAGGAGATGAAGATGTATAACGAGACCCGCAAGATTATGCACTCTGATGTTCGCACCAGTGCTACCTGCGTTCGCGTTTCTTCACTCCGTTCTCACTCAGAGAGTGTTTGGTTCGAGACAGAGAAGCCATTGGCAGTAGAGGACATCCGCAAGGCTTTGGAGGCTGCTCCAGGCGTAACTGTAAAGGATGATGCCCAGAACTACGTTTATCCAATGCCATTGGAGAGTGCCGGTAAGGACGATGTATATGTAGGTCGTATCCGCAAGGATTTGGCTGATGACAATGGTAACACATTGTGGTTGACTGGCGACCAGATTCGTAAGGGTGCTGCCCTGAACGCTGTTCAGATTGCTGAGTACTTGATTAAGGTGGGCAACGTAAAGTAAGCCATACCTTATTTATATAAAAGAATATGAGGAAGTTAAGGGATAATGAATTTTATCTCTTAACTTCTTTTCGTCTTTATACGATTCTGAATAGAAAAGTAAGAATATGCTTGAAAGATTCAAACAATTACTCGGTGAGATGAACCGGGGCATTTATGAGAAGGAGACGGAGATATCGCTCTCGCTCCTGGCTGCTCTGGCAGGTGAGAGTATCATCCTGCTGGGACCTCCGGGTGTGGCAAAGAGTATGGTAGCCAGACAGTTGAAGACGGCGTTCAGGGATGCTCAGAGCTTTGAGTATCTGATGTCGCGATTCTCTACACCCGATGAAATCTTCGGTCCGGTGAGCATTAAGAAACTGAAGACTTCGGATACTTACGAGCGTGCGGTGGAGGGTTATCTGCCTACTGCCGATGTGGTTTTCCTTGATGAAATCTGGAAGGCGGGACCTGCTATCCAGAACACGCTCCTTACGGTGATTAACGAGAAAATCTTCCGTAACGGCAATCGGGAAATGCATCTTCCTCTGAAGCTTCTCGTGGCGGCAAGTAATGAGTTGCCGGCTAAGGGAGAAGGACTGGAGGCGCTCTGGGACCGATTCGTCATAAGAATAGAAAGCCGACCGATTAAGCTGGAGAAGAATTTCCGGGCGATGCTGCTGGAGGCTCCCACGGATTTCTTAGGTCCCACAGATTTCACAGATTCCACAGATTCTTCTGGTTCTATGGGGAAATCTGATTCCGCAGATTTTTCTGATTTGAAGATTACTGCTGAGGAGTATGCTGAATGGGCGGAGAAAATCTGTAAGATTGGCGTGAAGGAGGAGGTGCTTGATGCAATTTCCGCCATCCGTAAATCTCTGAGAGCCGTGAATGTGGATGAGGCTGCCGAGCGCAGAAACATCTATGTGAGTGACCGAAGATGGAAGAATATCGTCCGCCTGCTTCGCACTTCAGCCTTTATGCAGGATAGGGAAGAGGTGGATATCTGCGATTTGCTGCCTATCTACCATTGTCTGTGGCAGGAACCTGAAGAGCGGGATGCTATCCGAAACATCGTGATCCGTGCCCTCTTTTCTCCTTTTGCAGATAAACTCGTGGAGATGAAGAATGCGCTTGCTGAGGATATTAAGTATCATCGTGTACGCAGGAATCCGGAGGATGGAAGGGATTACGAGGGAGAGATAGAAAACCTTTCGGATGGCTTGAGCTCGCTGGAAAGGCAATTGGGCGAGAATCTCTTCGCATCTGCTGATGATAAGGCGGAAATATCGGCTTATCTCCGTGATTTCTATAAGGAGCTGGCATTTACCCGTCAGGATACGATGAAACTTTATGAGGTTTAATCGCCTCCTATTACATTATTATATATAGAAGAATCTAAACATGATGAATGAACAGAAAATATTGACTCCTGAGTTGGAGGCGCGTGTTCACCAGGCGGTGGATAACTTTATGCAGGGCTATGGCTGCTGCCAGTCGGTAGTGGCTGCCTTTGCCGATTTATATGGTCTTGATGATGAGATGGCGAAGCGCATTGGTGCCGGCTTCGGTGGTGGAGTAGGCAGAATGAGAATGATGTGTGGTGCTGTTTCGGGCATCGTGGTGCTCGTTGGCTTGGATTGCGGACAGACCGAGGGGGATGACCGCGAGGGCAAGTCGGCCTGCTATAAGGTGGTGCAGGATTTGCTCGCCAAATCGAAGGAGCAGAACGGCAGTATCATCTGTGCCGAAATCCTCGGCTTGAAGGGCCACGAGAAAGCGCAGTCCAGCTATGTGGCTTCGGCAAGAACGGCAGAATATTACAAGTCTCGCCCTTGCGCAGCCAAAGTAGAGAGTGCTGCAAGAATCTTCGCAGAATATCTGATGGAGAAAAAATAAGGATTTACTCCTATGAAATACCAGAATAACAAGGATTTGGCGGAGGCACAGTATTATTTGAAGATGCTGGATGACTTCTGCAAGTCGGGACAGGTGAAGATTCCTGATCCGACAGGCACCGCCATGCCTTGGAATTTGAAGGAAGACCCGCTGAAGGATTATCTCATTCATCTCTTCACCCTGAAAGTAACCATAGAAGAAACTGGCGAAGAGGTGCAGAAATTCGTGCGACAGGTAGTGAACAGCAAGATTAAGAGCAAGGTGTTCTATGATAGTGTGGGAAAATTCATCGTGGAATGCGTCCACCACATGCGGTTCCAGCGCCAGCGTGCCTGGACCGAGAGTCATCGGGCAGATGATGTGCTCGATTGGGCTCCCTTCAAGCGGATGGATGAACAGGTGTGGCTCCCCTTGCTCGACCAGCTGGTACAGGAACATGCTGAAGATGGGTTCGATAAACCTTTCTTCCTTAAACTGATGGCTGGAGACGGGGCTTCGAAACCCGAAAACTGGGAACGGCTGGTAAGAGACTGGAAGGTCTGCATCGAACATCAGGTATTGAACAAGTTGAAGGACTTTATCTCGCTCCGTCAGAACAACTTCGAAACAGGACTGGTGCGCATGATGGACCAGATAACCCGCAACATGAAGACGAAGGGCGTTTCGGAACAGCGCGCCGTACAAGCCTGGGAACTGATGACGAACGGATGGACTGAAACGGAGTTTGAACGCCGTCTGAACCAGGTGAAGATTCAGGACAAATATCCCGAAATCAAGGAGATTGTGGCGAAGATGGGACGAGTAGCCGATGCCAACGGCAAAGACCGGCTCACCATCGCATCGGGCGTAGAGATGAAGATGGAGCATTCAGCGGGTAGCGATATCGAGGGCATTACCGTGGGCGATGATCTCAACTCCCTTCTCCCCCTCGAACTGGCACAGTACAGCGATGAAGATATGGAGGGCCTCTTTATCTATAAGTATCGCACGCGAAGACTCCAGACCTTCCGTTATAAGAGCGAAATGTCGAAACCATCCCGCAAACTGGGCTTTACCCATGCCTCCCGCAAGGGGCCGATGATTGTCTGCCTGGACACCTCAGCCAGTATGTATGGCACGCCTGAAAGGATATCCTCAACACTCATCTCTCTGCTGGAAGAGACGGCAGAAGATCTGGAGCGAGACTGCTTCCTGATAGATTTCTCCGTCAGTACCCGTGCCATCGACCTGATGGCGAAGCGCAAGGCAGAGCGCCTGAAGAGAATTGGAATCACTATGATGGAATCAGCCGAAGCAGATGCAGCTCCGTCCGACGGAGATGGACAGGCGCATACCGGGCGAGGCATCCGGCGGCAGCCTACCACAACCCACCTTCCATTTATCGGAGGCGGAACATCGGCAAAGAAGATGATGACCCAGATGTTCGACCTTCTCGACAACGACGGACTCCATTACGTGAATGCCGATGTGCTTTGGATTACCGACTTCCTGATTCCAGATCCGCCACAGCAGCTGTTGTCGAGATTCCGGGAATACAAGGAGACGGGTACCCGATTCTATGGCATCCGCATCGTGCGTGATGATGACAAGGAGCCGAACGCCTGGAAGGAGTACTTCAATCAGATTTATACCATCCGGTACCGCCCGCTGCGAAGATATTAAAGAAGATGTTAAGGCAGAAAAGGGGTATCAGATGATAATAGAGACATGTATGAAATGTATCAAGAACTTTATCATATGTTACATTTGGCGCAGAATTTCGGTTTTGCGCCATTTTTTTGAATTAAAAATTCCTTAAAACGCTTGGTGATACAAAATATATTTGTACCTTTGTGCTCGGAACAATGAATAATTGTCAGCCAAACAAATTAGAAAAGAATCAATAAATATAAGCAATTTATACAAAAACTTAAGTAATAAACTAAAATTATGGTAAGCAACAACATTCCACAAGTAAAGCTCGGTATTATTGCCGTTAGCCGTGACTGTTTTCCAATCGCGCTTTCTACTCAGCGCCGTGAGAACATCGTAAAAGAGTACAAGGGTGAAATCTTCAACTGCCAGACTACAGTTGAGAACGAGAAAGATATGCTCAAGGCTTTGGGCGAAGTGAAAGAGCAGGGCTGCAACGCTTTGGTTGTATTCCTCGGTAACTTCGGTCCTGAGACTCCTGAGACTTTGATTGCAAAGAACTTCGATGGTCCTTGTATGTTTGTTGCAGCTGCAGAGGGTGACGGCGACATGATCAATGGTCGTGGCGACGCTTACTGCGGTATGCTCAACTGCTCTTACAACCTCGGCATGCGCCACCTGAAGGGTTACATCCCTGAGTATCCTGTAGGTACAGCAGAGGACGTAGCTAAGATGATTCAGGACTTCGTACCAGTAGCTCGCGTTATCATCGGTTTGAAGGGCTTGAAGATTATCACCTTCGGTCCACGTCCACAGGACTTCTTCGCTTGCAACGCTCCTATCAAGGGCTTGTACGAACTCGGTGTTGAGATTGAGGAGAACTCAGAGCTCGACCTTCTCGTAGCTTACAAGGAGCACGAGAACGACCCACGTATCGACGAGGTTTGCGCTGATATGGCCAAGGAGATGGGCGAAGGCTGCTACTATCCTGACCTCAGCCGCAGAATGGCACAGTTTGAGTTGACATTGCTCGACTGGGCAGAGGCTCACAAGGGTTCTCGCCAGTATGTAGCATTCGCTGACAAGTGCTGGCCTGCATTCCCAAGCCAGTTCGGTTTCGAGCCTTGCTATGTAAACAGCCGTCTCGTTAGCCGTGGCATTCCTGTAGCTTGCGAGGTAGATATCTATGGTGCACTCTCTGAGTACATCGGTATGTGTGCTTCTGACGATACCGTTACATTGCTCGATATCAATAACTCAGTTCCTCAGTATATCTATGATGAGGACATCAAGGGCAAGTATGATTATAAGTTGACTGATACCTTCATGGGCTTCCACTGCGGTAACACTCCACAGTGCAAGATGTGCTCTAGCCGTAAGATTAAGTATCAGCTCATCCAGAACCGTTTGTTGGAGAATGGTGGTAAACCAGACTTCACCCGTGGTACCTTGGAGGGTGATATCGCAGCTTCTGACATCACATTCTACCGTCTGCAGTGCGATTCAGAGGGCAACCTCCGCAGCTACATCGCAGAGGGTGAGGTTCTCGATGTTCCTACCCGTTCATTCGGTGGTATCGGTATCTTCGCCATCAACGAGATGGGCCGCTTCTATCGTCACGTATTGATTCAGAAGGGTTATCCACACCACGGAGCCGTAGCATTCTCTCACGTAGGTAAGACCTTGTTCGAGGTATTCAAGTATCTCGGCATCAAGGATATCGCTTACAACCAGCCAGCTAGCCTGCCTTACCCAACAGAGAATCCTTGGAAGTAAATAGAGTGAAGAGGGAAGAGTGAAGATTTCTTTTGCTCTTCTTTCTAAACTGAGTTTATAAAAGATAAGGGCGATTGCTTATCCCTTGCGTGGGGAATAGCAATCGCCCTTTTTATGTTTTCCTTGAAGGAGATTACATGATGATAATCTCCTTTACGAATGGTTTGCTTATTTCGTATTTTCCAACGCTTCCTGTTTCTGTGGAATCACCACCGAAGCCCCGATGCTGACGAGCAGTACGAGGATGATGAATACCAGCGAACTGACTGCATCAATCTCGAAGAAATCGTGGATGAGCATCTTCACACCGATGAACACCAGCAGCACACTCACACCCACCTTCAGATAGCGGAACTTGTCTGCTATCGCTGCCAGCAGGAAGAAGAGGGCACGCAAGCCCAGGATGGCGAAGATATTCGAGAAGAACACCACGAACGGGTCGAGCGATACTGAGAATACGGCTGGGATGCTGTCGAAGGCGAAAATCAGGTCGCAGAACTCGATGAACACCACCGTCATCACCAGCGGACCCAGATGCAGGCGCTTCTGCATGAACTTCACTACCGGATGCTCCAGGGCATCGATCTCTTCCTTCTTGTTCCTGTTGAGGAACATCTTGGCACCGCTGTAAACAAGGAATCCTCCAAATACGAGCAATATCCAGGCGAACCGGCTGATGAGCGCAGCACCCGCGAAGATGAAGACGAAGCGCAGCACGATGGCTCCCAGAATACCCCAGTTCAGTACGTGCTGGTAATCTTTCTTGTCTACTCCGAACGAGGTGAAAATCATCATCATCACGAAGAGATTATCTACCGAGAGCGTCTTCTCTATCAGATAACCCGAGATGTAGGAGATGGTCATATAGTGCCGGTATTGCTGCAGACTCCCCTCATAGTCGTTCGGATCCAGTTTGAGATGCGAAGCATAGCGCGAGGCTATCAGCTTCAGGTCGTCGAAGTTCTCGATGCCGTGCACCATGTCTCCATGAAAATAGATGAATACGGCGAAGGCGAGCGCGAGAATAATCCATACAGCCGTCCATGAACCGGCTTCCTTGATAGACACCACATGTGCCTTTCGGTCGATGACCAGCATGTCTAATACGAGTATGGCGGCGATGAAAATCACGAATCCCACCAAAAACATCGATTCAGTAAAAACATGTTCCATTTTTCTTTATCCTTAATCTATTTAGTATATACCATTGAATCTTAAAATCATTTCATCTGTTAGAAACGTGGGCGCAAAATTAGGAAAAATATCTGGAATAGCGAAGGTTCCTGTGCAAAACTTAATTGATTTTAACTTGAAAGGCAGGAATGTAACAGGTTTGTAATAATAGCGCTGTGAGAACCGGCAAAAAAGGCGTTTTAAAGGTAAAAAGGTAAAAAGTAAAAAGGTAAAAAGAGCCTAGCGGAATGTTAAGCTAGGGTGCTCTTTTTACCTTTTTACCTTGTTAAAGGCTCTTTTACCTTTTCTTAGTCAGCACATAGTGCTTAGCCATGGCGCCTTCAGGCTCATTGCCCAGCGAATCGGTCATGATGAGGCTGTTGGCGTCCTTTACCTTGTAGTAAGATGTCTCGCCGCTCGATGGACGGGTGATTTCTACCACGTTGTTAGCCAATACCTTGAAGATACCGCTCGCTTCGTCGTGACCATCCTTGCGCTCCAGATATTCGGCTGAGTACTGGTAGGTGCTGTCGGCGTTGAGCGTCAAAACGGTCTTGATGCCCGGACAGTCGGCAGCAGGGAGAGTTCCCTCGTAGGTGCCGGCGATGGAATCGAGAATGACATCGTTGGAATTGAGCGAATCATTTTCAGCATAACTGAGGCTATCCTGGTTAGCCCCCTGGCTATTTGTCTTCTTGCCATTGCAGGAGACAACTGATAATGCAGCGATGACGGCTGCTGTCAAAACTAATTTCTTTTTCATACTATACTGCTTTTTAATTGTTACTTATTTACGGAATCTCTTCTCTTAGAGAGCACTTTCCCCGAGAAGGATTTCTCTTCGCAAAAATAGTGTTTTATTCTGTTATCCGCAAGTTTTACACAGAAAATTATAGAATATTATACTATTTTCTTAATTGATGATGACTGGCACAATCTCTTCTTCACTAGGCCAATGAGGCAGATAGAAGAGCGGGCGAGGGGTGCCGCCCAAGCCCGTCCAGTCTATCTGTTTCACAAAGTCGAAATCGGGAGGACCGAAGTCGAAACTTCTGCCGTAGAGCACGATGGCGCCTCTGCCTTCATCTATCTTCCACAAACCGCCCCCGTAGGTGCATTGCTCGCCGGGTGACAGCATGTCACGGTGCAGGTAGACATGCCCGAACTTCAGTACTCCGTCTCTGTTGATAATGAATTTCTGAAACATCTCTATTTCTGGTTTATTCAATGAAATCTGTATTCCGATTGATTCAATGTAATGAGAGAATTATTTCTTCTTCCAAAACAGTTTGTCTATGAAATCATAGCGCTTCTCCATCTGGGCATCAGTTTTTACGACGGTATTCACGTCTATCTGAAGCACAGGGGCTACTGCCTTGCCGTTGGTGGATGGCCACTCAGGCAGACCCAGACCATTCGGATTGCCGGTCTTTACGAAATTGACGTAATACTGGTTGAAGATGTCGCTGATCATATAATCCTCCGGCTGCCAGTTGAACACGTGGTTGGTTGGCAATGTACCCATTGCATACTCGATGTCGGCAGAATGAACGGCTCCCTTGTCTTGTGGCGCAGGAGCCGCATCTTCCTTGGCATCTACCACGCCGCCAGCCAATGCAGCCACCTTGCCCTTGATGGCCATAGCAGGACGAGGATGGCAATAGCGGTAGCGGTAAACAGGCTGTCCGCCGGTCAGCTTGTGCATGTTGCCCCACTTCCATGTAGAATAATCGAGGAAGATATCCGAAGCCAGGTTCACGCCCGGCTGCTCCAATACATCCTTATCGCTGTTGATGCCGTAGAGGCGGAAGAGTTCTTCGATGTTCTCTTCTCCAAATGTAGCCTTGGCACCCGCCTTCAGATTCTCGACGGTAGGCTGCTTGCCCATCAATACCGCCCATGGAGTCATCTCCTGGTTGTTGCCGCCGATAAGCAGAGGCACCTTGGTCTGCTCGCCCTTGGCAAATACCTCTACAGGCTGTTCTTTCATAAAATATCCGTCGATATTATAGACAGGAACCGCTCTTACTTCCGCCAGCTTCATCAGTTCCTCGGCAGGAAGGGCACGAAGTTCGTTGAGGTTCTTCATTCCAACCTTCTTTCCCACCTTCTTGCCGTTTTTCTTACCTATCTTCTCGGCTATTTTC
>OIXG01002645.1_pt1 | contig 13077 bp, 9 predicted proteins | sample 1587731 | NCBI WGS metagenome assembly OIXG01 (sample SAMEA3888908, study PRJEB22519) | human gut metagenome | biome: human gut; feature: human-associated habitat; material: faeces | place: Denmark | collected 2010
TTTAAATGAGTGTGGAATTTACTTCTGCACTGGAATTTACTTTTTCAAGTTAGCAATATAATAAAAAGTACAAATGATATATAAGTTTTATAGATGGATACATGCGGTATAATAGTACTAGATGATTTGCGCAATAAACTATTATACAAATAATTGTCAATGGTAGATGAAAAATAATTATTAGTGAAGATATTAGGGGGATGTATTATATAAGGCATGGATACAGAACATTTAGAAATAAATTCAGAGTTTTTTAACGATATAGTAGTAGATATTAAGAAAAGAAATCTTTCAAGAGATAATATGCCAAAACTTATTGTGGGAACAGGACTTTCAGTGATTTACGGTGTGCCGGGGATGAAAGCACTAGCAGAACATTTGGCTAAGGAAATTGCTCTTTCCTCTGATGAGCATTTGAAAGAAGTCTGGAAAAATCATAGTGATGTAATAAAACGTAATGGTTTAGAGGCTGGATTAGCAAATCTTGCACAGGATGAAAATGATTTAGTGGATGCAATTAAAGAGATAACAGCACACTTTATTCTTGATAGTGAGGAAAAACTACATAGGACAATTCGTGAAGAAAATACAGGATTTTGCAAGTTGCTGGATTATTTAAGAGGTACGGTTAGTGTTGATAAAAGGATAATTGATATTATGACTCCAAACTATGACCGTATTATAGAGATTATATGTGACAGGTTAGGTATAGGTGTTATCACTGGATTTAGTGGAAGTTTATATGGCAGATTCAACAGAAATTTGTTAAAACAACCAACAGAAATGTATAATTGTAGAAATTACGCATGGATTAGACTCTTTAAACCTCATGGTTCTATCAATTGGATTAGTGAAAATGGGCAAGAATACTTTACGAACGATTATGAGGTTCTAAAGGAGAAAGCAAAATATATTGATATAGTGACCCCTGGCAGTTCAAAGTATAAGGTAGGGATGACAAATAATACATTTCGGTGTATGAGAGAAGAATTCAATGAGTTGTTGGATGAAAGGACTAATTATTCACTTTTGATATATGGATATGGATTTAATGATGATCATTTTGATACTGCTATAGTTGATAGCTTTCAGAAGGATGTTCTTATTCTATCAAGAGATGTTAAAAAAGATATAATAAATAAAGCACTGGAAAAAAAGAATATAACTATATTTTACCACGAAGATGACAAGGAGTGTATGATTTATAAATCAAAAAAATATATAATAAACTTGCCTGTGTGGGATATTAATCAATTTGCGGATTTGTTTATAGGATAGAAGGAGTGATTTTATGGCAGGAAATATTAATGAATACCTAATAGATACAAATTGCATTGGTATAGTTGAGAATGTAGATACTAGAAAAGTTGTGGTACAAGTTGAGAATGAAAGTGTTTTAAATACATTAAAAATCAACGATATTGTTGTTTTAGGCGGTAGCAATTCTGATGAGAAACTTATTGGAATTTTGACTAAGGTTACAAAGAAGAAGATTGATTTTGATGAAACAGAGCAGGACGAGGGCATAGTTTATTCCAGTGATTATTGTATTATTAATTTAGTCGGAAGTTTTTACAATAAATATGGCGTTGTAAATGAAAATAAATTTAAAAGAGCTATTAATACATATCCTGAAATCAATAGCAAAGTATATCAGGCTAATGAAGCTACTATGAAAATGATAATGAATGCTATAAGTGGTAAGGGAACTGAGTATAAAAGCTTAGAAATTGGACATTTTGCAAGCAATAGGGATGTATCAGCTGTACTAGATGGTAATCGCTTTTTTCAAAGACATGCATGTATTGTAGGAAGTACGGGAAGTGGAAAATCCTATACAGTTGCAAGTATATTGGAAAAGACTAATGAGTTGCCATACGCTAATATGATTGTTTTTGATTTACATGGGGAATATAACGAGTTATCGTATGCAGATCAGATTAAAATTTGTGATGAACCCGAAGGTTTACACATTCCATTATGGTTTTTTAATTATGAAGAAATACACTCTTTGTTTGTAGAATCATCGGAAGGAACATCTACCAATCAGAGGGCAGCTGTAATCAATTATATTTTGCGTGCAAAAAAGGAATATATAAACAATAATATGAGCGAAGTATCAGAAGAAATTGTTACGGCTGATACACCGATTCCATTTTCAGCAGAAGAATTAATAGAATACTTGGAAAATCAGAATATTTTAGAGGTTGAAACAGGTGAAATTTATAAAACAGGAGAAAATAAGGGACAGGCCAAAACAAAGAAAGGTCAGTACTATGATAAGTTAACAAACCTAATCACTCGTCTAAGAACAAAGATGGATGACAAAAAGTATGGATTTGTATTTAATGAAAAAGATACAATAAATGCAGATTATCTGAATCAGTTTGCGAAAAGAATTATGGGAAATACTAAATACCGAATTAAGGTGATTGATTTATCAGAAGTTCCATCCGATATGTTAGCAATTATTATCGGCATTGTCACTCGTATCATATATGATATACAATTTTGGATCACTCCGTCAAAGGATGAGGTACGTCATCCTTTGGTGCTGGCATGTGATGAAGCACATATTTATATGTCTAATGACACGTCAAAAATGAAAGCAGTTGAGAAGAAATCTCTAGAGATTTTTGAGAAAATTGCAAAAGAAGGAAGAAAATATGGAATAGGTCTATTAATTATATCGCAGAGACCAGCTGAGTTAAATACAACTATTATGTCTCAGTGTAATAATATCGTAAGCTTAAAAATAACAAATGACAGAGACAAAACCGCTGTAGCGGCAATGCTGACAGATTCTTTAGTAGGAATTGTAGAAATGCTTCCTAATTTAGATGTTGGCGAATGTGTTGTTGTTGGTGATGCTATTATGTTACCATCAAAGATTATTTTAGATAAACCGAAAGAAAAACCTAAAAGTGCAACTATAGATTTTTGGGATCGATGGTATGATGGAGAACAGACTGTTTTTGACATAGATAAAGCAACACTGAATCTGATAAAGCAGTCGAGAGATTAAGAACGTTGATAAATATGTGATGGATAATCATGTATTATTTTACAAATTGTACAAAGGATAGCAAAAATTATCTACTAACATACAGAAATTGTAATCTGGTATTAATTTTTGCTGTTGAAAGAACAATAAATAAAAGCATAGCTAGAGGAGAGTAATTTTTATGAACGAAAAATTTGTACTAGGAATTCATGTTGGTCATGACAGATCTGTTGCTCTTATCAAAAATGGTGATGTTGTAGGAAACATCGCACAAGAGCGTCTAGATAGAATAAAACACTCGCGATCAATAGAACTTCCTTTCGATGCAATAGATTCTCTTTTAAAATATCAACATATAACAATACAGGATGTAAATTGTGTGGGGTTATCTGGAGATGCAATGGAGGCAGAAAATATTCTAAACACCATCAAATCCGAACTTTATATACATTATAAATGCAAAATTCCTGTATATTTTGTATCTCATCATGACTCTCATGCTTATGCTGTATTTTTTTCCTCTGGTTTCCCAAATTCACTTATTTTTATTGCTGATGGTGGAGGTGATTACTATAACAATTATACAGAAGCAGAAAGCTTATATGTCGCAAATGAAACAAACATTTCTCTTGTAAAAAAACGTCTTCAGGCTCCTACTATTCGAAGAATGGGAAATGAAAGTAATTATTTACTACCATATATGCCATCTGCCGTGCGATCACAAGAAATAAGTATTGCTAGAAAATATGAGCAATTTACATATTTATTAGGCTTTGGTTGGGGGCAAGCTGGTAAAACAATGGGCTTAGCCTCATACGGAGAAAGCCTTATAGATTTTTCAGATTTAAATTATAAAGATCTAGAATATTCTCTTAAGTATGCAGATTATTTAGAAGATATATTTGTATTACAGCAATTGTCTAATAAAAATTATCATAATTATATACAAGAAAACGCTGCAGATATAGCGCAAACAGTGCAAGAATATACAGAAAAAGCAGTCATCACACTTATCAAAAATCTGGCAAATAAGTATCATGCTGAATATCTTTGCCTAGGTGGCGGGCTATTTTTAAACTGCCTATTGAACCAGAAAATATTGGAAAATTGTAATTTAAAGGAAGTATTTATTTTCCCGGCATCCGGTGATGACGGACAGGCAATTGGGAATGCTTTTTATGCATATAAAAAACATTTTCCTCAAATGCCTAATCCGCAAATTAAGCTTCCATATCTTGGTTTTTCTTATTCAAATTCAGAAATTGAAGATGAGCTAAAGACTTGGAACTTGAATTACATTTTTTTTGAAGATAATGTGCTTGCACGGATGATGGCGCAGGCAATTTTTGATAATAAAATTATAGCATTCCATCGAGGTCGCACAGAAGTCGGACCTAGGGCATTATGTCACAGGAGCATTTTAGCCAATCCAACTAATCCTAATATGAAAGACATAATTAATAACCGAATTAAGCATCGAGAAAATTTTCGACCTTTTGCACCTGTAGTTACAAAAGAAATGGAATATGAAATATTTGATTTAAAGCAGTCCTCTCCATATATGCTGTTAGCGCCTACTGTAAAAAAAGAGTATCGTGATAAATTGCCCTCTATTACGCACGTTGATAATACAGCAAGAGTGCAGTCTGTTTCAAAAGAAACAGAACCTTTTGTACATTTGCTACTCAATGAATTTGCTAGGTTGTCTAGCGTTCCTGTTCTTATTAATACATCATTCAATGTGGCAGGACAGCCTATAGTAGAACGACCGACTGATGCTATCCAAACGTTCATCAACAATGATATGGATATTCTTGTTATAGGAAATTATTGGATTTCCAAAAATTAGCTTATTATAATATAATAACCGGAACTATCTTGGAGTGTATATTCTTCCAATGATTTTCCAAAAAGAATGGTCTGTTTATCTTTCAAGGAAGATAAGTTGTGCCATTCTTTTTGATATGTTTCCAGATTTGTATGACACTCATATTGGCATAAATATTTACTACAATTAAAATCACATGAATCTACACTATCTGCTAAGGATATTTGACTTATTAACCTATAAAAATTTTCTTCCGATTGATTTTGTTTATAAAAAAACATAACATTTGTTAATGCTAACATATTGCCATATGTGACATCACAATTTCCGAGATAATTCAAATTTTGCTTTCTCAGCATAGTGAATACTGTATCGAATACGCTTTTTTGCTTAGAAATATCTTCTTTTTGACGAATCATAATAATTGCTTGCAAGGAATAAAATTGCCAAATATATGTACTTATACCAAATTTTATGCTAGCATCAATTCCTTTTTCAATATATTTTTTTGTGGCAATATATTTTTCATTTTTTCTTTCAAGAAAATAATGTAACACTGCTGATAACATATATAAACGAATCACAGAATTTGCAAAATTATTTTTTATACAGATATTTAATAATTTTTCTGTTTCAATCATCAAATTTTGCAAATGTTGTTCGTCGTTTTTAGGTAATTCAAACAATCTCATAATCAACAAACTGACATCATTATGACATTTTATACGATATGACTTTTCTTTTGATAAAAGCTTATCTGCCTTATCAAGAAAATTTTCATATGCTGATTTGTTATTATAAAAATATAATTTAGCCGTGGTTATGTAACTAAGTGCTTGTAAATTTGGATCTTTTAATTCATTCGCTAACGCTAACGATAATTCACAATAATTCCGTGCAATATCGAATGAATTATATTTAATGTATATATTTGATAGTTTATCATACATATCAAAAACAGCTTTTTTATCACAATTATTAATATTTAAGATTGTTTCAGAAAGTAAATCTAATAATATAAGTTCACTCTTTTTTAATTGTCCAGCATTAATGTAACTATGTGCCATTTGCTCTTTAAGGTAAAATCTAAATCGAGGATCTTTCTGGAAATTTTTATTTGATTTCAGTTTATATTGTGCCCATTGGCATATTGCAACAGCTTCGTATGGTGTGTGATAATGAAGTGCAATATATATTTTACAGGCAACAGTATTCTTTTTTTGCTCATATTTTGTACAGACATTGTATATATCTTCTAAGTAAGTGTAATAATTTTGGTTAATGTTAATGGATGAATAATTGATTATATTATTTATGTCTGATATTGCAACAGAAAAATATGAACGGGCATTTTTTTTATCATTTATCCAAAAATAAAGTTGTCCCTTTTTTAATACATCCATTTCGTCAAATACATATGGCACATTAAGTAAATAGTTTGCCACTTCCTTCTTGGCTTCTTTATTATTTCTCAATCTATTATTTATATATAGGTACAAACTTTCATGTATAAAAGAATATCCAACCGATGAAAGCATAATATACCTTCGTTCTAATAAGTTTTTATATAAATCCTCCCTGCCTTCGAAAAAAGCATTAACAAAATAGCCTGAAAAATTCATCCCAAGGTATGAAGCCGTATAAAGAAATCTAAGCATGTCATTTCCACAATTTTGTTCAATCAGATGCTGAACTCGTTGATCATATATTTCTTCCATATTTTTGGGAATATATAAATGACTAGAAAAACTTTCAGTATTTTCTATACCAACAGTAGTCCGATTTAATAGATATACTAGTTTTAAATCTAGCATATATTCAATAACCTGGATAATAAACAGTGGGATATTATTGCTTAATGAATGTATCTTATTTAAAGCGAGCTGTGGAATCCCACGCACAATTGACGTTATCAGCTGAATCGTTTCAGAATCAGTTAATGCTTCTACCGAAATAACGTTGAATGGGTAAGTTCCCTTGCAAAACTCCAAAAAAGAAAAATAGTCTACACCTCCAGCGGAAAAATCGTCGCGACCAACAAGAATTAGAGTCAATCCTGGCGGACAATCTGTTTCCAACAAATTTCGGATATTATTTAAAATTTCAACAGGGGCATTATGAAGATCATCCAAAATAATCACATATTTGCGATAAGTTGTATCAATGTTTATAAAAATATCTTTCAGCGAGTGGTAGGCAACATTATCTGACAAATACCCATCTTTTTTCAATTTTTTTTGTAGTTGAAGCAATATATTCTTATCTTTTTCCACAGATATCCTGCAAAAGTTTATCTCCCTGCCTGCAATTTCGCATAATACTTCATCAATAATTCTGCTTTTTCCAACCCCTGCCTCCCCTATAAGAAAGTATATATGATGGGTTGCCTCTTTAATAATCCCATTCTTTATTGTTTTAATAATTTCCTTGTTTTTTTTACCAGTCAATTCAGGTCTGAAATCACATGAAATTTTAATTCCTTTTACTTGTATAGAAGTATCCAACGCGTTACTTTTTACATTTAAAATCAGATCATCAATTCCATCAAAGTATTTTTTTATAGCAATGAGTTTCAAACAACATGAACTATTTGAATCTACCATATGTTCTATACTGTCCAAATCAAGATTCCAGTTTCTATCTGTGTTAACAGTCATAGAAACTGTTTGTGGACTATTCGAATAATTTCTTATCCAAAAATATATTTCATATGCATTTTTTGATTCAATAATACATGAATTAGCCTGATACTCAATGTATACCTTATCAAAACTATCAGGAACATTTTCATTTCCTATCAATGCATTATTTTGAAGAAAATACTTTTTTAGAAGATATTGATCAATTAATACAAATTCTATTCCTGATTTTTCAGCTTCTTCTTTAAAATGGTAATATGAATATGGAACAATTGTAGTATTAGTAACAAGAACATAATATCCCACATTTTCTTCTTTAATTCGAGATAAGTTTCCAGCAAAACTGTTATATGATATTTTGCTATGATTTGAACTCTTGCATTCAATATATATTCTTAAAACATTCAAATCTTTTATATAAAAGTTAGTTCCTAAAATATTTTCTAATGTTACAGGAGATTCTAAAATAATATCTTTCCCATTATCTCTTACTTTAGGGGTACGATAAATTTTAGCACCCAAATCATAATATTTACGCATTTCATTTGATAAAATATCGAAAATATGGTTTTCAAATTTTAACCCCAAGTCATTACCCAAATCCCATTCATTATCATTTAAATTAGGTCCTTCTCTATATGTTTGTCCTAACAAATTATTTTCCTCCATTAGAAAATGTGGATAATTTTTGCTATCCTTTGTACAATTTGTAAAATAATACATGATTATCCATTAAAAAAACAATCCATCAAAAACGATGGATTGTAAAGAAGTCTATATATGAAAATCCTTCCTAGGATGTTTTGATATTAGAATATCCCTCTGTTTAGCAGTGGTTACATGTGTGTATATCTCAGTGACATTGATGGAGCTATGTCCTAGCATTTCCTGAATATACCGGATATCGACATCGGCCTCTAATAAGCTGGTAGCGAATGTATGCCTGAACATGTGAGGGGTGATATGTAAATCTATATCGGCGAGAGAGCAATACTTATTTATCATCCTGCGAACAGCTTGGTCAGATAGAGGTTTGCCATTTTGGTTAGCAAAAAAATGATTGCAGCTTCTAATTTCAGTTTGGAATTCAGCCTTATATTCTTCAATTATTTTAGAAACAGAATCATTGCCAATATGAATACGTCGCTCTTTATCGCCTTTACCATATATGAGGATGCTCCCATCATGTAAATTTATATCTTCGTTTTTTAATGAGCAAAGCTCAGAAATTCTCATACCGGTAGCAAATAACAGTTCGGATACGGCTGCATCGCGCAATGCATTCCTTCTCTGATAATTGGTTTTAGCGTTGTCACGCTGTGTATAAATCATAGTAAGAAATTTTTCTACTGTATGTAGTGGGATAATTTTGGGCAATATGGTAGGTTCACGAAAGTGCACCTGTATTTTTGTAAAGGGATTTATTGCGAGTAGTTCTTTGTATTCCAGATAATGGAAGAATGCTTTTATTGAGGCTATTTTTCTTTTTACGGTTTTGGGTTTATATTGTTGGTGGAGCCTGGCAATATAATCCTCTAGATCGTTTGTTGTGATTTCAATTATTTTTTCAAGAGATGGTTCCTCAGAGAATTGTCGCAAGTCAATTCGATATGCTTTTAAAGTCTTTTCATCCAGACATTTTTGTGTCCTGCAGTATTCCAAATAGTTTTCAGTAAGTGTTTGTAAGTTTTCCATGATGTTCTCCTTTGTTTGGCGTTTTTAAAATAAATTGATAAAATTATATCGGAAAAAGTGGTAAAATATAAATTGTTTTTTAAATACAAATCCGCTATACTATAAGCATGGTATAGCGGTTTTTTACTGTAATCGGAAGAGTTATTGTGAGGTAGGGATATGAAGCTTAATTCGATAATATTACAAAATTTTAAGGGAATAGACAATCTGGAAATAAAGCTTGATAATAAGACAACGGTTATTTTTGGCGTGAATGGCGTTGGCAAGTCAACAATCCTTCAGGCTATAGATTTATTATATGCTGATATCATTGCAAAGCTGATGGGAACGGTAAGAAGTAAGACAGCCAGATTCAATGAAGATTTTATTAGCTATGGAAAGTCTGCGGCCGGCATAAAGGCAGATTTCGATTTTGGGGATGGCGAAAGCATATATTATGAGCGTACAATTGACAGGGCTAAAGGTGAAAAAAGAAATACAAGTGCTCTTAAAAAACTTACAGATAAGTTTCAATCGTTATATATACAAATGGGTTATGATGATGGCAATGGCAATTGGATAGAGGAATCGGATAATAAGAGTATGCCCATTTTTGTTAATTATGGAGTAAATAGAATTGTGCTTGATGTGCCGGTCAGGGCACCTAAAGAGCAGTTTGTAAAATTGGATGCATTCGACAAAGCTATAGAAAGTACGATAGATTTTAGAAATTTATTTAAATGGTTCAGAAATCAGGAGGATATAGAGAATCAGATAAAGGTTAGAAATGATTCGGATTATGAAGATAAAAGTCTTGCAGCTGTTAAAAAAGCAATGTTAGCTATGCTTGATGGATTTGAGGACATTCGGATAGAGAGAAGACCTTTGGCAATGAAGGTCAATAAAAACGGCAAGTCTTTAAAGATAGATCAGTTATCAGATGGAGAAAAATGCACGATAGCTCTATTTGGAGATTTGGCAAGAAGAATGGCATTGGCAAATCCGGGTAAAGATGTGAATCCTTTGGAAGGCTCAGGTGTTGTGCTCATTGATGAATTGGATTTGCATATGCATACATCGTGGCAACGAAAGGTATTGAATGTTTTAAGAGACACATTCCCAAATATCCAGTTTATTATTACTACACATTCTCCGCAGATTTTGGGTGAGATGGATGATTCTGTCAATTTATTGTATCTGTATAATGAAGATAATGAGATTCTATTTAAGACCTATGAATCCTTTGTGGGATGGGATGCAAATGTTATTTTAGAGGAAGTAATGAATACGTCTTCAGTTAATCAGGACATCAAGAGAATGATTGATGAGATGTACAAGTGTATTGAAGATAAGAAGTATGATGAAGCAGAGAAAATAGTGGATATATTGGATAAGAAAACAAATGGTTATGCTGATGGTATTTCTAAGGCAAGGATACTGATATCAAGGGGTAAAAGACGTGAAGCAAATTAATAAAAGCAGTGCGCCTCAATGGTTTGAACAATGGAAATCGGATTTTGTAGAAGTTAATAATAGGCAACCTCATTATAAAGTTGATTTTGCAGGCAATGATAGTGATGGAATTGAAAGAAGAAGAATGCTGCGCGAGGCTCTTATCAAGGAGCAGGGTAGAATATGCTGCTATTGTATGAGAAGAATTTACAACAATTCAGCTCATATTGAGCATTTCTTTCCGCAGGAGTCCTTTAGAGATATGGATTTAACATATGAAAACATGTTTGCATCATGCAATGGAGAGGCGACAATTATCTTAGATGATGAACATTGTGGGCACAGGAAGAATAACTGGTTTAGAGATGATATGCTCTCACCAACGGATGCTGAAGTAGAAAAGGTATTTAAATATTCAGCAAACGGCAAAATTAGTGCTGTTAGGAATCGTCCATCTTCTAATGTTGCTCAGGATATGATACATAATCTGGGACTTGACAGTTTTCATCTCGAAAGGGATCGTAAGCAGGCTATTCAGGCATCAGAGGTGTTTGATGATGAGGACTATACGGATGATGAGATTCGTAGTTTTATAGAATATTATTCAAATAAGAATAATGGTGAATATGAGCCTTATTGCAAAGCAATTGTTGATTGTCTGGAGGAGATGCTTTGATGATTTTAAAGTGGTAGTGATAAAAACCAATATTGTGCTAATTTATACAAATATTGTCGATTACATTTTTAGATACGTCTGTTTAAAATATTATCGTATTTTAAACAGACGTATTTTTATCTATTTTAAGGAGATTTCAAATGAAAAAAGTACTTATAACAGGAATTACAGGACAGGATGGTTCTTATTTAGCTGAGTTCTTATTAGAGAATAACCGTTGACAGGTGCAATTTATCATAATAAAAATAGGGCTGATAAAACAGCATATGCGAAAGTGGTTTTATAGGATAACGAAGTTCTACAGAGAAATGTTGTTACTTTAAAGGAGGGCAGGAATGATTGGAAGACAGTAAATTGCGGTAAGGGTGTGGAAAAATGGCGCGAGATTTGTAAATCATCTGATGAGGCAAATGAGGAACGTAATCAGTGGATATGGTAAAAATCCTAAGCGTAGCTCGCTATGCCTACGCTTTTTTCCGTGCACTCCCCCGCCTAATATGGTGGTGGCAATGCCATTAAGCTAGGTGTTCGAGGTTTTGTTCGAATGAAAAAGTAAATACATTGAATTAGGACGAATGGATATTTCGCCATATGAGTTATTGTCAGGAGCAGAGCATATTGGAACCAGAAGCAGGGATAATCAGACATATGTTTTTGCAAAAGATACTGAACTTGGAATGGTAGTTGAGACGTATCAGCAGTTGGATTATAAGCAGCAAAAGAGACTTTTGGGCTATATGGATGCTTTGAAGATGAACAACTAGAAAAAATGTAATTTTGTACCACATGATACGTAAAAACGAAAAAATTCTCACAAGAGAGGATGAAGATTATATATTCAAATGAAGAGTACTGGGTATGGTTGTCCAGATGCAAAAAGAATAATTCATTCTTTATGATTATTTTATTTGATTGAAATACCGATACGTGGTAATATGAATTTGAAAGAGAGGATATAATGGTTAAGGAAAATGTTAATGAACTGGTGGATAAACTTACTCTATTTGATGATGATTTAATGAGTAGAGTTTTCGACAATAATATCGAAGCAACAGAGCTTATGCTTAGAATCATATTGGGAAGGAACATTAATGTAATTAGTGTTATTGGACAAGATGAGATAAAAAGTCATGAAGTAGGTGGAAGAAATATAACATTGGATGTTCATGCGATTGATGTGAACGGTGATGAAATTGATATTGAAGTACAAGGGAATTCGGCAGGGGCACATATCAGACGAGCAAGATATCATAGCAGTATGGTAGATTCTAAAATGTTAGACGAAGGACAGGAGTTCAGGCAACTTAAGGATCCGTATATCATATTTATATATAAACATGATAAATTTAGAAAGGGTTTACCAGTATATCACATAGACCGATATATAAGGGAAACAGAAGAATTATTTGATGATGGTTCCCATATTATATATGTAAATGGTAACTATAAAGGTAATGATGAAATTGGACAGCTAATGAATGATTTTCGTCAGACAGATTCAGATAAGATTCATTATGCTGCATTAGCAAAAGGTGTAAAGCATTTTAAGGATACTGAAAAGGGGCGTGAGCAAATGTGTGAAGCAGTTGAAAAATATGCAAAGGAATATGCAAAGGAATATGCAAAAGAATATGCGGTAAAGGAAAAGATGATTTCTGTGAAAAATCTTATGGAGAATATGAAACTTACAGTGGATCAGGCACTAAATGCTTTGGGAATTCAAGGGGATGAAAGAAAAACCATAATAAATCAATTACAAAACCGAAATTAGGATATTTAAGTAGAGATATATTAAAAAATTTTT
>OIXG01002646.1_pt1 | contig 13076 bp, 10 predicted proteins | sample 1587731 | NCBI WGS metagenome assembly OIXG01 (sample SAMEA3888908, study PRJEB22519) | human gut metagenome | biome: human gut; feature: human-associated habitat; material: faeces | place: Denmark | collected 2010
GGGTAATCACTTCCGGTCTGCGCGGAACATTTAATCTCTGCTGCCGCACCGGACATCTGCTTCATGTAAGCGGTCACATGATATTTGACCCCCGGTACGATCGTGCTTGTTACGTCGATTGCTGCACCGTTCCATGTGTCCGTACGGCCGGATACATACAAACATTTACCTTCGTATCCATTATCTGCCTGAGACACTTTGGAAGAACCACGGGAAACAAAATCGTCTGTTCCGTTTTCGAAAGTTGCATTTTTGAACAGAACCGGTTCAAAGCCATCCGGATTTTTCGTCGGGGTTGTCGTCGCCGGATTGGTGGATGGTGTTGTCGTCGCCGGTGAAGCGGAAGGACTTACTGCCGCTGTCGCCGCCGGCTGCCGGGAAGCCGTTCCAGGGGTCTCCGTCGCATTATTTGCCTTGGATGCCTTCTTCACTCGAACTTTCAATGTCACCTTCTGAACTTTCTTTACACCTTTCAATGTAAATTTACCGGTCACTTTCGCATTTCCGGCTTTTTTCGCGGTCACTTTTACAGCAGTCTTTCCCTTTGCTTTCACCGTCGCAATTTTCTTACGGCTTGTGGACCATTTTACTTTCTTTATTTTGGCTTTTTTTACGCCTGTAACTTTCACCGTTTTTGACTTCTTTTCGGTCAAAACGATTGATTTTTTTGCTAATTTGACTTTTACGGCAGCCTGTGTCGCGGGAGCTGTCCCCATCTGAAAAAGCATCGCTGCACTAAGAATAGCCGCCATCACTTTTCGCATTGACTTGTGTGTCATTTTCATTCTCCTTCTTTTTGCGAGTCCGCTGTAACATCTTATTTACATCGCCTCGACATAATTCTTGATACATTCTACTGCTTTGTCAATTCCGACAAGATCACTTCGCAGAACGAGATCATAATTCATCAAGTTGTCCCAGCGCTCTCCGGCATGGTATCGATAATAATTTCCACGACTTTTATCTTTTTTCGATACAATCTCACCGGCCTTGCTCTCATCGAGCTGATCTACCTGGATCGAACGTTTGATACGAAAATCCAGATTTGCGCGGATAAAGATATTTACGACATTTTCATAATCTTTCAATATGTAGTCGGCGCAGCGTCCCACGATGACGCATCCACCTTCTTCTGCCACTTTACGGATCACATTGGACTGTGCCAGGAAAATGCGGTCGTCCAGAGACAATCCTGCAAATCCTGCATCTTGATTCGTAAAGACATTCATTCCCATCGCGATCGAATAGAGCAGACTGTTTGTCGCCTTATCCTCTACCGTCTCAAATGCTGCCTCCGAAAATCCGGTTTCTTTGGCTGCCCGGGAAATAATCTCATTGTCGTAAAACGGAACTCCTAACTGTTCTGCCAGCTTTCTTCCGATCTCACGTCCGCCGCTTCCGTATTGTCTGCTTATTGTAATAATCGTTTTCATAATACTCAACCTGCCTTTCTCATCTTCGCATAATGCGTTCTCTTGTCTATATTATACAAAATTTTTCGGAAAATTTCCAGTTCTTTTGTAAAAAAAGACACTCTTGCCATCTTGACAAAATGGTTTATAATAATAAGTAGGATTGCGATGCAAAACGCTATCTATTATATTTAAGAAAGGATAATGGTGAACCCTTATGAAAAAAATCATTTCAACCCCGAAAGCACCTGCTGCTATCGGCCCTTATTCACAAGCCATTGAAGTAAATGGCCTGTTATTTACTTCCGGTGTGATTCCGATTGTTCCATCCACCGGTGAATTGGTAGAAGGAGACATCGAAGTTCAAGCTGAACAGGCAATTGGAAATCTTGCTGCTCTGATCGAAGCTGCGGGAGCAAAGATTGAAAATACAATTAAAACAACCGTTTTCATTAAAAATATGGACGATTTCACAAAAGTAAATGAAATCTATGCCAAATATTTTACGACGGATTTTCCTGCACGTTCCTGTGTAGAAGTAGCCCGTCTTCCTAAAGATGTGCTGATCGAGATCGAAGCCATCGTTGAAAAATGAACCACTTTATACCACACTCCATGCGTTGAATTCGTTTAAAACGGAATTAACTACATAACTAAGTATAACATATGTTTTTTTGAAATTCTAATAACTATTTACTTATAGACCATATAAGTGATTAGTTATATGAGTTTACATATCCTAACCTATTTAAAAATTGGAAATATTTCTCTTCTGCTAGTGCTTGACAACAGGGGGGAATCTTGTTATACTGTTTTTGGTCGTAATAATTTTGTAATATATTTGTAACTATTTATGTAAATGATAAATAAGAATGGAGGATTCGCATGCATAACAAAAGAATATGGACGGTATTCTTATGTACAGGTGCTTTAGCAGTCGCAAGCATCGGCGGGAATTATCTTCCTGCGATGTCCACTACGATGTGTAGTGAGACGGAGCTTGCCGGCATGGCATATACTTTGGATCAATATGTAAACAGCCAGTCCGCTGGCGCTGCCTCGAATCCTGAGGCAATTGTCGCTTTTGCAGATGAACCGGCTGCCACAGATGCCGCCGCACCTCAGACCGATCCCAATGCCGCTTCCGGCGCAGCGATCGATCCGGCAGCTCCGACACCGGAACCTGCCGCTGAACCAACTGCGACGCCAAAACCTAAATCCGAATATGAAAATGTCGGTATTTCGGTTGCCGCAGATTATGTAAATGTCAGAAAGAAACCAAATACAGACAGCAAAGTCGTCGGAAAATTGTACCGCGGCAGCGCTGCTAAGATTGTAAAAAAAGTCGGTGACTGGGTTAAGATCAAATCCGGTCAGGTAGAAGGTTATATTATGTCCGATTATCTTGCCATCGGTTACAGTGCCGAAAAAATGGTTGATAAATTCGGAACTAAAATCGCCACAATCAATACGGAAACTTTGAAGGTTCGTGAAGCCAAAAATACGGATTGTGCCGTACTTACTCTGGTTTCCGGCGAGGAAAGTTTCGAAGTCATCCGAGAGGACAAAGACTGGGTTAAAATTATGGTCGATGGTGATACCAAAGGATTTGTTTCCAAAGAATATGTCGATATCACCGTAAAATTTAAGAAAGCAGTTTCTATTGAAGAAGAACGTGAGGCTGCCCGTAAGAAAGCAGCTGCCGAAGCTGCCGCCGCACGTGCAGAACAGGAAGCACAGCAGCGTCAACAGCAGCAGGCTTCCAGCAATTCCGGTTCTTCCAGTAGTTCAAGTTCTTCAAGTTCTTCGGGAAGTTCGAGCAGCTCAAGCAGCTCCGGTTCTTCTTCCCACAAGAGCAGCAGCGGAAGCTCCTCAAGTTCGCATAAGAGCAGCAGTAGCGGAAGTTCAAACAAATCAAGCAGTTCAAGTTCTTCCCATAAATCTTCCGGCGGTGGAAACAGTTCCAACGGCAGCGGAGATGTAATCGGAAGCGGAGATGGTTCTGCGATTGCTTCCTACGCATTACAGTTTGTCGGCAATCCATATGTATATGGAGGAACCAGCCTGACAAACGGTACCGACTGCTCCGGATTTACCATGTCGGTATTCCGCAAATTTGGTATCAGCTTACCTCGTACTTCCGGTTCCCAGTCCGGTGTCGGAAGAAAGATCAGCGTATCTGAGGCGAGAGCCGGCGACTTGATCTTCTATGCAAGAAACGGTCATGTAAATCACGTAGCGCTTTGCATCGGCGGTGGTCGTGTTGTACACGCAAGTAACCCTAGTGTCGGCATCACGACAAGTAATATCGGTTACCGTACACCGTATTGTGCAAGACGAGTGATCGGATAGACATAAACACAAAAATATCTGTTTGGAATCGAATATCCGGTATATGATAGCCTGTTAAATCAGTATGCTGAAGAGTTAAAGGAACTTGCAGAAGAAAAGCTTGAAGATATTTTTTATTGTAAATATCATATTGAAAGCGAGGAATTTATTTATGTTGAAAAAATCAGTCACCAGTCTCCTTCTTGCCATTTGTTTGATCAGTGTATCATTTTACACTCCGGCAAATGCAGCCGCAAAGAAGGTCACAAAGAAAGCATTGAGCGGAACTACCTGGAAAAACAAAGTTTCGGATCCAACCATGGAATTTTCAAGCCAGTATACTTTCAAATTAAAGTCCAATTGAGAGGATGGCGAAACAAAGATACAGGCACTTACAAAATCATCAAAGGCAAAAAAATAAAAGCCACATTTACTTCTTTATACTGCGACTTTCCGGGAAGCGGATGGGAAAAGGTAAACGGCCGTTACACAGCAACCCTTACGGTAGATCTGTCAAAACGCCGACTGAAATGTAAATTTAACGGCCTTACAGACAGCAATGCACAGGACGGATATTATTATCGTCGGTAAAGGCAACCTATTTCGCTGGATTTCCCTGTTTTCCACCGGTTACGTTGCCTTCCCGCATCGCCAAAATCAAGGGGCTGTCGCACTAAATGGTTAGTGCGACAGCCCCCTAACATTTTTCTCTGAATTTTCTTCTAGAACACCAAAATCGGTACAAGGTAAACGACCGCGATCAGCAGTACATTGACGATCATGGCGAGGGCACCGAGCCCTATTCTTTTCCCAACATTTTCCAATTTTAAAAGATAAATATTTAACCCCCAGTCGGCGAGGAGACACACAATCCAAAGGGTATACAATACTGTTCCGTCGATGGTGTCGGATTCTCCGAGGAGGAAACCCATGATCAATACGATCATGTTTCCGATGACATATTGAATCATGTCCGGCTTACATTTTGTGAAGATTACCGTAGCGAAGCAGAGCATTGCCGCCGCCATAAGGTAAAATGCCGTCTGATCCAGCAATTTTCCGGCTGCTGCCTGCCAGATGATCCCTGCGATAAGCAGCACAGCCGCGATAAGGGCACGACAGCCTGTCGTCAGGTGTTCCAGTATTTTATTATACATTTCCAGACCATTCCTTTCTGCTCATTAATTCTCTTATGTTTCGTATTCCCACAAGCTCAACGCCTGATACATCGAGGTTTCCGCTCTTTTCGATGGAAATTTTGTTTGCCAGCGGAAGAATACAGGTTTTATAGCCGGTTTTGATGGCTTCCGCCACGCGCTTCTCTGCCTGTGGCACTGCACGCACTTCGCCGACAAGCCCGACTTCGCCAAAGATTACGGTATGTTCGTCGATGGCTCTTCCGCTTTGACTGGAGATGAGTGCCGCAATGATGGCAAGGTCAAGCGCAGGTTCCGTAATCCGCATACCACCGGCGACATTGACATATGCATCGCAGTCGGACAATTGCATGCCAAGGCGTTTTTCCACAACTGCGATCAAAAGATTGACACGGTTATAGTCGGTTCCTGCAGCGGTTCGTCGAGGCATATTAAAATAGGTGTGACATACCAGTGCCTGCACTTCAATCATAAAAGAGCGTGTGCCTTCGATCGCGCAGGCAACCACGGAGCCCGATTCGCCCACCGGTTTTCCCTGCAGCATATATTCGGATGGATTGGGAACTTCTACCAGTCCCTGGCCGCGCATTTCAAATACACCGATTTCATTGGTCGAGCCAAAGCGGTTTTTGACACCTCGTAAAATACGGTAAGACGCCGCCGCGTCACCTTCAAAATACAACACCGTATCTACCATATGTTCCAGCATACGCGGACCAGCGACATTTCCTTCTTTTGTTACATGGCCGACGATAAATATTGTGATTCCTTTTTTCTTCGCAATTCGCAGCAGAACCCCTGTTATCTCGCGCACCTGGCTCATGCTTCCCGGTGCCGCATCAACCGCATCGTCGTACATGGTCTGAATCGAGTCAATGATCGCCACTTTCGGCTGCAACTGATCAATCGCCCCTTCGATCGTCGTAATATTGGTCTCTGCCAAAAGAAAAATAGAATCCGAAAATTCGCCGATACGGTCGCCGCGAAGTTTGATCTGCTGCAGCGATTCCTCGCCGGATACATAGAGAACTTTTTCCTGTTTGTCCGACAGATGCTTGCACATTTGCAGCAAAAGCGTCGATTTTCCGATTCCCGGATCTCCACCAACCAATACGAGAGAGCCGGCGACAATTCCGCCGCCAAGGACACGGTCAAGTTCCTGAATGCCGGTTTGGAGACGCGGTGTATTTTCCGTCTCAATCTCGCGCATTTTGGTAGGTTTTGCCAATTCCGACGGCATGATAACTTTTTCTTTTCCTGTCGAAGTCTTCGTAACCGGCGCTTCTTCCATCGTATTCCAGGCACCACAGCCGGGGCATTGTCCCTGCCATTTAGCAGACTCCGTCCCACATTCAGTACAATAATAAACAAGCGATTTTTTCTTTGCCATTCAATCTCCCTCATAAAAAGATAACGGTGCCAACCCCTGCTTCGGTCCGGCACCGATTTCTTAATCTCTCATTCTGTAACTATTAGCACTTAATTACTTTTACGGACGCTTTCTTTCCTTCATCCAGCTCAATGCTGACATTGAGCTTTCCACCAAGATTCGTCTTCATTTTACCAAGTTCGACATCTTCCAGCAGCACTTTATATTCCTGAGACGGCTCCAATTCAAGAGTAAATCCAAGATCTCCGGCAGCTTCTACCGTAAAAGAGATCACTTCTCCGTCGTTTTTAAAATCCGTTACTGTGCTTCCCGGAACCGATTCGTATACAAACAAACCGTTTTTCTCAAGTTTCGTAATTTCTTTGAACGTTTTTACCTTGTACAAATCCCCCTGAAACTCAAAATCCGCTTTCTTGGTCTTTGCATCCAAAAGGTAATTTCCAAAACTCAACGTTCCATTGTCTTCCTTCCGGATCAATTCCTCTACAACGCTCATTTTTTCTTATCCTCCTTGGTCTCTTATATCTCCCACCTGATTCATTTCTATCTAATTCTTATTATAGCAAAATTCGACAAAGAATACTATCCTTTTTTTATGATTTTTTGGACACAAACCGCATCCTTTTTGATTGACACCCGAACGTCGTCGCCAATATGCACTTCTCCACTGACAATCTTTTCAGCGAGCTGATCTTCGATCTCTTTCTGTATCGTGCGGCGGAGCGGTCTGGCACCGTAATCTTTGTCAAATCCTTTGTCAGCTACATGATCGACAACCGCTTTACCATATTGCAGGCGGATATCCATCTGCTTTTTCACGCGCTTTTTAAAGCCTGTGAGCATATTGGCGGCAATCTTATGAATGTCTTCTTTGCTCAGCATGTGGAATACCAGAATCTCGTCAATACGGTTGATAAATTCCGGTTTGAAGATGTGTTTTACTTCTTCCATAACGCCTTCGCGCATGCGTCTGTAATCCGCTGCGGCATCTTCCTGCTGCAAAAAGCCGAGTGTTTTCGGCGACACAATTCGATTTGCCCCCGCATTGGACGTCATGATAATGATCGTATTTTTGAAATCGACCTGTCGTCCCTGTGAATCCGTCAGCCTTCCGTCCTCCAGAATCTGTAAAAGCATGTTAAATACATCCGGATGCGCTTTTTCAATCTCATCAAACAAAAGAACGGAATACGGATTGCGGCGCACTTTTTCGCTGAGCTGGCCGCCCTCCTCAAAACCGACATATCCCGGAGGAGAACCGATCATTTTTGAGACACTCTGTTTTTCCATATATTCTGACATATCGACACGAATCATATTTTTTTCTGAACCAAATACGGCTTCCGCAAGGGTTTTCGAAAGTTCTGTCTTTCCGACACCCGTAGGGCCAAGGAATAAAAAGGAGCCGATCGGGCGGTTCGGATCTTTCAAACCGACACGACCTCTGCGAACGGCGCGGGATACTGCTTCCACCGCTTCATCCTGTCCAACCACTCTCTCATGCAAGATTTTTTCCAATTTCTGCAAACGTCTTGTCTCATCTTTTTCCAAGCGGCTGACCGGAATTTTTGTCTGCCGCGACACGACTTCCGCGACATGAGATTCTTCCATGATTTTCCTTTGTTTCTTTTGCTTCTTTTCCCATTTTGCCTGCGCCTGTCTAAGTTCCAGGCTCAGTTTTTCTTCTTCTTTGTGCAGCTCGACTGCATAATCCATATCGCCCGCCGCTACTGCATTTTCTTTCTCTTCCTGCACATTTTCCAGCGCCTCTTTTTTGTCCCGAAGGGCTTCCTCATACTCGCGCATGCTGCTCATATTGAGGCGGGAAGCGGCTTCGTCGATCAGATCAATAGCTTTGTCCGGCAGAAAACGGTCATTGATATAACGGTCCGAAAGTTTTACTGCCGCTTCCAAGGCTTCGTCACTGATCTCGATATGATGATACGATTCATAGTGGCTGCGCAAACCTTTCAAAATAGAAACGGCCTGTACGATCGATGGTTCTTCCACAATTACCTGCTGGAAACGGCGGTCAAGAGCCGAATCTTTTTCCACTCGTTTACGGTACTCCTCACGCGTCGTCGCCCCAATGATCTGAATTTCACCACGTGACAATGCCGGTTTCAAAATATTGGCAGCGTCCATGGCACCCTCGGCACCACCGGCTCCAATGATCATATGAAGTTCATCGATAAACAAAATGATATTGCCGGCATCTATGGTCTCACGCAGGCAGCGTTTGATGCGCTCTTCAAATTGTCCACGGTATTTCGTCCCGGCTACCATTCCGGATACATCGAGGGACAACACCCTGATATTTTTCAGGGAGGCCGGCACCGCATTGTTTGCGATTCTTCCTGCCAGTCCTTCGACGATCGCCGTCTTTCCGACACCCGGTTCACCGAGAATGCACGGATTGTTTTTTGTGCGTCTTCCAAGAATTTCCATTACGCTGTCAATCTCATTTTCACGGTTAAATACCGGATCTAATTTTCCATCCAGCGCTTCCTGCACAAGATCCCGCGAAAATTTGTCCAAACATGGCGTGAGCGAACGTCCCCGCTCTTCTTTTTCTTTGGCAGACATAAAATCGGTCTTTGCAAATTCGGAATCCATCTGCGCCATTTCTGCCGCATCCATATAAATCTTTTTCGGATTCCCCTGCATTCCGGCGATTATCTCTCCCGCTGTCGTCTCGCGCTGTTTGGCAAGTGCCATCAAAAGATACTCCGTACCCACTTCCTGTTTCTGGTATCTTGCAAGTGTTTCCGCGTCCTGCAGAATCTTCTGTAAAACCGGTGTAAATGGCATTTCTGAGGCATGATTTTTCTTGTTTTTTTTCATTTCTTCAAAACAGCGCTCGTAGATCTGCCGCATATCCTCTTCGCGGATATTGTTATTTTTCAAGATTTCTTTGGCTGTTCCATCGACTACCGCCAATGCACACAGAAGGTGTCCGGTCTGAACTTCCCGGTCTTTTTCTGTCCAGGCGATATTGGCCGCCATCTCCAAAACCTTACTGGCTTTTTTTGTCAAATTTTCCACTCTATCGATTCCTTTCTATGGTGATAATCTTCGTTCTAAATTCCGGATTCTCAGACCGCAACCACATTCACGATTCCGGCCCCGCCGAAATTCGCATTTCCGAACACTTCGTGTTCTTTCCCGCCCTTGCAGGGCTAAAAATGCTCATTTGTTGGCGGGGAGCCTGATTCTCAGGCCACCGGGAAAAACGCGATATTTCTTACGTGCAAGCACGACGAAATATCTTGTTTTTCCCGGCACTCCGGAATCGTTCCCCTGGGGTTAAAAGTCCATTTCATTCAATTCTTTTTTTCCGCGGTTTAACCGTCTGCGGAGTATCATGTTCAATATAATGATGAGCAAGGCAAGGACAAGGATCGAAAGCCCTATAATGAGGCCGTACATCCATGTCTCCGGCTTTACTTCAGGTTCACTTGCCACATTGCCGCCCTGGTTGACTTTCTGAGTCATCGTTCCGGTATAGCGCTGTAATGTTTTTTCCTGTCGGTCATACTGGTACAGCGTCGGCTCGTCCGATGCCCCTTTCAGATACATCAAAAGGTAATTATTGTCAAGGTCGTTCTGCATGGTGTATGCCGGTACACTTTTCCCATCGATGTCAACCGTCGTTTTTACGTAACCGGATGGGATCACTTCATCGTCTTTGACATCCATAACCTGAAACTGGTACTGGTTCTGAATGTAAATCGAGCCATCTTTTTCGTAGACGGAAAATGTGATGTTGGATGTGCCTTTTTCCTGCTGTTCGCGCACTTTCGTCTCGGATTCCGTCTCTTTTACTACTTTTAACTTAAAGGTCCGTTTGTCCCCGGATTCTGCCGTCACGACAAGTTTCATCTCATTTTCACCCGGCATCAGTTCTTCGTTTCCTTTGAGGCGGATGCGCTGTTTTCCGTTTGCCGGAATCGCATTGTAATACAGCTTGTCCGTATTGCAGTCCACCTTGATCGTATATTCCAGAACCTCTGTGCTAAACTGAGGTGCCATGGAAATGGCGTGAAATGACAAGCCTTTCAGCTTCGTATTGGTATTTAACGGAACCGGCGTCGGAGTCGGTGCCGCAGAAGCCACTGCTGCCGGATCTGCCGGATTAACTGTTCCCTGTGCTGCCGCTTCTTCTGCTGTTACACTCAGCACAATGCGGTTGGAAGAAATTGACAGTTTATTCCCCTCGCTGTCAAGGATCTTCGGGTTGCCGTCTGTCTGAATCGCTGTCGCACCTTCGCCGACTGCCTGAAATTGCAGCGAATACGTACGTGTGGTCACGGCATCTGTATTTCCGACGGACTGAATGCTCAATTGTCCATTGCCGCCGCTCACTTTTTTACCGCCTTCGATAAATTGTAAAACATCACTGTCATAGGAAACTTTCATTTTGACATCATTAAATCCGTCTTTCGAAGTAACCCGGCATACGACAGTAACCGTCTCATCTTTTTTCACCTCTGTCTTATCTGTCGAAAATTCGACTACGGCACTTGCCGCCAGACTTTTGCCGGGAACTGCCAGAAAGCCAAGACAGAGCAAAAGAAAGCTCATTGCTGTTATTATTTTTTTCACTCTGACACTCCATTTCCGAAGGAATCCCTTCTATTTTGGTGCAGCACAATTCACTGCCGGCATATTGTTGTAAACCGGAATCGAAAATACGAGCGGCGTGCTGTCAAGCATACCATTGTACGCATTTTTCGTTTTCAATGCCTCGGAGTTTGCTGCTTCTACATTTGTCATATATTGATGATTGTATGTACCGGTTGGTGTTACATTAAACTTCTGCAGGTAGCCGGTATTCTGTCCGCGGTTGATATAATTGCTGCCGATATACATGGCTCCGCCGACGATGGAACGATATGGATTCGTCCATGGTCGAAGATACGTATCTCCTGTGCTCGCCCATTTCAAACCATTGAGAGCAGGTGTCGCACCGCTTGTCGCTCCAATGTTATAGAAATTGTAAATTCCCGGATATTCCGTCGTGGTACCGGTTACTGCGATGCTGGTCGTCGTTGCGCCGGTCACTACTTCCTGTTTCACGCGGGATGCCAGATGATAAGGACTGACTCCCGAATCCTTTGCCGCATCGAGGAAGGCATTTACATACGAAATTTCTTTCTGCGTTCCACTCTGATCGTCCGTGTACTGGAAGGTGGACGTGGCAAATGGTGTATTGGAAAGGATGTTTTTCAATCCTGCCGTTGTCTGATACTGCGACTGGTATTCCAGCTGTTCAAACTGAAATACTCCCTGAATCGTGAGGAAGTTTCGCGGATCCATATAATACATTACCGCTTCCCGGGAAGCCTGTACCCAGCTGGAACCGTCAAATACTTTCCATTTTCCGGTAACCGCATCGTACGCTCCGGCTTCTTTTGATTTCCAAGCCTCCGATTTGGAATTGGAAATCAGGCTTCTGCCAAGCTTGCATTCCTGGTCGACAACCGTGTTCCAGTCTAAACCGGTCTTGTATGCGGTAAACTGCCAATACGGATATGCCGAATGAAGTGCACGTAAACTCTGTTTATACGATTCCGGAAATCCTTCGTTTTTCATTGCCTGCTCAAACTGCGCATCGCTCATGGCAACTACCGCAACTTTTTTCGTCACCGGTTTCTTTGCAAGTTTTACATATTTCGCATTGGAATATCCGGTATAAGTCTTTCCCTTGTAGTTAAAACGCAGTTTATACCATCTGGTACTCTTTACTGCCACATCACTTACAATCGTAACTGCCGCTTTCTTGGCAATGGATACTTTTTTCCCGCCTACCTTTTTATATGCTGAACCGGTTCCTTTCTTTTTACGGATATTCGCCGCCTTTTTCACATTGAAAATCTGTGCATATATACCTTTTCCCGTTGTCAGCTTCACATATTTATTCTGCAGATATGCCTTTCTTTTTTTCTTTTTATATGTAAAAGAAACATGGAACCATTTTTTCCCTTTCAGCGTCTTTTCACCAATTACTTTTATTTTCTTTCCCTTTGCAAGCGACATTTTTTTCCTGCCAACCTTATAAACACTCTTTCCATTTGCTTTGTAAAGCTTGGATTTTTTCAGCACCTTTGCACCCACTGAAACCGGCTGGTAGGATGTCTCATAGCGATAGGTAATCGTTGGTTCTGATGTAGATGCCGGCGTTACTGTCGGTGCAGGTACCGCAGTCGACGCCTGTTCAATCGCAATATAATTGGAACTGACAAAGCCTGTCAAAGTCGTGTTATCCTTTACAAAACTAACCTGATACCAGCCTGACAATTTCTCCAAAATAGTCACTTTATCTTCTTTCGCCAACAAAACATTGGCATTGTTATACTGTAAAATATCATAGGAAGTACCTGCCCCCGTGCGTACATTCAATGACGATGCCGTCACAATTCCCGTCTGGTTTGCCGCCAGTGAATTACCGCTGTGAAAAAACACCAGTCCACATAAAATTGTCATTCCTAAAATGGTGTAAAAGACTTTCCGGTTCATCGAATCTCTCCTTCTCATGCTTGTACAATTACATAAATGCGCTCGCTGGTTTCATTTGGCATCTGTTTCATATCTTCATCCAGAAAAGAAACTAACGCAAGCCCATTTTTCTCAATCAGTCGTTTTAATGTGTCCATATCATAGGCACGCTGGTAATGCGCTTCCTCCGTGCGCTCATACAGTTCGGAATCTGCCTGTTTTCTAAAAATTGTGAGCATATATTCGTTAATATCCTGATCTTCATAAAAATAGTTTTCCCAGATATAA
>OIXG01002652.1_pt1 | contig 13048 bp, 11 predicted proteins | sample 1587731 | NCBI WGS metagenome assembly OIXG01 (sample SAMEA3888908, study PRJEB22519) | human gut metagenome | biome: human gut; feature: human-associated habitat; material: faeces | place: Denmark | collected 2010
GGTTGAAAGCAGTAAAGACCCCAGTCACAGGCTGTGAGAGCTGCCAAGCTCTGTCTGCGCTGTTCCCCATCGCCGGGGTGCGAGCTGCAAATACGGCGGAACAAACTTTTCAAGATAGGATGAAAGAATCATGATCAACGAACTTACCAGAAAAAACGCACATACCGAACTCGACCACATCTTCAAAACCATTCTCCCCGCGCACGGCATGACAGAGCGGCCGGAGCAGATCCGTCTCAGCCACACCATGCTGGACGCCATGTTTGAAAACCGCATTGCACTGAGCGACGCCGGGACCGGTATCGGCAAGACATACGCCTATCTGACCGCTGCCATCGTGTACAGCCACAGCAGGCTGGTAGACGGGCTGCCGTTCCAGCCGGTCATCATTGCAACCTCCAGCATCGCCCTCCAGAACGCCATTGTGCGGGAGTATCTGCCGTTCCTGTCGGATGCGCTGTCGGACGATCCGCATATCACAACACCCATTCTTGCCGCCTTGCGCAAGGGCAAGAGTCACTATGTCTGTGACGAGCGGCTGCGCCAGCACCTGCAGCAGCGCCCGAACGGGAAAAACGTCATGCAGAAGAAAGAACTTTATTCCCTGCGGGATGTTCTGGATCTGGATGAAACACAGAAACTCAGCAGCTTTGACCGTGAGCGTGTCTGCGTTCCGCAGTTTTGTGACTGCAAACACCCGGACTGCCGCTATCGTCGGCATCTAACCGAATGCGGGCAGAAACGGTACCTGTTTCAGATCTGCAACCAGAATCTCTGGCTGGCAGACTGTATGCACCGGGAAAGCGGCTTGAAGCCCATCCTCCCGGATGCCTGCACAGTCATTGTGGACGAAGCGCACAAGCTGCCGGAAACAGCGCGGGAGATGTTCGGTACAACATTAACGGCCGGAGAGATCCGCAGCGCAGTCGTTCGGCTGAAGCAGGACGGATACGCGCTGGCAGCAGACCGGCTGTTTTCGGCTTCTTCTATGCTTCTGCAAAAGATGGCAGAGCTGTCGCCGGAGTACCCTATTGAGCTGCTCCATGACGATCTCAGCAGAGTCCTTTCTACGCTGTTTTTGATCGGCAGGAAGCTGTCCACGTTTCTGGAACCTGCCACAAAGCGGGCACTGGAGCAGCTCACCGATAAAGTCGTGCTGTTTCTTCGCCCCAAGACAGACGCCATCCGCTACACCGCAGAGGATGACGACGGCAAGCTCATGCTGTGCAGCGTTCCAGCGGATATCACATCCAGAATGCAGAACACGGTCTGGAGCAAACAAATCCCGCTCCTGCTCACCTCTGGGACGCTTGCCATTGGCAGCAGCTTTCGCCGGTTTCAGGACGAATGCGGACTGTCTGGCAATCCAAGAGTCACAGAAGCGGTTGCCGTATCGCCCTTTGACTACGCCGCAAATTGCCGCCTGTTTTTTCCACAGCGGCCGCCTCGCTTTTCAGAAGACGAGCGGTATCCCCAAACCGTCGCACGGCAGATTATGTGCCTGCTGCAAGCGGCAAACGGACACGCCCTTGTTCTTTTCACCTCTTACAAGGATATGTCCACTGTCTGTGAATGTCTCTACCGGCTCAAAAGCGGCATCCCAATCTTCGTCATGCGCAGGAACCACCCGCAGATACTGCGGCAATTCAAGAGCACCCCCGGAGCCGTCCTCTTGGCAACCGGCGCTGCGTGGGAAGGCATGGACTTTCCCGGCGACTGTGTGTCGCTGCTCATCATTCCACGCCTGCCGTTTGCATTCCCGGACGCCATCCACGAGCATGAAAAAAGAAACTATACAGCCCTGCGTGACTTCATCCGGAGCGTCATCGTGCCGGAAATGCAGATCAAGCTCAAGCAGGGCTTTGGGCGTGCCATTCGCACGGAAACGGACACCTGCGTGGTTGCCATCTTAGATGAGCGTTGCAGCGCCAGAGGCCGCTACCGGCAGGATGTTCTGAATGCGCTGCCTGAAATGCCGATCTTGACAGAGGTATCCGATATCCGACAATTTCTCTGCGCGGTCAAGCCGCAGAGCTATTTTGAAGCCGCAGCCTAAAAGCATCATGTAAAAACGAAAAGGAGATCAACCATGTATAAACGGAAAACAAAGCTCAGCCCCATCCACATCAGCCTCATTGCGCTGGCCATCCTGGTGGTCATTGCCGTAATTGTCACGTTCGCTGTCAAAAAGGACGAGCCGAAGGAGCCTACTACGCAGAGCGGCATTATCTATGACGATTCTGCCATTGAAGGCGGTTGGGAGACGCTCTCGCAGGAGGAAATCGAGCAGCGCCTCAACGACAAGGTGCAGGCTGGCATGATTAACATCAGCTGCAACACCGCACCGTATTTCAAGGACGGCAAAAGTGAAGGCAACGTCATGCTGGTCAATGAGCTGAACAATCTCTACCCGCAAAAGGTAGAATTTTATCGCAATGACACGGGCGAAAAGATCTACGAGTCCAAAGCCATTGCGGTCGGCAGCAAGATCGAGCATGCAGCGCTCGACGTCGAACTGCCTGCGGGCGAGTACGAATGTACCGCCTACTTTTCCAACTTAGATCCTGACTCCGGCGCAACGCTTGGTGTTGCCGGGGCCATCATCCATATTACCATCCAAAACTAACAAAACGAAAAAGGAGAACTCACTATGAAGAACATGAAGAAACTCGTATCCCTGCTCCTCGCTGTCTGCCTCATGGCAAGTCTCGCCATTGGCGCATCCGCTGCCGAACCTACCACGGTGGATGTCTCCGGCGGTACCGGCACCTCCAGCGTCAGCCTGTCTTCCACTTCGGACGGTACCCTCGACGGCGATCCTGCTGCCACGAAGATGAACGTCACTATCCCGACCATCCTCCCCATCGCAGTTGGTACGGACGGCACGGTCACGACGGCCACCGACATCCGCATCACCAACAATTCCTTTGGTGCGGTTAAGGTCGACAATGTCAAGGTCGAAGCCGGCACCGGCTGGAAGCTGACTGCATTCGGCAGCAAGGACAGCCTTGCCAAGGTCAAGGTGGACAGCAACATGATCGGCTTCAAGCTCGCGCTTGGCGGCGGCGCGGAGCAGCTCACCAATGCGGAGAATGCGGCTTCCCAGACCCTCATCGACGGTGCCATCGAAGGCTGCTATATGTCCGGCAACGGCGACCAGAGCGCAAACTCCATCGGCATCGCGTATGACGCCATCGTCAGCCCGGTCTCCGAAGCTGTCGTCAACGCTTCCGTTGCGTCCGTTCTGTTCGTGATCTGCTGGGATGCGGTCTAAGCCGCACCCATCCATCGCCGGGGGAACCTGCTTCCCCCGGCAGCTTTTATCTTGTAGGGAGGGATTCACTTTGAACACAAAACGAATTCTTGCGCTGTTTCTGGCTGTCGTGACCTGCCTGTCTCTTGCCGTTTCCGCATCCGCGGCGAGCATTTCAGATTTTAAGGATGTGGACACGAAAGCGTGGTATGCCGAAGCCGTGTCCGCGGCTGTAGATAATGGCTTGCTTTACGGCAAATCCAAGACGCAGCTTGACCCCAACGGTCTGCTGACCCGTGCAGAAATGGCGGCCATTACAAATCGGTCTTTTGGCTGTTATAAAGCCGTAGACATCTCTGCGTACAAGGACGTATTAAAGAACAAGTGGTACTACAACGACGTCGCACTCGCCGTCCAGATGGGAACGTATAACGGCGTTTCCGCCAGCAGCATGCAGCCTGATCGGGCAATCACCCGTCAGGAAGCCATTGCGGTCGTCGCACGAGCTTTGCAGCTTGATCTTGACGATTACGCCAAGACGGATCTGTCCAAGTTTGCGGATGCCAAGGAAGTGTCCAAATGGGCGCTGCCGTACATGAAAGCAATGGTCGCAGCCGGTTATGTGCATGGCCGCACGCAGGGGCTTGTCCCGCAGGCCAACATCACAAGAGCAGAATTTGCGCAGCTCTATTTCAACATCATCCAGTCCTATATCACCAAGAGTGGCAGCTATGCGAAGGACTACAAGGGCAATCTGCTTGTCCGCACCAAGGACGTTGAACTGAAGGACATGTCCATTGACGGCGATCTCATCATCGGCTGCGGCGCTGCGGATGGCAAGATCACGCTGTCCAACGTAAAAATCTCCGGCCGCCTTGTCGTGTGGGGCGGCGGCACAGCGGCGGTCTATTGTAACGACGGCACAACGGCAGCCGAAGTCATTGCCTGCCGTGTGGACGGGCCGGTCAAGGTCATTTTTGACCGCGAATCGACGCTGCTGGTCTACGACAAAATCAAAACCCGCATCACAGAGCGCGCAGGCAAATTCCCGGAAACGGAGATCGTGTTTTACGCGATGGACGATCTGCTGAATGCGCAGCGCGATCTCAATAAGATGGTAGACGAGAATCTCATTCAGGCAGAGATCCCCGCGCATCTGTATGCCATCGTTGGCGAGCAGACGGTATCTGCCACGCTGAAAAATGGCAGCAAGACGGACACCTATACCATCGAGATCCGCAGAGATTCCGACGGCAGCCTCATTGCAGATCCCATCACCCTTGCAGCGGGCGCGTCGGTCAGTTCCATCACGCTGAAAGAAGCGCCGGAATACGGCAACGCCGCCTGCACCGCGACGATCACGGCCACCCGTGATGGCAAGACGGTCGGCACACTGGAGGTCAAGACTGCCCTGCATGCTGCGTACCTGTGGCCGAAGGAGGTAATGTCAAAATGAGAACAAAGAAACTGTTTTCTCTCCTGCTGGCTGTTCTGATGCTCTGCTCGCTGTCGGTTTCTGCCTTTGCCGCAGAAACCGCGCAGGCCAGCGTTCCGGTGGTGCTGACGGTTGTGAATTCTGTTTCGCCTATCTCTGTCAGCGTCCCCGCCTGCCTGCCGGTCACGGTTCTGGACGGCTATGTTGTAACGGCATCCAACGCCGTCATTGAAAACCGCGCACAGAGCGGTGCGGTGCAGGTCGTAGCCGTCGATGTGCAGCCCGGCGCGTTTGCCATTGGCGATTTTGAGAACTTCGGCAGCGAAGCCGGAAAGATCGCGTTCAGCATCAACGGCTGCAAGACGGTCAAGGAAGGCAAACTGACGCTGGCTGACGGCGCGTTCCCGGTCATTGACGCAGGGAAAAACCTGCGGATCGCATACACGGCGAAGGTCGCGGCAGCTGAAAAGGTGGAGAAAGTGAACGCCGCGACGCTGATCTTCACCATCGCGCCTGCAACCGGCAATTCGTAAAGGAGGGAGGAACCGCTATGAAAACAAGAAAACTCACAGCACTCCTGCTTGCCCTCTGCATGCTCCTTTCGCTCAGTATCTCGGCGTTTGCGGCAGACGATGCTGTCGTCAGCGGCACGATCCCGGACAGCAAGATCACATGGAAGCTGGACGACAAGGGCTGGCTGACGATCTCCGGCAGCGGGGACTGCAGCGCCTTTACAAGCAAAGACGACCAACCGTGGGCAGAATACCGCGGCCAGATCACGCAGGTTTGGTTCGACGGCATGGAGAGTCTGGCGATCCCCGATCTCGCTTACTGGTTCGAGGACTGTACCAATCTCACGACTGCCGAGATCCCCAGCACCACGCCAGTCATCGGCAGGCACGCCTTTTATAACTGCCCACTGCTGACGAAGCTGTCCATTTATTACGGAGAGCATACGCTGGACAGCATCGGAGAAGATGCATTCTGGCGTGAAACCGACAACGGCGATACGCTCTATGTTGCGTACATCATTGGCTACCCGGAAGCAACGGTGCCGTTCTACACCTATGATTGGGCGGCTTCCAACCGCAACAGCCGGTATTTTTATGATCTGTACGGTGTGTATCCCAATGCGGACACTGCAAACACGGCAGTCAATACCGCATCCGTGTCCGGCATCCAGAAAGCCCCCGGCATTTCGCTGACCGCTTCTACCGGCATTGTCGGCACCTGCCCAAGCTGCAAGCAGTATTCTTTGCAGGGCACCTACGTTTCCACGACGCATACATCCAGAGGTCATCAGGAGTATTATGAGTGCTATAAGTGCCATTATGTTCAGAATTTAGGGACTTATGTGTATAAAGATCATGGTTCCGGCTCGTATGGTTCTTGGACTTGCCCGGACTGCGGAAGCCATACATGGGTTTTGGACTATGAAAATGATGCCACTTGCACGCGAAACGGCTACCGGGAATATAGCTGCGATTGCGGTCAGAGCAAGCGCGAAACCATCTACGCAACCGGTCACAGCTATTCCTATGGAAGCTGGGAGCAGTATTCTACATCGCAGCACCGGCGCGAAGCCTATTGCCGGAACTGCGGCGATTCGGATTACGAATATGCCAGTCACAGCATGAGCTACGGATCATGGAGCAATTCTTCTTCCAGTCAGCACAGCCGAACGGCATCCTGCCGCACCTGCGGATATTCCACGACCGATTATGGAAATCACAGCTTCACGACCGGTTCGTGGAGCAAGTACAGCGATGCACAGCACCGCAGAAGCAAGACTTGTTCCGGCTGCGGCGCGTCGGCCTATGACTATGCCGACCACAGCTATTCCTATGGTTCGTGGACAAGAGCGGACGATACGCAGCACAAACGCACGAAAACGTGCTCTGTCTGCGGTGATTCCGGCTATGAATACGCTGACCATGTGGATACCGATGGCGACGGGAAATGTGATACCTGCGGCGCAACGGTCAGCCTGACCGTCACTTGGGACGCGGGCAGCAACGGCGGCACGATCGACGGCAAGGCCAGCCTCACCACGACGGTCAAGACCAACACGGCGGCAACCGCTCCGACGAGCACGCCGAGCAAGACCGGTCATGCCTTTAAGGGGTGGTACACTTCCGCCTCCGGTGGCAGCTTATACAACACTGTGACCATTGCCGCAAGCAAAACCTTCTACGCCCAGTACACGGCCAACAGCTATACACTGACGTGGGATCTCGGAGATGGAAACACAGAGACGACGAAACAGACCTATGGAGAAAAACTCGTTTTTCCCGCAGAGCCGACGCGCAAGGGCGCGGAGTTCCTCGGTTGGTTTACCGAGCCTGACGGCGGTACGCAGGTAACGGAAAATGACGTTTTCACAGAAACCGCAGATAAAACGTACTACGCCCATTGGGAGATCACCGAGGTATTTTCCGTAACTGTGCCAATCACACTGCCGCTCATCGTTGATGAAAACGGCGAGGTTCATACCGGCACGGCAGAGATTATCAATGCGTCTACCGGCACCGTTGTCGTGTCCTCGGTCAGTATCAGCACGAAGAACGGTTGGCAGCTCGTACCCTACACGACCGACATGGCACACGAAAAGGTAGATGCAAAGCTCCTCGGCTTCAAGATCAACGGCGCACAGACTACCAAAAACGGCAATGCGGAATCGCTTGCCCTGACCTCGCCGTGGGAGATCGCAGAGAATGCCAGACTGCCCATTGTCTATGATGCTGTTGTCAGCGCCGTATCCAAAGCAGTCACTGAGCAGGAAGTTCTCTCCATTGTCTTTGTTCTGGAATGGGGCGGTGAATGATCAAAAAACCTGAGAACGGGTTTCCGTTCTCAGGTTTATGCTTCTATTCTGCTGTGCGCAGCCTGCCAGGATAGGGCTTGCTCCAATTCATAGGTGTTCTGTTCTTCCTCGGTTGCTTTGCGCACCGTCATACACCCGCACTCCGGGCACTGCTGCGGCATGAAGCGGTCAAAGCCCCAAAAGGTTTGCTCACAGGTATTACATGCGTAGAGCATGGCGTTCACTCCTTTATATTTTTAGTTTATCGCTCAAATGTGAACATTTCAACGCCGGGGGCTGCTCAGTCTTCGGTACATCCATTTTTGGAGGAATCAATGAAAAAGCTATATCGTTTTTATACACTCTGCCTGCTGCTTTTGCTGTGCGTCAGCCTGTTTTGTGTGCAGGCGTTTGCTGTCGAGGATATGTGGACGGCGGCGAACCGCATCATCGTGGACGTTTACAGCAAAATTGCAGGCATCAGCACGGTGCTGGCCGGCCTAATGTCCGCCGTCGCGGTCGTCGGCGCGAAGCTCTCCAATAATCAGCACAAGGTCGATCAGGCGTGGGACTGGCTGCGCCGCATCTGGATCGCGTGGGCGGTCATCAACGGCATCGGTGCGTTCATCGCCTACGTTGCGCCGCTGTTTCAGGGCCTTGCAACGATCCAGAGTTAAAAAGTCAGGACAGAATCATCCGGCGCGGAACGGAGGTGACGGTGCTTGCTGGAGCTGCTCTTTCAGGGCTTTATCGAATGGATCTACGGCCTGATTCTGGAATGCTGGGAGTATTTCGCGTCTGTGCTGTTTGACCTGATGAGTCTGGATTTCGCGTACCTGCGAGAGCACATTCCCATCATCGACACCATCCGCCAGATCATGCTGGGCGTCGGCTGGGCGCTGCTCATCGGCAACCTCGTCTTTCAGGCCACGCGCGGCATGGCGGCAGGGCTCGGCTTTGATGCCGAAGACCCGAAGCTGCTTTTTACACGGACGTTTGCATTTTCCTTTCTTCTGGTGGCAAGCCCACAGATCTGCGAGCTGGGGCTGAATATGACATCGACCGTCATTGAGCTTTTGCAAATGCCGGACGCCGTGGATATTACATTTGCGGATGAAGCCTCCTTCGGCGGGCTGACCGGGTCGTGGCTGCTTGTCGTGATTTGCGGCATCATCGTCATGTTCCAGACGTTCAAGCTCATTATGGAGATGGCGGAGCGGTATTTTATCCTCGCTGTGCTGACGATCACCTCACCCCTCGCCTTTGGTATGGGCGGAAGCCGGAACACGTCAGACATTTTTACCGGCTGGTGCCGGATGTTCGGCTCCATGTGTTTGCTCATGGCGACGAACGTGATGTTCGTCAAGATGCTTTTATCTGTGCTGTCCTACTATCCGAGCGGCCTTGACGTGCTGCCATGGATGGTGCTGGTCGTTACCATCGTCAAAGTAGCGAAAAAAGCGGACAGCATCCTTGCGCGCATCGGCCTGAATCCTGCCATGACGGGCGATCCATTAGGCCGCGGCTTCCCCGGCGCAATGACGATGATGGTCGTTCGCTCAATGGTGTCCAATGCAGCGCATACCATCGGCAGGAACGGCAATCAGCCGCGCAGCGGCAGCGGAAATTCCAAGCCGAACGCACCGACCGGGCCGCGCTCTGGCGGTGCTGGCAGCACTTCCAATGTCAATGCGCCCTCGCACGCAAACGGCTATCATCATAGCACGTCTGCGCAGCAAAACAGCGCGGATCCTGCATTCAATCAAGAATCTATTTCGGCTCAGACGGTTGCTGCACAGACGGATACCGTACAATCCGCCGCCGAAAAGATGGCGGGCGCATTCCCTCAAGCCGCGCCTGCCGGAAATGGCAAGCAGCCTAACTCCACGCGGAAAACAGCTGTGCCGCCCGGCACAAGACGTGCGCCGGGTCATGTGGCGACGCCAAAGAACAATGCAGCACCCGCGGCAGGAAAAACAGCGCCCAATGCGCCGTATCATCGTGCGGATACTTCGCAGCCCGCCATGGGCGGCGCGGTCACACAGAATACGCAGCAGGAGCAGACCGCACATTCTCAGTCGGAATCCCATCCGCGCAGCAGCACAACAGTGCAGAATCGCGGCGGGACTGTTTTGCCCGGCACGGCAGGAAAAGCGGCAGGCCAAAATCCGCCGCGCAGTACCAATCAGCCGACCGGCGGTGCAGGAAAGTCGTATCACAGCAGCAGCGCACAGGGACAGACGGTACAGACCGAATCCGCACAGCAGCGCAGCACCTTTGTGCAGCCGCCTGACACACAGCGGAGCGCACCGAATACAGCCGCGCCCAATGCAGCGCCAAACACTCCGGCATCGCCGTCTGCCACTCCGCGCAGCCCGGCACAGCCTGTCGGCGGCGCAGGAAAAGGTCAGATGCAGTCTGCGCATACAGAAACCACGCAGCAGCGCAATACCTTTGTGCAGACTCCGAACACGGCAGGTGCGCAGCCAGCAGCAGAACATCCGTCTTCTCCTACCTCTCCGCGATCCGGTATGGCAGGAAACCCGTCTGCGCCGCATATCGGTGTGCAGCCAACATCTGCACCAAACGGTACGGCAGGAAAACAGCCAGCTTCCCATTCGGCAGATGTCTCCCGTTCTGCACTGATCCGCGATACCGCAGGAACTGGTGCGCGGCCGCAGCAACCGGGCAGCCCGCAGAATACGCCAGCGCCCGGTACGGCAGGAACGCAGCGCACGTCCATCGGCGGACGCTATACCCAGCCGGTGCAGCAAACGACGCGCGTTTCTGCGAATGGCACCACCCAGATCACGCAGCAGAATCATGTTTCTGCGCAGCAGTCCAGCGGCGCGGCGCAGCCGACCAGCGGAACCCGCATGGATGGTCGCTCCACAACTCGGGAGCATCCGGCTCCCGCAGCGCCGTCTTCCAACCGCGAAGTTGGTATGCCTCCGCGCTCGACCACACGGCCTGATGCAGCGCGTCCGGCAGAACAGCGCGCTTCGCAGCGCCCAATCCCTGCGCAGAACGGCGGCGCAGAAAAGCCGATATCCCCGGCAGCGCCATTCCCCAACCGCGAAGCTGGTGCATCCCCGCACTCGACCACGCGGCCGGATGCGGCGCGTTCAGCGGAGCAGCGTGCTTCGCAGCGCCCACTCCCCGCACAGAACGGCAGCGCAGAAAAGCCGACGCCGCAGACTGTCACACACGCTCCCTCTGGTGTTCTTTCCGACCGACAGCGCAGAAAACCGGCAGCTCCGGTTTCAACGGGCAGCATGACCGCACCGACTCCGGTATCGCAGGAATCGCGCGGGCCGCAAAGAAGCCCAGCAGCGGAAGCATCCGCCAAGCGTCCGGCACCGCAGGAACGCAAGGCTGGCACACAGTCGGAGCCGCAGAAGAAGGAGCAGACGCTCTACCATCGCCCCGGTACCGCAGGAATCGCGCCCACAGCAGTTGGGATCAACACGGAAGCAGCATCGGCGGCGCAGAAGCCCGCTGCGGAAAAGACGGTCAAGAAGCCGTTTGTTCCGCTGACCGGCAGAACCCCGGAATCCATTCCGTCGCATCTCGATCTGCATGAAACCTCGCAGAAGACGACGAAGCGCCCGCAAAAGAACACGCAGGAGGTGGCATCGGATGAATGACCGGAACCGCCGCTCTGCTGCGGAGGTCATGGCGAATGCGGCGCGCGTGGTCAAGGCAGCTGTCAACATCGTGCGGGCGGCAATCGTAGGAGGGCTTCACGGCGCAGCTGCCGCAGCTGCGAAAGAGCTCTTGCCGACGATCATCAAGTTTGCCGTCGGCGTTCTCATTGCCATCATCGTGATCCCAATGTTCGTGATCTCTGCCATGCCGAATATGTTTTTCGGATACGAAACGTCCGAAAAGGACCCGCAGATCACCATGCGGGAGCAGGCGCTTTCCATCGGCGGCGCATATCTGTCCTTGGAGGACTTTGAAAAGACGCAGCAGGACGCCATCATCACCGGCGAGGCAGCCGCGTATGAGAATCAGGGCGTTACGATCGATGAGATCCGGGTGTCCAGCAAGTTCGATGAAGAAGATCTTTGCTGGTACATCGCTATCAACTCTGTTGCCCACAAGCAGGACTTATCTGAAATGAAGCCGGAGGAGGTTCAGTCACTTCTGATCTCCAATCTCAAGCACACAACGCGGCTGGAATCCTCCGGCAACCAGACTGTCCTCCGTATCATCTTCCAGCCGCTCGATAAAGACAAGCTCATGGATGATCTGGCGTTCGATGAGGATGCAAAAACGTGGGCGGGCGCACTGTTTGAGACGATCTATGAGAGCGACGCGCTTGGTAAATACAAAGACAAATTTGAAGCCTATAAGCCCAGCTATGCGGGCGATACCGGCTATACCGGTCCGGCGGAATCCGCCCCTGGCGGCAGTGGTGGCGGAGGTGGCGCGGAGAGCGGCGGCAGCGCCGACAATACCATTGATATCTCCGGTTTCACAAATCCGCGTACAAAAAACAACCATGATCTCGCCGCCTATGCGATACAGGCGTGGGAGCATGGCTGGGGCTATGTGTGGGGCACGTTCGGAAATGTCCTGACGGAATCCATGCTCCAATACAAGCTGGAGCAATACCCGGATATCGGCGCGTCGGAAACATTTATCCGCGAACACTGGCTTGGCCGCCGCACGACGGACTGTGTGGGCCTTCTCAAAGGCTACGGCTGGCTGAATCCCGACACACTGACCATTGACTACAATACAAACGGGATGCCGGACTATACCGCAGATCAGATGTATGCTTCTGCTAAGGAAAACGGCACGGAGTACGGCGGCATGGACACGATGCCCGATATCGTTGGACTTGGTCTTTGGAAGCAGGGACACTGGGGCGTCTACGTCGGGAACGGCTATGCCATTGAAGCGATGGGCACGCAGTACGGCGTGGTGCGCACAAAGGTTGAAGGGCGCGGCTGGCAGGGCTGGTGCAAGATCCCGTACATACAATATGACGAATAAAGGAGGGGCCTATGAAGGTCAGAAAATTCCGCATTCTCCGCCTGCGGCACCATGTCAGTATGGTGGAGCTTGGCCGGGCCTGCGGCGTATCCGCGCAGCGGATCAGCGAACTGGAACTGAGCGAAAACAAACCGTCGGCGGAGACGGTACAGAAAATCCAGAGCGGCTTTGAATCTATCATAGCCCAACGCGGAGAGAAATTGGGCTTGCTGCGGCAGGACTATGATTCCTGCAAAAATTCGCTGATGGAGCGCGTGGGAGAGTACGAATATGAGCTATGAAACCTATCATATCCCCGTAAATTTTACGGACGCGGGCAAGCTGTTCGGTGTGTTTGAAATTCGCAACGCGGTCGAAACCGTGCTGCTGTGCATTCCCATCCTCTTTCTCTGTCTGGCGCTTCTGCCGCTGACGCTTATGCCGAAGATCATCGTCACAATGGCGATCCTTGTTCCCGTGGGCGGTTTTGCGCTCATTGGCATCGGCGGCGACAGTCTCACCAGATGGCTCAAGGCGTGGATAAACTGGCGCAAGCACCGGCGCATGATCTTTT
>OIXG01002654.1_pt1 | contig 13029 bp, 18 predicted proteins | sample 1587731 | NCBI WGS metagenome assembly OIXG01 (sample SAMEA3888908, study PRJEB22519) | human gut metagenome | biome: human gut; feature: human-associated habitat; material: faeces | place: Denmark | collected 2010
TAGGACGTAATGTAAGCTATAAGCATCTTATAAAGTTGGAATGCTATAAGCTACTGAAAGATATTTTGGGAATTGAAGATTATAAACCTTTCAAAATGTATTGGTGATATGTATGTGATTATTGTTTATGATGTTGGTGAGAAGCGAGTAGGCAAAATGTTGAAGCTTTGCCGCCAATATTTATGTTGGATTCAGAACTCAGTTTTGGAGGGAGAATTATCTGAAGCCAAACTTCGGGAATTACAAATGAAAATGAAAGCTATCATTGATGAATCCGAGGATAGTGTTATTGTTTTCACCCATAAAATGGGGTATAACATGAACAAGCAGATTCTTGGAAAAGAAAGAATGTCTACCGATAATTTTTTATAAAGAGTTGTCGATGTGGTTCTATTTTGCCGTTTTGAGTTCGGCAAAACCTGCGAAAGTGTTCTTTGACTTATTGAAACCTCCATAAATAGGCAGGTTGTCGTAAGGCCACAGAAAAAATATCATTAGGCATCGACATATTTTAGGAGTATTTTTTGTATCTTTGCACCCGAAATCCCATTGTGTACAAAGACGATTAAATCTTCGTTCTAATGGGTTTTAATCGTACCTTTATGGAATTGAAATCCGATAAAGCGAGATTTGTGAATATCACAAGAAGGCGTTTTAATCGTACCTTTATGGAATTGAAATACGTCTTTGGATTTCAGCTTCATCATGACTAAAAGTTTTAATCGTACCTTTATGGAATTGAAATAACCGAGGAAAGTTGAGTGGAAGGCTTTAGATGGGTTTTAATCGTACCTTTATGGAATTGAAATATCAGAAAAGGCATCAAAGAAGCCACCATCAAAGGTTTTAATCGTACCTTTATGGAATTGAAATAGGAAACATCAACGTAGACTTCAACATGGGCGCTAGTTTTAATCGTACCTTTATGGAATTGAAATGACTGCGAATGTAAAGGACCGGAAGAAAGATAACTCAGTTTTAATCGTACCTTTATGGAATTGAAATAGATTTGTTTTATAAAGTGTCCTGAGTGGGACATGTTTTAATCGTACCTTTATGGAATTGAAATTGGGGTCATGCGCTCATGCAGCTATCGTTCTCGTTCAGTTTTAATCGTACCTTTATGGAATTGAAATTACAAATCCTCCATTTTCTGTTGCCAATCTCTTTGGTTTTAATCGTACCTTTATGGAATTGAAATACAGGCATATTGCGGTAAACCTCTGGAAACCAACGCCGTTTTAATCGTACCTTTATGGAATTGAAATTATCATAGATTAATTAACTTTGTTTGAATATCTGAAGTTTTAATCGTACCTTTATGGAATTGAAATAAAGAAGAGTAGTAGCACTAACTTTCTTCTGCAGGCGTTTTAATCGTACCTTTATGGAATTGAAATCCGTTATCAAAATCATAATATTCAGCAGTACCACCGTTTTAATCGTACCTTTATGGAATTGAAATTTGGTTAACAAAGATAGGATAACAAAGAGATGGACGGTTTTAATCGTACCTTTATGGAATTGAAATTACCAGGTGAACCAAAATGGATTTCTATTATATCCATGTTTTAATCGTACCTTTATGGAATTGAAATAAAAGGCGCTCGTTGTTATAGAACAGTATAAAAAGTTTTAATCGTACCTTTATGGAATTGAAATTACGTCTTTGAATAATCAAAGGGTTGTGGGGAAGGTTTTAATCGTACCTTTATGGAATTGAAATGTGCTGGTGCTGCAGGAACTTTTGCAGGTTCTGCTGTTTTAATCGTACCTTTATGGAATTGAAATAGATAAAAACTATAGTAGAACTCGATGGTGGCTACCAGTTTTAATCGTACCTTTATGGAATTGAAATCAAATCCTTTCTTCTGAATGTGCTTCAATGTTTCAGTTTTAATCGTACCTTTATGGAATTGAAATCTGCGCTCCGCATATTTCCGAGGTCGTAGTGTACGTTTTAATCGTACCTTTATGGAATTGAAATAGGGCGAGGAGTACACCGTAATAACTGAGTATGCAAGTTTTAATCGTACCTTTATGGAATTGAAATCTCCGAAATACATTCATTAGTATATTGCTGACGAACTGTTTTAATCGTACCTTTATGGAATTGAAATGCCTGACCGCTAGTCATATTGTTTACAACTTGTTGTTTTAATCGTACCTTTATGGAATTGAAATGAAGTAGGAGTGGTGGCTATACTGGCTTAACGCCTGTTTTAATCGTACCTTTATGGAATTGAAATGTCCTTAACTTATCGTGTTATGATACAGGAATACCTAGTTTTAATCGTACCTTTATGGAATTGAAATAACAAAGTAGGTTCGTGTTGTACCTGTTCATATACAGTTTTAATCGTACCTTTATGGAATTGAAATATGAGACCTTTAAGTTAGGTTATAATGGTTTGACTCGTTTTAATCGTACCTTTATGGAATTGAAATAATGCTCCTGAGATTCGTCCGTATAATGCTGGTGCAGGTTTTAATCGTACCTTTATGGAATTGAAATAAAAAAATAGGTTTATGCGACTTGAGAAACATAGTGTTTTAATCGTACCTTTATGGAATTGAAATATGTTTTACCCATTAACTTATGTGGCTTGCCTTTTGGTTTTAATCGTACCTTTATGGAATTGAAATACCTGCGCAGTGAACATGTGACGATGACTCAAGTCAGTTTTAATCGTACCTTTATGGAATTGAAATACTATTTCGAGTGTTCCAAGACTCACACACAAGCGTTTTAATCGTACCTTTATGGAATTGAAATCAAAGTTCAATGACGAGGCACGAGCAAAGCTTGTGTTGGTTTTAATCGTACCTTTATGGAATTGAAATGTAGGTGCCTCGTAAATATACGAGCTGCCTATAATAGTTTTAATCGTACCTTTATGGAATTGAAATCGACGAAACAAACGTTCATCAACTCCTAAATGTTCTAGTTTTAATCGTACCTTTATGGAATTGAAATTGGGACCCGACATGGGGAAGGCTCTCGGACACCGGTTTTAATCGTACCTTTATGGAATTGAAATAAACTTATTGAGTCTCTTACTCGTGCTAACAATGCTTGTTTTAATCGTACCTTTATGGAATTGAAATTCTGGTGTTCACGATTTCCAAAAGGTTAAGTATAAGTTTTAATCGTACCTTTATGGAATTGAAATGCATCAAGGCAGCCGAGGAAGCACGCAAGGCAGAGGAGTTTTAATCGTACCTTTATGGAATTGAAATTGAATATCGACGTACTCAACAAGATTGCAGGAGCACTGTTTTAATCGTACCTTTATGGAATTGAAATTCGGTGAGACAATGGGGATAAAGGAAATGTAGTCGTTTTAATCGTACCTTTATGGAATTGAAATGATCAACGTCTACACATAGCGTCAACTCCTTGCCCGGTTTTAATCGTACCTTTATGGAATTGAAATGTATCACCGAAACCAATACCTTTGCCAGCATAAGAGTTTTAATCGTACCTTTATGGAATTGAAATTATTGAGCGGTAGGAAGAACACCGAGCAAATAGTCAAGTTTTAATCGTACCTTTATGGAATTGAAATGTTGGAGCAATTTAACCTCTTTGATAAAAATTCAGTTTTAATCGTACCTTTATGGAATTGAAATTTGCAATGGCTGCAAGCGCAATCAAAACTTTTGTGTTTTAATCGTACCTTTATGGAATTGAAATACCTTCTAAAGGAACGTGCCCGTTACGAGGATGAGTTTTAATCGTACCTTTATGGAATTGAAATTCAGAAAAAGTAAAACAGTGGTTAGGAAGTCACGATAGTTTTAATCGTACCTTTATGGAATTGAAATCAAGATCGTGGCAAAGACGGAGCAGACTGGCTCCGGTTTTAATCGTACCTTTATGGAATTGAAATTTGCATGCTCTGCGTACTTTGTGCGCTGGCGTGCTGGTTTTAATCGTACCTTTATGGAATTGAAATCTCGATCGGCACGTAAATATAACGCGCGTAGTCAGTTTTAATCGTACCTTTATGGAATTGAAATTGATGTACTGTCCGCCTCCGTGCTGGAGGATCCACTGTTTTAATCGTACCTTTATGGAATTGAAATAAGAAAGGCTTATGCCCCGACAAGTGGCTTGATACTGTTTTAATCGTACCTTTATGGAATTGAAATATGGCTTGAGTATAACGCCTTGGCGGTCTTGGCTCGTTTTAATCGTACCTTTATGGAATTGAAATCGAGAACAGGGAGGTCTTCGTGCTCTCGCCTGATGTTTTAATCGTACCTTTATGGAATTGAAATAAATAAAAAGGACTTTTATTCAGAATAAAATGCAGTTTTAATCGTACCTTTATGGAATTGAAATATAGCAAGCTGCTTCCTGAAAGCAGTAGAAATGTCGGTTTTAATCGTACCTTTATGGAATTGAAATAGCCGCGTTTTCTGCGTCCTTGTCCGACAACAGAAGTTTTAATCGTACCTTTATGGAATTGAAATATCGTACATCTCCATCTTGACGATGATCTCGTCGATAGTTTTAATCGTACCTTTATGGAATTGAAATAAGCGGATGTAAATAGAATTCACGGCAGCATTGAGTTTTAATCGTACCTTTATGGAATTGAAATGGCGATGGCAGCACCTATGCCGCCGCTCGGGATAGCGTTTTAATCGTACCTTTATGGAATTGAAATGTCACTATCAGATTCAAGGAACTGGCAAACGGAAAGTTTTAATCGTACCTTTATGGAATTGAAATTTGAGAATTGGTTGACACCTCCTATTGTAGTAATAGTTTTAATCGTACCTTTATGGAATTGAAATAGGTTTCTCATTTACCCACCATCCGCTGCCAAAGGTTCTAATCGTACCTTTATGGAATTGAAATGTGGGTAAACCCTAATGAATCCTTTAAAATAGGTTAGTTCTAATCGTACCTTTATGGAATTGAAATTAGCCAAGAGCATTAAGTAACTTGGCAGTAGCAACGTTCTAATCGTACCTTTATGGAATTGAAATGTTCCTGTGACAGACGATGTGCATCTGAAGAAGGTTTGTTCTAATCGTACCTTTAGGAATTGAAATCTCTCAGAAAGAGGCGTGGATCAAGACGGCTCGTGTTCTAATCGTACCTTTATGGAATTGAAATTACAAGTTAACGAGATAGCGTCATTAGTGTCCCGTTAAAATCGGGACTAGTTAAATATTAATCTAATAGCCCCGGAAAGAGGGGACAATCGAGTTCTTTGGCATTATTGAAATCAGTCCTTTCGAAGAAATCAACGAGTGGTGTCTTATCCATAAGAGATATGCTTAAAATCTGAAGAGCTTCATAAGTTGATCGCTTAAGTTGCAAATCATGTTGTACGATAGCAACAGGGCAATAGGCTATGATTGCCGATGAGATTTGGATTCTCGCAGCATTCTCTGTAGTACTCCAAAAACTTCTTGATCTTGAGGTGCTGCTTTAGCCATTTGAAGAACAGCTCTATCTGCCATCTATTCTTGTAAAGGTTAGCGATTTCAGGAGCTGTTAGATAAAAAGCATTTGTCAGGAAGGCAAACTCCCTTCCTTGTTCTTCATCATAGAATTTGACGAGTCTGAGTATCTCCGGATACTTCCGGTATGAATTGTATTCAGTGATTTCAAGCTCTGCATCTGTTAATATATTTTTGACAATCTGCGCTTCCATTTACAGCATTTGTATTGCAGATTTTTCTTGGCTCGCACAACAAAGAACGATTCATGCAGATGTATTTTGAAAAGTTCCTAGAATGCATTGTATCCACGGTCAAACACATAGTAAGAACCTGATTCATAAGGAATTTCCTTCATTGCTTTTGAGTCGTAAACGGATGCTGTAGAGATGTGAAAGAAAGCTGAAACCTGAGATTCGAGGTCATATAGCACATGTGCTTTCACTCCTCCCTTCTTCTTACGGAACTTTGCCCACCAGAAGACCGACAAACACAAAGGAATGGTCGTTGAGTCGAAGGCATACACATTGCCTTTCAACTTGAAGATATCCGTTACCCGTTTCTTTCTGGCTTGCTCCATCATATAGAAAGCAAAGTCTTCAAAGATACGGTAGTCACGATTCTGATAGGCAGAAGCAAATGTCGTTTTCGCAATAGGCTTACGCCCCAATCTAAGATGGTATTGTTTTGCTTTATGTGCTTCAAAAGCAACAATCAGATCTCGTAAACTCTCTAGATTACTCAGTTGACCAAACATCATTGCAAGCAATTGATTCCAACAAGTGAAATGCTTCACATAACGGTTTCCATCATACTTGTCAACCAAATGGCGAAACTTGTTATTGTCGAGAAATTCTATCAATAGGGCGAAAACGTATTTGTCTTTGTTCATTGTGCAGTATCATTGATAACTGCAAAATTACAAATTCAAATCGTCGCACCCTTGGAAACTCTTGAAAAAGACTGTATTTCAATTATTTCAAAGAGCGATTAGTCCACTTTTACGGGACAGTAGTGAACTCTCTTAATTATGAAAGGCTATCTGGTGATAAAACAGGATTATCCTCAGTAAGAGTCTATGAACAGTACCGAATAGAATTCAAGAGGTGATAGAAGAAGGTCAAACAATCGCAACAATATGTAATATAACGGAGTTGTCAAATCATTATAAATAATAGAGCTATGAGTAATGACAAAAACCAGATTTGAAAATGCGGGCTAATGATATAATTTCAGCTTTCCCTACACATCCTGGTGAAATTCTGAAGGATGAAATAGAATATCGTGGTATTTCTCAACGTCAGTTGGAGGATGAGATGGGTATAGTATATTCTGCCTTGAATAAAATATTGAATGCTCGCCGTCCTATAACAGAAAAGACGGCTTTGCTCTTTGAGGCAGCTCTTGGAGAAAATGCTGAGCCTTTGTTAAAAATGCAAATGAGATATAGTCTGCAATCAACCAAAAAGGATTCTTCTTTTATGGCAAGATTGGCAAAGGTAAGAAAAATAGTTGTAGCCTTGTGATATTTGCTTGAGGCGAAATTTTGTTTTTATTTGAATTTATATTTCGAATAAACAGAGATACAAAAAATATGAAGGGTAGGCTGCAGATCCGTAGCTTGCCCTTCATGATTAATATCTTTTTTAAAAGCTTTTCCTTTCTTAGAATCGCTTTCTTTAAAGCATCTTTCCTTAGAACTTCTTTCCGAAAGCGATATTGCAGAAAGTCTTTAGCAATATCTTGGCGTCAAACCACCACGACCGATGCTCCAGATAGTAAAGGTCGAGTTCCAATCTTCTCAACATTTTCTCCATGGTGTCAGTATAACCATTATAGAGGGTGGCATAGGAAGTGACGCCTGGACGAATCTGATACAGGAACTGGTATCGTGAATCGTGCTCCATGATCTGGTCGATATAGAACTTCCTCTCCGGTCTCGGACCGATGAAAGCCATATCGCCCTTGAATACATTCCACAACTGAGGAAGCTCGTCGAGGTGATGAGCCCTTAGGAAACGTCCCACTTTCGTAAGTCTCGGGTCGCCCTTTATTTCCAATAAGTCGGGCCCGTCCTTCTCTGCATCAATCCTCATCGATCGGAACTTATAGATGTAGAAAGGCTTGCCATGCAGACCTATCCTTTCCTGCTTGTAGATGACAGGAAGACCATCTTCCCATCTGATGCAAAGCGCACAAATAAGCATGAGCGGAGAAAACACGACGAGGCACATACCCGCTATGATAAAGTCTGTCGTTCTTTTCATTTCTTTGCTTTTTGTATTCGATGGGTTGTGAATATATGGAGTAGGGTGTATGTAATGATGTCAATACATAGAATCCAAGTGAAGTTGCATCCGATGTGGAACAGTAAAAGGTTGAAGATGATATATCCCAGTTGGAGTATCAGAATGGCAACGAGAGCCTGATGCTGGTTCATTCCTAATGACATGAATTTATGATGTATATGACTTTTATCAGCATCGAAGATAGGCTTCTTATAGTGTATTCGATGAATGATAACCCTTATCACATCAAATGTGGGAACAATCAACAGACTGTATGCCAGTACGATTCTTTCTGAAGATAATGGCATGATATGGGGATTATGCATCATAGATTTAACGAAAAGAAATCCCATGATGAATCCTAAAGTCAGGCTTCCTGCATCACCCATAAATATCTTACGGTTCTTCTCCGGATTTCCAAACAAATTGAAACGAAGATAAGCGATAAGCACACCTACGAGGCCTGCTATCAATATGCAGTAGGCAGTCAAGTCGGTTAAGAAAAATATGTATAAGAATCCAGTCAGTCCGATGATAGATAGTCCCGCAGAGAGTCCGTCTATTCCGTCGATGAGGTTCATGGCATTATCCACAAACACCAACAGCAAAACTGTGAGTACAGCGCCTATATAAAAAGGTATCTCATGGATACCGAATAATCCATATAAGTTGTTGATATATAGACCACATGCTGGCAGAATACTTGCAGCAATGATCTGAACAGCAAATTTGATTTTAGCATCCAGACCAATGAGATCATCTACTATACCTACCGAGTATATAAGCAGAAGGCTGATGAGTAATCCTAAAGTCCATGTGCTCACCTGCATTTTTTGTCCTTGTGCTTCCGAACTCATAATCAGAGTAACAATAAGGAAAGACAGTAACATGCTGGGAGTAAAGGCAATACCACCCAAACGTGGAATCAAACATTTATGTACCTTTCTTTGGTTGGGTATATCGTATAGTTTCTTTTCTTTGCAGAAATTGAGCAGTACTGGGATAAAAATAAATCCACAGATTGTGCTCATCGCAAAGGCACCTATGACAGGGAGGATATAGTGTATCATTGTTGTTCTATTTCTTTATTATTCCGTTTTGGATTGTGTGTATTTACTTTTCTTTATATATATAACCCCTAACTTTAACAATTATTGCATAGTAATCAAAAAAATGATTTTTTTGTTGTCAGTATGTATAAAATGTTTCCTCTTTGTTGGTCCAATGAGCATGGTTCATCATACTTTAGTTCTGCCATGGTGCGAAAAGATGCGCATAAGCGAACGATTAATTTCTGATGTTTTCATTAAAAATATTTGGATGGTATTGAAAAAATGTGTATTTTTGTGGACTATATATAAACAATGATCACGCGGGGATAAAACAAAAGAATCAAAACGATGAAGCAAAATAGGAAATTGCCTTTGGGCATACAGGACTTTGAAGAGATGCGTAGGGGTGATTATCTCTATGTAGATAAGACAGATATTGTATGGCAGCTGGCTAATGGTGACAAGTACAATTTTTTAAGCCGTCCCCGTCGTTTTGGTAAATCCCTGTTATGTTCTACCCTAAAGTGCTATTTTGAAGGAAGAAAAGAGCTCTTTGAAGGGTTAAAAATTATGCAGGTTGAGGATGATTGGGTTAAACGTCCCGTCATTTATTTAAGTATGAGTTTGGGTGGTTCTTCTGCCCAGGAACTTAGGGAATACTTGCATAATGTATTGTCTTCCTACGAGAAGATTTATGGAAAGAATCCTGATGAGCGTTCGTTGGGAAATCGCCTTAATGGCATTATTCAGAGAGCTTACGAGCAGTTTGGGGTAAAGATAGCCGTTATTGTTGATGAGTATGATGTGCCTTTGCAGCATACTTATGAAACTAATCAGCATGATGAATGTAGGGAAATCTATCGCAATTTCTTTACTGGGCTAAAAGATTATGGTTATTGCATCAAATGCGTTTTTATCACAGGCATCACAAAGTTTACTCAGATTAGCCTGTTTAGTATGCTCAATACTCTGACAAATGTAAGCTTTGATGAACAATATTCTGCGATTTGTGGATTGACACATGATGAATTGGTTCAGTATTATTCTGAGGAAATTTCTAAGTTGGCCTCACGCTATGACATGGATGTATCGCAAGTACTTTCAGAACTTAAAGCCACTTATGATGGCTATCACTTTTCACGAAAATTACAAAATGTCTATAACCCCTTTAGCGTGTTGAATGCGCTTAGTCGCTCACAGCTAAATTCTTACTGGATAGCAACTGGCTCCAATGAAATTCTAAATAATCTTTCCAAGAAATATGTGGATGAAATACCCTCACTCGATGGTTGTCTCATAGATGCTGACTATCTGGAGATGAGTGATGTCAATATGGAAGAGCCGAAACTCTTTCTCTATCAATCTGGCTATCTTACCATCAAGGCTGTAAGAGGAGATTATTATATCTTAGGTTATCCTAATAAGGAAGTAAAGAAAGCCATGTTTGAAATGGTTTTACCCATGATGACAAATAAATCTTCTTCAGAAGTAAATACTCTCATTCAAAAGTTAAAATTGAACTTGTGTATTGGAAATGTAGATGAAGCCATGCTTTGTCTTAAAGGTTTGGTTGCAGGTACTCCTTATAGTATTCAAAAGAGAGAACAATTTGTTTTTGAGGAGCATTTCCGATTTATCTTAAAGAATATATTTTACTTGTGCGGCTTTGATGCTAAGGAGGAATTTGAAATGGCATCAGGCAGAATAGATTTGATAGCCGAGAATGATTTCTATGTCTATGTCATGGAATTAAAAATGGATGATAATGGCGGTATTAATGCAGCCGTTAATCAAATGAAGTCGCGTCATTATGCTGATATTTATGCAGCAAGTGAAAAGAAAATCATTAGTATCGCTCTTGAATTTTCTAAGGAGAGTAGGGGACTGAAAGAATGGCTGGTAGTGGAATAGCCCAGCATAGTTTTTCTTTAAACCAGAAGGCGTAACATTTGTGGGGGTAGAAGTTTGTTCGACCTGTACGGTTGGAACGCCCTATAAGGGAAAAGGGCTTTCAGCCCGTGCTAATCGTATAGGAAAATGTTTTTTATGAAAAAAGTATCAAAGTATCATTTTTTCGACTGAGTACAGAAATAAATAACTGATATGTAACAAGATAGAAGAATGATACATTTTGAATTGTGTTATAAGAAGTATCATAGAAGTATCATAAATGTGATAGAAGTATCATAAAAAACGTCATCAAAGCATCGCAAAAACGTCATGAGGCATTCTTAATAGCAAAACTACCGACCTTACAAGAAGTGCCCAAAAATCGCCCGACGTTTGGGCACTCTGTGCTCACCGCACGGGCAACAGGTGCCCAACGCTTGGTCTGTTAATGCCCAACGCTTGGTCTGTTGATGCCCAACGCTTGGTCCCTGAGTGCCCATTTGATGGGCAAGACAGACCACTTGATGGTCTATGACAGAACGGCTTATGTAATTTTATTCCTAAAGAAGTATTTGAACTCGTGATTCTGCATATTAATCAATGGAGTGAACGCAAAAAGTATTTATTCTATAACGAATATTTCTTGTGATAAATTTTGTTGTGTCAAAGAAAAAGTATATTTTTGCGAAAAAATGTGAGCAATATGAAATATCCTATAGGAATCCAGACTTTCGACAAAATAATCGACGGTGGTTACTCGTATGTTGATAAGACTGCTCTTGTGTATAAAATGGCGCATTCCAGTTAGATGACCTTTGGGCTTCGGAGAAACGTTTTGATGTGCCAACCGAGAAAATCTCAGATCCAATACCTGTCTTGTACCAAAGTGGCTATCTTACTATCAAAGAGTATGATAAGCAAAGTAGGCAGTATCGTTTGGGCTTTCCTAACGAGGAGGTGCGTCAGGGATTCTCGACAAGTCTCTTCCAATATTATTCTCCTGATGGCATGGGCAAATATGATGCTTTGTGCCGTGCATATAGTACCTGTGTGGTGCGAGATGGTGACATGAGAGCGTTCTTGTCTCACTTGAAGACATTCTGCGACAAATTTCCTTATACATTGGTCAATAACAATGAACGTCATTATCAAGCGGTGATGTACACGATATTCGCCATGTTGGGAGCTGATATTACCCCCGAACAGCCAACTTCTGATGGCAGAATCGATATGGTGTTGAAGACAGATGACTGTATCTACATCTTTGAGTTGAAGTATGGCAAGGATGCTGAAACTGCCATTGCTCAGATAGAGAATAAAAAGTATGCAGCTGCCTTTGCTGATGATAAGCGTGGGAAGGTGTTGGTTGGTATCAACTTCTCTGAGGATAGCCGCACGATTGATGATTGGAGTGTGATAGGAAGGTAGTCATTCTCTTCTATGTCAAATTCGCATGTGATAGCTAAGTAACAGTTAAAAAGTGTTTCATACAACATTTTTCGTTTGTTCTCTATCTTCCTGTGCTTTAGCCATGACAAGATAAGCGGAGACAGCTTCGTCATCATTAATCAGGCTCTCTTCCAGTTCGTCAATGGTAACACCAAGATGCTCGCAAAGAACTTCCAAAAGACGCTTTATGCAGTATAGCACTCGTTTCCAAAGAGTCAACGCCATAAAATCTTCCTCCATATTCCCAAATAGTTCTCACATGGTTTCATATTCAAAGAATCTCTTCTCTAAGGCCATAGTTATATATGTTAACTCGCTCTAAATTGGACTTTGATTGAAAATCAAGAAGTTGGGCGTTTGCCTATATTATACAGGTAACAATATGGAAACGAGCGGACTTCTGCTCGTTTCTGTATTTTGCAATATACAAAGAACGCCTTAATTCGGGGACAAAGATACGATAATTTTCTAAATATCCAATGAATTACGATGAGAATTTTATGGCAATTAGACCTTTTTGTGTTAAATCCCATGCATGAAATGCAGTTTTCTAAGAAAATATTTGGAGATTCCGACAAAAAAGCGTATTTTTGCAGCAACAAATCCCACCACGCCTCTCAACGATGCGTACCACGGTGGGACTTCGCTTTTTATATGGGTATATGGATTACGACAAACAACCGATAAACGTAGATGAACAGGTTGCCTTGCTCCAGAACAGAGGGTTGGTGATAGAAGATATTGCAACTGCCAAATTGCAGCTTCGCAATATCAGTTATTTTCGTATTGCCAGTTACCTACGATATATGGAGGAAGACAGACAGTTTCATCATTAGAAAGTGCATATAAAAAGTGTTTGAGAGAAGAATGAGGAAAGTTTACTGGTAATC
>OIXG01002660.1_pt1 | contig 13010 bp, 8 predicted proteins | sample 1587731 | NCBI WGS metagenome assembly OIXG01 (sample SAMEA3888908, study PRJEB22519) | human gut metagenome | biome: human gut; feature: human-associated habitat; material: faeces | place: Denmark | collected 2010
CCATCCAACCTCCGCCCCTTCGGGGCACCTCCTTCCATAGGAAGGAGGGAGTGTCTACACAAGCCCCTTCCTATGGAAGGGGCTGCCGAGCGCAGCGAGGCGGGGTTGGCTTTCTTTTGGGGCGGCGAAGCCGCCACGAGAGCCCTGAACCCTGAACCCTGAAGCAAATGAAAGCAAAGTAAAACGGGGCTGTGAAGAAATGAATCTTCATTTCTTCACAGCCCCGTTTTTTATAGTATGCATTGACCTGTTACGGCAAACCGTCGCTCATGAGATGCGCATAGTGCTGCTGGATCTTACGGGTGACAGGGCCGACTTCTCCATTGCCGATCGGCTTTCCGTCGATGGAGAGGACCGGGATGATGCCGTCCTGAGAATTCGTGAGGAAGACTTCTTCCGCATTCATCATATCTTCGAGGCGGACCGGATCTGCCGCATCATCGATGGAGGTGACACCGGCAGTCGGAGCGACGCGGGACAGGACAAGGGAGCGTGTAATGCCGCGGGTCATGAATTCATTCGTGCCCGTGGTCCAGATGACGCCCGCCTTGACGATGAGGACATTCGAGTGGGTGGCTTCGGTCAGAAGGCCGTCTCGGATGAAGATGCCGTCGTAGCAACCCTGCTTCAGTGCTTCCTGACGCGCGAGAAGGTTATCCACCTGAGAGAGGGAAAGAATGTCGCAGTGATGTCCGCGATCATCTTTCATCGTGATACACTTCACGCCATCCTGCACTTTGGCAATGGCATCCAGACTGATCGGTTTGGCGTAGACCAGGACATTCGGACGCAGCTGATTTCTGGCAGGAATCAGGAAATCATGATCGCCCTGTCCGCGGGTGACGATGATCTTCACATAGCCTTCTTCGATGTCGCTTTCTTCGACGACGGTTTCCACGATCTCGGTGAATTCGTCCGGTGCTGTCACGGGACGGATGCCCAGAAGGCGCATGGAGCGGTACAGACGGTCGGTGTGATAGGAAAGAGCAAACGGATGGCCTTTGTAGACGCGGATCCATTCATAGCATCCGTCACCAAACTGGAGTCCTCTGTCATCTGCCGCGATGATCTGGGAGAAATCATAATAAAAATTGTGATTGTAGTATATGGTAGTTTTTCTTTCTGCCATACGTCTCACCTCCGTAACAAATTGTTATTATTATGGCTTATGAGGGATATTACCACTGGGGCGTTCTGCCTCTTGATTGCCTGCGAAAGAGGTTCAGCGGGTTCTATAGGTTCAAGAGGTTCAAAGGTGGTTGGTGCGGCGCATAAAAACATAGAAGTGCCGCAAAGTATGGATGTGGCGATGCCCGAAGGTTTCTTAAAAAGCAGGTTTCCCGTTTGAGCTTTTCTGACAGGATTCGTTTGACCGCGAACAACAAAGATTTTTCTAATCCAGTCACCCGTCACTAGTCACTCGAGACTCCCAGTCCCCAATTCCTGACCATTCATCCCTCATTTGCTTTTCAGTGCTTTGATCTTTTCAATGAGGAGCGGGAGGAAATCCTTCAGATCCGCTTCGACAGCGTAGTCTGCCATTTCCATGATCGGCGCCTTCGGGTCCTTATTGACCGCGATGACGATGTCCGCATTGACTGCGCACATGTGCTGCATCGCGCCCGAGATGCCGAGTGCGAAATAGATCTTCGGCGCTACGCCCTTGCCGGTCTGGCCGATCTGGTGGCTATGCGGCTCCCAGCCGAGCTCTGTGATCGGACGGCTGCAGCCGACAGCTGCCCCCAGAAGATCAGCGAGCTCATGGAGCTTCGCCCATTCTTCCTCCGTACGGATGCCGCGGCCGCCTGCAACGACGACCTTCGCATTTTCGACCGGATGGCTGTCCTTCTCACCGGCGATGATCTCCTTCAGCACCGTGCCGAGATCCTTCTCTTCAAGGGAAACGGAGAGAGAGATGACCTCGCCCGTGCGGGAAGCATCGGCTTGCGGGTACTTGAAGATGCCCGGGCGGACCGTGCCGACCTGAGGACGATAGTCTGGAGACACGATATCTGCCATGATATTCCCATCCATCGCCGGACGCGACCAGATGACCAGCCCCTTCTCGGTATCTGCCGAAAGCTCCGTCACATCTGCCGTGACGCCGCAGACGAGCTCTGCCGCCAGACGCGGGGCGAGATCGCGGCCGAATGGCGTCGCACCAAAGATGATGGTATCCGGCTTCTTCTCCAAGAGGAACGGCGCCAGTGCTTTCTGGTACGCTTTCCCATCATAGTGGGCAAGGAGCGGATGATCGATCACATAGACCTTATCTGCGCCGAGGGAGATCAGCGAGGATGCCGGATCCTTGAGATCGGCACCGATGAGGACGACTGCGACCTCTTCCCCCAGCTGGTCAGCCAGTACGCGGGCTTCGCCGGTCAGTTCACCGGTGACCTTCTGGATCTTGCCATTCGCAAGCGCTCCGATGACATAAATACCTTTGTGTTCAGAAAAATCCATTTCGCCCCTCCTTAGATGACCTTCAGTTTCTGCATAGCCGAGAGGAAGAGATCTGCCGCTTCTTCCGTCGTCTTTCCTTCGATACGGAGATTTTCTTTTTTCGGCGGCACGACCGGACGGACCTGACGGACCTGCGTCGGAGAGCCTTTCATACCGATGCGCGCCGGATCGACCGGCAGATCGGCTGCCGTGAGATTTCCGATCTCCACTTCATCCTTCTTGAGGAGACCCTTGATGCTCGGGTATCTCGCATGGTTCAGCGCTTCTGTCGCAGTGACGACCGCCGGAAGAGCAAGCTCAAGCACCTCGAAATTCCCACCGATCTGGCGTTTCACAGTCAGGAAGCCTTCCTTCTCATAGGAAATGCCTACGGCTGCACTCACATCCGCGATGCCGAGCGTCGCAGCGATCTCCGGGCCGATCTGCGCCGTATTGCTGTCGATGGACTCCTGCCCGCAGAAAATGAGATCGAATGTTCCCAGCTTCTCGATCGCCTTAGCCAGCGTGTAGCTCGTCGCAAGAGTATCCGCGCCGCCAAATGCGCGGTCCGTCACGAGGTATACTTCATCAGCGCCCATAGCGACCGCATCCTTCAGGACAGCGGCTGCCTGCGGGGGACCCATGGTGATGACCGTCACCGTGCCGCCCACTTCATCGCGCAGCGAAAATGCCGCTTCCAGCGCATGGAGATCCAGCGGATTCATGATGCTGTTCGCATTATTTCTTTTCAGTCTTCCTGTGGTCGGATCGACTTCCATCTTCGATGTGTCGACGACCTGTTTGATACAAACCAGAAACTTCATAGTGTCTCCCTTCTGTGAGGTCGAAATCATATGCCACGCAGCACGAACGCCGCGCCACAGAGTAAACGGGTGTCAAAAGACGCGGCTCGCGCCTGTTGTCCCCATGATTTATATTTGCTTCAAGTATAGCATAATTGGGAGCTTTTTGCGTGAGAAAGTTGCGAAAACTTATTCCCTTGCTCCAAAATGTAGCATAACAAAAAGAGGCTGCCCGCCAGGCTTGCCTCCTTTGTTCTGCCGTTGTTGTCTTCAGATTTTTTCATCTTTTTTCATTCGTGCATAGCGTTTGGCCGCAATATCATATACTTCATCATTCGCTCTCGCACCGATAATAATAATCAGCATCTCACCTTCCACCTCAATCAGCGCGTAGACGATCCGAATGCCGGATTTTTTTAGTTTGATCTTATACAAACCATGCAGATGGCTCCCGCTCAGATTCGCCAGTGGTTTTCCATAACCATCTGCCGTCGGGTTCTGCATCACTTTCTGGATGGCCTTATCAATGATTTTCTGATGGTAGCGATCAAAGCTTTTCCAATCCTTTTCTGCAAAAGTGGAAAAACGAACATGCCATATCATTCGAATTCCACCTCAGCATCATCAACATCCGCAAGATCTTCGGATGAGATCCCAAGTTCTTTTCGTACTTCATCCCAGTCTTTGGTCTGCGAAAAAGCCCCATTCTCGATCCGATGCAGCGCGAGTGCAAGCAGTTCAGCGTTTTCCAGTTTTTCAGTCATTGCAAGATAGCTCTCGGGCGACATGAGAACGCATTCCGGTACATTGTTCTTCATCACAACCTTGGAGCCATTTTCTTTGACACTTTTGAAAATCTTCCCCGCCATCCCTTTATTAAATAAACTGATCGGGATCGTGTTTCTTAAAGCCGGCACTAAATTTTCCATAGTCGTATCCTCCTGTTCTCATTGTACTATTTATCGGTAAATTTATCAATCAATGTATTGTTATTAGATAAGAAAACATTTCTCCGCATCTTCCTGTTTTCCATTTCTCATAAACAACAAAAACGCCCTGCAACGGAATCCCGAGATTCGCTGCAGGGCGCTGTTTATGCAATATCAATTATCATCGGCTGAGAAGTCAGCTTAGAAGTGAAACCCCAATCCCTAGTCACCAGTCACTAGCTACTATTTCTTAATTTTTTCTCCCCTCGACCGCCGCATTGCCGAGGAGCCCTTTCAGCGCTTCTTCGGCTTCTTCAGAAAAGTCGACATAGAATTTTGGCACCATGCGGATCTCCTGCCTTGAGGATATGAGGTGGAGGATGACGGGTGTGCCGCCATGGTATTTCGCAAGGACTCTGGCGAGGGCGGCACTGACCTTGTCTGTCTCATGGCGGGGATCGACGTAGAGGTGGACTTCATCGACCGGCACGCGGACGGTCTTTTGGAACTGGGCCATCGGTATGATGCTGTCGGCTAAGATCTTGACTTCTCGCTCGTTCGACTGGACGCGGCCGCGGATACAGATGGGCGCGTCTTCGGTGAGGAAGGGACGCGCGGCTTCCCAGACGGAGGGGAAGAGGACGGATTCGATCTCACTTTCATAGTCTTCGATGGTGACGTAACCCATGGGCGCGCCCTTCTTGGTGACCATGCCCTTCACACGGGTGACAGTGCCGCCCAAGGTGACTGTCTTCCCGTCGTAGCGGCTGCCTTCGGTCTCGAGCTGGTAGATGGGCGTGCAGGCGGCCATCTGCTTCTTGTACTTTTCGAGCGGATGACCGCTGACGTAGAAGCCCAAGAGCTTCCTTTCCCAGTCGATCTTTTCATCCGCGTCCATGTCTTCGAGATCCGGATAGACGACGGAGCTTTTCATCTCGTCCCCGCCGAAGAGAGACATCTGTCCGCTCTCCCGGTCGCTCTTCGCAGCGGCGACATCACTCATGACCTGCGGGAGTGCGGCGAGGAGCTGAGAGCGGTTGTAGCCGAAGCCGTCCATCGCACCGCAGCGGATGAGGCTTTCGCAGGCACGGCTATTGAGACCTTTGCCTTCGACCCGCTCTAAGAAATCCGACATGGACGTGAAGGGGCCGCCCTTCTTCCGGGCTTTGATGATGGCTTCGACGGCATTCTCTCCGACGTTCTGGATGGCATCGAGCCCGAAGAGGATCTTATTTCCGCTGACAGAAAAATAGGCTTCCGAAAGATTGACATCCGGTGCGGCGATCTCCACACCGGCTCTTCTGGTATCTGAAATGTAGCGGCTGACCTTGTTCTTGTCGCCATTGTAGCAGGTCATCATGGCAGCCATGAATTCAGCGCGGTAGTGCGCCTTGAGGTAGGCGGTCTGCCAGGCGATCCATCCGTAGCAGACGCTGTGAGATTTATTGAAGCCGTAACCGGCAAAATGGACCATGAGGTCGAAGACGTAATTCGCTGTCTTTTCATCGACGCCATTCTTCACGGCGCCTGTGACAAAGGTATCCCGGTTCTTCTGCAGGATCTCCGGCTCCTTGTGTCCCATGGCGCGGCGAAGCATGTCGGACTGGCCGAGGGAAAAACCGCCCATGACAGAGGCGATCTGCATGACCTGTTCCTGATAGAGGATGACGCCGTAGGTTTCCTTCAGGATGGGAGCCAGGGATGGATGCGGGTACTCGATGGGGATCTCTCCATGTTTTCTCTTGATGAAATCTTCCGCCATGCCGCTGCCCAAGGGTCCCGGACGGTAAAGTGCGACCATCGGGATGAGGTCCTCGAAACGGTCCGGGTGGAGCTTCATCAGAAGATTCGTAAAGCCGGAGGACTCGGACTGGAAAACGCCTGTGGTGTCGCCCGCGCAGAGCATCTCGCACGTCTTCTCGTCGACAGAAGGAATGCGGTCGATGTCGATGGTGACACCGCGGTTCGCCCGGATCATCTCGACCGCATCATGGATGACGGTGAGGTTTCTAAGCCCCAAGAGATCCATCTTGAGAAGGCCGAGCTGCTCGACCTGATCTTTTTCGTACTGCGTCTGGATGAAATCGTCCGCAGTGAGCTGGATCGGCACGTACTCATCGACTGGCTTCGAGCAGATGACGACACCGGCGGCATGCGTGCCGGAATTTCTGGAAAGCCCTTCCAGGTCGAGGCAGTGGTCGATCAGGGTGCGTACCGTCGCATTCGACTCGTAGAGGTCTTTGAATTCCTTCGAGCCGTCCAGCGTCTTCTTCAGCGTGACGCCCGGGCCGCTCGGCACCATCTTTGCGATCTTGTCCACTTCGCGAAGGGGCAGATTCATGACACGGCCGACATCACGGATGACAGCGCGCGCCGCAAGCGTACCGAAGGTGATGATCTGCGCCACCTGCTCGGCGCCGTACTTCTCTGCGAGATAGGCGATGACCTGCCCGCGTCCGCGATAGCAGAGGTCAGTATCGATATCCGGCATGGAGACGCGCTCCGGATTCAGGAAGCGTTCAAAGAGAAGGTCGAAACGCAGTGGATCGATTTCCGTGATGTGCAGGAGGTAGGCGACGATGCTTCCTGCCGCGCTCCCACGCCCCGGCCCGATCGGGATGCCATGTGTCTTCGCGTAGCGGATGAAGTCCATGACGATCAGGAAGTAATCCGAGAATCCCATCTGATTGATGACACCGAGCTCATAATCCAGACGCTCCTTCTCTTTTCCCGTGGACTCCGGATAGCGCTCCGGGATCGCCGCCTCGCAGAGCTTTCGCAGGTATGACTTGGACGTCTCGACTTCCGGCACATCAAAGGACGGGAGCTTGTGGTCGCCAAAGGTGAAGGTCACATGACAGCGCTCTGCGATCTTGGCTGTATTCTCGATAGCGCCCGGATACTCGCCTAAGATCGCCCGCATCTCCTCCCCGCTCTTGCAGTAGAATTCGTCATTCGGAAAATGGAAATGATAGGGATCATCCAGTGTCTTTCCCGTGGAGATGCAGAGCTTGATCTCCTGGCTCTTCGCATCCTCTTTTTTCGTATAGTGGAAATCATTCGTCGCGACCAGCCCCAGCCCATACTCTTTTGCCAAAGACGCCAGTACCGGACGCACATCCGCTTCTTCCGGGATGCCATGATTCTGCAGCTCGAGGAAATAGTTCTCCTTCCCGAACGTATCGATGTAGTAGCGGATCACCTTTCTGGCTTCATCCATGTCGCGGTTTAAGATCGCCTGCGGAAGCTCGCCGGCAACACAGGCCGACAACGCAATGAGCCCTTTGTGATACTTGGACAGAAGCTCATGGTCTACCCGCGGCTTATGAAAATAGCCCTCCGTCCACGCCTTCGAGCAGATCTTGATGAGATTCTGATAGCCCTCATTCGTTTCTGCCAAAAGGATCAGATGCCCCAGCTTCTCCTTCTCGCCCTTCGCCCGCTCGAAGCGGCTCTTCCTCGTGACGTAGACCTCGCATCCGATGATCGGCTTGATGCCCTGCGCGATACACTCTTTATATAAATAGACTGCACCGTACATGACACCATGATCCGTGATCGCGACCGCCGTCTGCCCGAGCGACTTGACATAAGAGACAAGCTCCTTGATGCGGCATGTGCCGTCGAAAAGACTGTACTCGGTGTGGACGTGGAGATGAACAAATGAATCCAAGCGGAAACGCCTCCTTCACTCCTTTTTCTTTCGAATTCTAAGGAAATGCTGATCCAATCGCAGGATCAATGCTGCCTTAGAAATCACTTTTTCTTATTGTATCATATTTAGTGGTTGGTCATTCATCCGGTCCTGCTGAAAAAGAGCGAAGCGGGGAACGTAGCCAGAGATCAGCGGGTTCTATGGGTTCAACGGGGGTGGTGCGGCGCATTTCGTCATCCTGAGCGGAGAAAAGCGTCGTATGTTAGAAAATGGCTAATCTGGAATATGAGAACTGAGTCGAAGGATCTAAGCACCGCGAAAGATGAAAAACCTGTGACCCTTTTGAACCTTCAGAACCCGCGCCCCCTCTTTCGCACGCAATCAAGGGGCAGCACGTCCCAAAGGCTGCCCCTGAGTAACATGAGCCATAAAAAAACGGGTGACCCGTCATCGGGAGAACCTCCCAGCCACAAGTCACCAGTTTTTTTAATCGATGTTTCTCTACCTCTCCCAAAAACAAAATTCCCTCTGTAGAAATATCAATCATTTCTTCAGAGGGAATTTCCTTTGGCTATTTTACTAATTAGTGATTAGGATTCACAGCCAACAACGAATACTATTTCTTTGCCTTTACCGTACGAACTCTTTCTACAGTAGGCTTGCCATCTTTGTCCTGATGCACTGTATCCACAGTGAAACGTTCCAGTTCTGGTGCAAATTCTTTCAGAATCCTATCAGACAGAGTAGCCCCTTCCAGCATGGCTTTGTAGAGCATGGTAGCGAATTCATAACGAGTCATTGGACGATCCCCTTTGAATTCTCCATCGGGGTAACCAGTGAGCACACCATTGCCTTTCAAAGTAGATACATATTCATAAGCCCAGTGATTCTTCGGTACATCTGGGAAGAGCTGGAGCTTAGACGTATCCAGTTTCTTTCCTGCATTCGCATCCAACAGAGCCGATTTCAGACCTTCCATTTCTTTTCTGAGGTCTTTGATTTCCTTCGCCATAGCTACCTTGGAAGTAGAAACATGGTTGCCCTGGCCCAGTTTCAAGCTGACACCTGCATTCACCATATTTTCACCATTACCAAAGCTGCCGCCTACAGAGAACATGGTATCTTCATTCGGACGATAGTAAGCGCCGATAGCGGCTGCATTTTCGCCATTGTAATTGCCATAGCCTGCAGCGAAATCCCACTTATCATCTGGATCGAAGTCCAACGGATGGAGCGCTGCCAAAGCGGCTGCACCAGCACCGACTTTGTTGATGCGGTTGCCCAGCTTACTGATACTCTGGGCATTCTGTGCTACCTGCTGGTTGGTTGCAAAGAGCTGGCTGCCATTGACAGCGTCAGTAGATTTTTCAGAAATATCCCCAGCAGCTACATTGGTGACTTTCTGGTCATTGGCATTGAGACCCTTGTCGCTGACATAGGTTTTATTACCAATGGACAGTCCGTCCTTTGTCAGGGAAACATCTTTTACTGTGACACCATTGGTATCCATCTTGGTATCCCCTGTGGTAACACTAGAGAGATTCAGATCCTTATTCAGGCTCACCTTATAGTCTTTGCCACCGTCCTTATTGGTATCTTCGCTGATTTGTACGTTTGTATCATCAGTAGAAACGGTAGTATGTTTCTTTGCTACTTCTTCTACTTTAGTGACACGTTTATCCAAATTTCCGATAGCTTCGGTGTTTTTGCTAATATCTTTCGTGTTCTTAGCGATAGCTTCCGTATTCTTCTGAATGTTTTTTGCATTCTCAGCGATGGCTTTGCTATTGTTTTTGATATTTTCTGTATTCTTACTGATAGCTTCGGCGTTTTTGCTAATATCTGCCGTGTTCTTAGCGATAGCTTCGGTGTTCTTCTGAATGTTTTCAGCATTCTTATCTGCTTTGTTTTCGACACCTTTGAGCTGACTACCATTCACTGCATCGGTAGATCCCTCTTTCACTTCACCAGCAGCCACACCACTAATTTTGCCGCTCTGATCAATGGTAACCCTATTGTTGATTGTTACAGTGCCACCATTTCCCATGCGGATAGAAGATAAACCATTGGTCATAGATTCAATACCGGTCAAATCCTTATTCAGATTGACTTGATAATCGGTATGTCCATCTGCCGCTACTTTAGAGGTAACCTTGGTATTGGTCCCATCAGAAACAGTTGTCTTGGATGCTGCCGTCTTTTCCTTCAACTGGCTCATATTGACTGCATCCATATCAGCTTCGCCGTCTGCAACATCATGAATTTGCTGTCCGCCAACACTGACTCTGTTTTTGCTGAATTCCAAACCACTAGTACCATTGCCAATGGTCAGTCCGTTGGCATTAATAACCGTATCTTCAAATGTAGCACTATGTAACTTCACATCTTTATTCAGTGCCACTGTGACTTTGGTTTCTTTATTGCTTACACTGACATTGTCATCGCCAGAGAAATCTACAGAGCCTCCAGGTGCCACATTAGTAGCAGCGGCAGCCACACCATTGGTTGTCAAGTTCCAACCTTGATTAGCTCTTTCTGCTTGACTAGCGACTTGTTTTAATTGTGCCACATTGACAGCATCAGTGTCTTCATTTCCAGCTGCTACATTGGTAATCTGGCGAGTGATATTGTTCGTCGTATCACCCACAGAAACAGCTCCTTTTGTGGCAGCCCAAGTGGATTTTTCTGCCGTCGGGATGGTATCCGGTGCAAATTTTCCGAGTTTTCCTTTTTCGCTGTCAGCTACTCGATCCGCTACAGAACCTACTCCGATAGCTACTCCTCCCTCTTTTGTTACCTTCGTACCATTCCCAATAGCCACCGCATCATCTGCCGTAACAGTATTTTGATTTCCCAAAGAAATCACATTTTTTCGATCCACTAATGTATTGTGATCCCCCATGACGATAGTTGATTGGATATTCGTAGCTGTGTTATTAGAACCAATGATAGATGTATGGGTCGCATTGGTCACTTTGTTTTTGTAACCATTGATCATATCGTACTTGGAAACCGCACCGTTTTCCCCAATCAATGTATTCTTAACACCCAGTAGCTGGGAATAAGTTGCCCAATCCGCTTTATTGCCACCGCCGATAGCCATGACAGAACCGCCAGCAAATTGGTCAGACTGCATCGCCTTAATGATTTCTTTCTGCGCATCAGAAGCTGATGTCTTATTCCAATTGGTTCTAAAAGTTACATCCTCGATAGAATTGGTTACTTCATTCCCGGTCCCCCAAACAAGGGATGCATTGGCATTCTGTGTTCTATTGCCAAATCCTAACACACTATTTGCCGTACCAGCTGAATCGTTTGCCATACCAGTTTCTGGATCTCTTGCAGTTGAAGATTCTATACTATTTAAAGAGCCATAAATGGTAGCGCCAAAATTTTGTGTATCATTTGTATCTTTACTACCAGAAGCAATCGAAAATGCCCCTGTTACGGTAGCCATGGAGCCACTATTATAACTACTTGTGCCTAATGTAGTAGAGTATACACCATTATTGAGCAGCGATTTGTTAGAGGGATCCACTTCTATATCCCCCAATTGTCCTTTGTATGTATGATCCCCAATCATTACAGAACCAGTACGAGCCATTGTATTTTTTCCGATAGCAATAGCCCCAGCTAATTTAGTTCCATCGGTTACTCTAAATTTATAAGGAATTCCAAAAAAAGATTCTGCTCCGCTAACAGCACCTTGATTAAAATCCAGCAAATATTCCTTTGTACCAATACGAGCATACTTCTCCTTATAGGTATGTTCCCCATCCCAAGCAAAGGCATTTTCACCAATAGAAATATATCCACTAGTGACTCCATCATGCCCAGGCACTCCATTCCAAATAGAAACACTTGCACCTTTTCCTATAGTAATATTAGTATCACCTGATGCTGGATTGGCCGCTTCAATAGCCATACCGCCAAAACCTGTGAGCATCATGGCAGCCGCTACTACGGCAGTCATACTACGGACCCGTTTATTGCTTTGGCTATGACTTTTGGCAATTTCAGAAACTACGGTATAGCAATGTTTCGCTTTATTCCAAATGACTTTGTAAATATGATTCATGATATACCCTCTCTTTCAATGAATTCAGGGAGTAGGATAGGTTCGTAAAGATTAAGCGAATCCCTAAGCACTTATCCTTTTTTCTTCTGTTCTCGAATCGCTTTTTGTCTAACTCTATGCTGACTCTGTGCTGGGCTTCCCGACAGGTCTCACTGCAAGCACCGAAATGAACGAATAAGTACTGTTTCCTGCGTATGTACTTCATCCTTGGGCAGCCGTTTCCGATTGGCAGCTACACGGCAGGCTGGCGAGCAATATCTCTGCCAACTTTTTAGCGGAGTAAACTCTTTCCTTAGTGTAAAATTTTACTCGGTAGGGAAATTTTCCAGAAACAATAAAAGAGGAAAGCCTCCCTTTGAGTGGAAATGTTATAATTTCCGTGCACAAATAAAACGCGGAGTGAGGCGCAGAAGAACTATAGGCCAGGATGCCTGGAAGGGCGTATAGGCGTTTATGGAGCTTCTTCTTCCTCCATGGGAAGACTTGTCAGAGCGATACAGAAATACTGATTAAACCGAAGCCACGGAGATAGTAATTATCGACAGTCAAATGAATTACCGAGGAAAACTTGACACTTACAACTCTTTCCCCCACCATTGACATTTCATACCATACGCATGCCTCCCCTCCTACACACTATCCACTCCGGAAAAATTTTTCTTTTCATGATTTGAGAAAATACCTCTTTTCTCACTTTCCATTTTCTCCGCCTGTGAATAATGCTTAAATTCTAATTTAAACATTACCATCCCCTCAAGATTTCGTCAATGCCTAAACCAATTGATCACTACATTTTAAAACGCTATATATGGAATGGGTATATTTCCGAAATAGCATCCATTGGATCATTCCTATCTCCTACATCATGAGTTGTTAGCTGTTGGCTGTTGGTTATTTGAATCACAACAACAATACCATCAAAAAAGGGGATGTGAAGAAATGAATCCCCATTTCTTCACATCCCCTTTTTACTTTGCTTTCATTTGGTTCAGGGTTCAAGGTTCAGGTGGCGGCTTCGCCGCAATTATATATGGGGCGATGCCCGATCAAGAATCATTCTCGCCCCTTCCTCTGGAAGGGGCAGACGAGCGAAGCGAGGCGGG
>OIXG01002669.1_pt1 | contig 12968 bp, 11 predicted proteins | sample 1587731 | NCBI WGS metagenome assembly OIXG01 (sample SAMEA3888908, study PRJEB22519) | human gut metagenome | biome: human gut; feature: human-associated habitat; material: faeces | place: Denmark | collected 2010
CCCAGTGCACCTCTCCCATGGCCGAGATCAGCGGCGATTATCCTGACACCTGCTTCATCACCCTGGGCGGCGAGGTGGTCACCGCCAAAGAGCACGAAAATCTGCTCCGGCTGCTGCAATACGCCACCAAATATAAAAACAGTGTGACCCAAATGGTAGAAATTTGCAATAACGGCGGCCAGATCACCAAGCGCGATGTAAAGTCTGCGGACGGCACCCGTCTGCCCGCCATTAGCACAGACTTTTCCACCGCGGAGGAAGCCTTTGAGAACTATCCCACCCTGCTATATGACGGCCCCTTTGCAGACGCGGTACTGCACAAAGAGCCGCAGCTGCTCAAGGGGCAGGACAAAATCAGCAAGGACGCTGCCGCCAAGATCGCTGCCAAGGCACTGGGGTGCAATGAGACCCATCTAAACCGATTGGAGGACGAAGCCGGGCGTATGCCTGCCTATGTGTTCACCAAAGGGCAACAAACGGTAAATGTGACCAAAAGCGGCGGGTATGTAAGTTCCATTCTCTTCGGCGGCAAAATCAGTACCAAGGCCATAGATGAAAAAGAAGCGATCAAGCAGGCAGCTGCCTATTTGAAGAAACTAGGCTACCAAGATATGCGCTCCACCTATTACGCCGCCGACAGCAATATCTGCACCGTCAATTTTGCCTACTGCCGAGACGGCATACTCTACTATACAGATCTAATCAAGGTTGGCGTGTCCCTGCGGGACGGCAGCGTGGCATCGCTGGAGGCCCGGGGCTATATCACCAACCACCACCGGCGGAATGTGCCTACCTTTACTGTATCAGAAAAGGCAGCCACCGCCAAGATCAGCCCCTATTTGGAGGTGAGAAGCACCAAAAAGTGCCTGATCCCCAAGGAGGACGGCCGGGAGGTAGCCTGTATTGAGGTGCTTACGCATTCGGCAGACACCGGAGAGGACGCGCTGGTGTACCTGAACGCCGCCACCGGTGCGGAAGAGGACATTCTTCTGCTGCTGTACAGCGATCATGGCACCCTAACCAAATAAAACGCATAAACCCGGCGCCGCCGGGCAGAATAAAACCGAAAGGAAGGCAACACCATGAAAAACCGATTGATGATTTTAGCACTGGCCGTGACCGTGCTGGCAACCGTGCTACTGGGCTGCGCCAAGCAGGAGGAAAATCCCACCACAGAACCGGACACCACCGTCAGCGAAACCACCACACGAGAAGAAACCACAGCAAAAAATCCCGGCGAGGCACTGAGCGAGGACGCGTCTGAGGCCGGCTCCAAGGTGCGTGAAGGCGCCACCGATCTCAGCGAGGCCGCCTCTCGTGCCGGGGAGACCGTATCCCGTGCCCTGGAATAAAACGAAAAAAGAAAGGACTTGTTCATCAGAACAAGTCCTTTTTTTATACCGGAAGGCGCCGCCGCGTAAGCGGGAGCCTTGGCGTAATTATTCGTAAAATCCGATTTCGGCAATATCCGGGGTGCTGCGGCTTTGACGGATCACCAAGCGCACGCCTAAGCAATTCAATCCCCGGCGCAGCCGCACAATTTTCTTCATACCGATCACCGTGCCCTTGTAAATGCGCTTCATCTTGCCGTTTGGCTTCTTAGCCCACAGTTCAAAGGCCTCCACCCGCTGGCTCTTGCGAATCTCCTCGGACAGAATCACATATTTCAACTTATGTACACTGTCAAAGTCAAAGTCGATATACCCCTGCTCAGGCTGTAATTCGCCCAGCCGGTATGTGATGATCGGGTGCTCGGTCATCTTGCGAATGGCCTGGCCCATCCCCTTCAAGGCGTGGGCGTCTCTCGGATGGATCACGCCCTTGTTGGTAGGCGGCACATTCAGCAGCAGGGTGCAGTTGTTGCCCACAGAGCCAAGATACAGCTTAAACAGTCTACGCGCGCTCTTAACCGTGCGGTCCTCATTTTTGGACCAGAACCAACCCTTACGGATGGACACATCCACCTCCGCCGGATACCAAATCAGATCCCGGGCCATAGACAGCACCTTGCGGCTGCCCAGATCTTCGTCCATATTGTTCAGCTTTTTCAGTGCGGCAGCGTCGCCCTCGCCGTGTTGGCTCTTCTCATGCGTTTTTTCAGCGTCTGCCAGGCGAGCAGGTACCACACAGAACTCACTTTTGCGGGTTTTGCCGCCCTCGTTGCCCACCCAGCGCACATCCGGGCCACAAATGGAAATCAGCGCGTCCGGCTGCAGTTTGCGGATCAGGGCATAATACCGCGCCCAATCATACTCAAAGTTCGGCACATCGGCGCCCTTTGCACCGTCAAACCAAACCTCACTGATATGGCCGTAATTGGTAAGCAGCTCCGTTAACTGATTGCAAAAATAATCATTATAATCCGGGGTACCGTAGGTGGGCTCGTGCATATCCCAAGGAGAAAGATACACGCCAAAATCCAGTCCGCCGGCAGCGCAGGCGTCAGACACCTGCTTCACAATATCGCCGTCAAAGTCCGTGTTCTTTACACTGAACGATGTGTATGCACTGGGCCACAGACAAAAACCGTCGTGGTGCTTACAGGTAAGAATGATACCGCTGGCACCGGCAGCCTTCACCGTGCGCACCCATTGCTCCGGCTTGATCTTCTTAATGGTAAAGTCCTGCACCGTTTCTCTGCCGCTGCCCCACTCCCGCTGATTGGCAGTATTCATGCCAAAGTGCATAAAGCAGTAAAAAGGCTGCTGTGCCAAGTGAACCTGGTTGGGGCGCGGCACAACGCCAATGTAACGCTCCACTTCGCTGTCATTCAGAGGCACACCGCCGTTGGTGGTGGTCCAGTTCTGGTCAAAATTCGGCTTCATCTTATTCCCTCTCTCTTCCTCGGTTATAGCAACTGAAATAGCGACCTTTATCGCCCATATACCAAGGCAGTTTCATACGCAGGTAACGCAGTTTGTCCCCCAGGCGCATGGTGTAGTCAAAGGGATGGTCCTCGACCCGGTCATACAGCGGGGTTGCACAAGGCACAGCCACTGTATTCAGCTCCGTTGCGGCCAAAACCAGTGTTTCTTCATCCCGGGGCAATACCACCGTGTCGCCGCCCTGCACATTTAAGATCAAAATATAGAAGTACAGCTCCTTGGCAATGGCGTCCGTACCGTCCGCGTTATGGCTGTGGGTACTTACATACCCCAGCTGTCCCTCTTGAATATGGGCGGTCTCGTGCAGATCGTACAGATCCCAGCTTGCAAAACGCCGGGTACGGCTCAGCACCGAGCAAGGCACCGTTTTTCCACCTACGGTAAAGTCTAAAATCCGATTACTGTCCGCAGACAGGAGCAACGCCAGCCGGCGGGTATCTTTCTTTAAGGTCAGGGTCTGACCGGCAAGGCGCAAGGCGTTCTTGCCGTCCTTTGCAATGGCAAAAGGAATACCGGCCGCCGTGACCTGATCGCCGATCCGCTCCGCAGGAATAGACAGGGGCAGCTCGCCCTGCTCGCCTTGCTTGGTGATCAACTGCACGTTCATAGGCAGTGTGAGAGGCGTTGCCTTGGCAGCGTGACCCACCTGCGCCGCCGGTTGCAGCCGTAGGGCAAAGGTCCTGATCTGATACGGTGTAAAATCCGTGACCAGGCAGCCGTCTTTCACCGTTGCCGGGCCTTTTTCTTCTTCAGAGGCAAACAGCTCTCGGGCTTCTGCCACACCGGCACCCAGGCGCAGGGCGTAGTGCTCCACCGGCGTACCGGCGCCCTCGTTCAAGCGCACCACGATCTCGTCGCCGTCCTCTGCGAACTTCATTGCCCGCAGCACCACCTGGGGGTGAGAGACATTTCCAAAACTGTACGCAGTACCCAGCACGCCCGGGTGCTTTGGCTCCACATACCCGGTCAGGGGCTGCAAAAAGGCACGGGCCTGATTTTGCGTATCGGCACCCACCTGCCCTTTATGGGAGAACAGAGCATAGCTGTATCGGTTCAGTCCCAGATCCATCATAGATTGCATGGAATCAATCCGGTAATTGCGCACTGGGCTGTGCAGCACGGTCATACGCAGGGTATTGTCCTTATACTTGTCCCAGCCGTACTTGCACTCGCTAAGCACAGACACGCCCCAGTCGCCGTTTTTATCCGTCAGATCCACCCAGTTTTGAGCAGGCACTTCAAACAGCTTTTCCGTCATATTGCCCCGGCGAATGGCGCCCAGCCCCAGGTCAAAGGTAGCCTCCGGGTTGGTGCAGGCAAATGCAAATTTGTTCTTTGCCATAGTATGCAGACTGCGCCACTCGATCTCAGAATACACCTCTACCCGGCTGCCGCCGTCGGTGAGGGCAATGATATTCTTAAAGGTAGAGTCTCCATCCTTTTGCTCCACACAGAAGGACACCCGCGCCGGGCCTTTCTCCTGAATGGTCACCGTCACCGGATTTGGCAGGCGGTCCGGGTCCTTGTTGGCTTCTTTATAATTCATTTCCCAGGCAGGCCAGGGCTTAGAGCCGGTGTACTTGAATAGCCCCAGGCTAATGGGCTCCGACAGCAGCTCCTGCTCGTCCATTTCTTTATCCAGGATGGAGGTAATGTTGCCCTTTTTGTTCAGGCGCACAATGTATTTTTGGTTTTCCATCTGATTTTCGCCGCTGATGGACAGGCTGCCCCGCAGACGGCAGGGCACATCGGAGGGCCGCACATCATAGACCGCAAAGCCCAAGGCAGGCACCGTGGCAACAAATACCAGCTCCGCCGTGCCATTCTCGTAGCGGTTCACCTGACTTTTCACTTCCCTGCCCTTGGGGTCGTATACCCGCGCACAGGCCTTGGGCCAGTGGGGCAGTTCCAGAGTCACCGCATCCGTGCGGGCCACTTCCAGACTGTTAAATACCGTCACCGGCGTGCCGGCGCAGAAGTCCGTTTTCAGCAGACTGCCCACAGACCCGGCAGCTTGGGTCAACTCACCGGCAAAGCCATTCATGGCCATACCGTAGTCGTTCCAGCTGCGGCGATAGGCGCGCTGCACGGAGGTGCCCGGCAGATCATCGTGGAACTGATGGGCGATGGTACGCTTCCAGTTCAGCTCCATAGCCTCTTTATTATAATGGGCGGTGCCCAGATAATCCGCCACTACGCCGGAACGCTCCGCCATATCCGCCAGTTCCTGGCAGCGGCGGTTCCAACGCTTACCCACGGCCCGGGAAGTGTAGCCGCCAACGCCGTGATTTTGCATTACCAGTTCCGTCTCCCACCGGGGCAGCTTGGCTTTTTGCTCCGGGGTCAGCTGGGCGTTCAGGTCACGGAACAGATCATCCGCACCGGACGCCAGCACCTGCACATCGCTGTCTTTGTTTTTGTTGATCTCCTGCTCTACAAAGGCCACAGAGGCTTCCTTGGGCGCACCGCCCCGATCGCCGATCCCGTGGAAAATCATAGTGCTGTTCAGATCGTATTTTTCGTTTTCATCCAGCTTTTGCTGCACAAAATCCCAGTCCCGCAGCTTCTTCAGCGTAAAGTAATAATCATGGGGGTTCAGACTGGCCAGCACCTGCGCGCCGTCCGGCCCTTGCCACACGCCAATATCAAAAGGAATGCCGTAGGCGCCGCCCCAACCCAGCTTTTGGGTCGTAAAGCCCATCAGGTTGGCGTGGGCTATAATGCTGGGCAGCGCCCAACCGAAGCCAAAGCAGTCCGGCAGATAAATATCCACTGAGCGCTTGCCGAATTTTTTTTCAAAATAGCGATTGCCGTAAAGAATATTGCGAAAGAGTGCCTCCGGCGACGGCACATTCACATCGCCATTCTCAAAGGCGGAGCCGCAAACGCTCCACCGCCCCTGGGCAATATAGTCCCGCATTTTGGCATACAGTTCCGGGTAATATTCCTCCATCAGCTCGTAACGATAGCTGCCCTCAAAATTGAAGTGATAGGTGGGATATTTTTGGAACAGTGCAAAGTTGTCCACCAAGGTATTGTAGATGTACCGGGACACGGTGGTCTCAAAGTCCCAGGACCAAATGGTATCCAAGTGGGCCGTAGCCACAGTATAGATTTTTTTTTGCATCGGAAGTCCCCCTTATGTGGTCATTGTATCATTATTTTCAGGGGATTGCAACACTGTACTGCCCCATAGAAATAGGAAAAGGCATAAGAATTGCAGATATTTCAATCGTGTCATTGGCACTTGCCTGTTTATTCGGTTTAATCATAACCGGTGCGCAAATCGGCTGGGGTCCGTTTGTTTCTCTTTACAGCTGGGAAAAAGAAGTTAATCCTATTGCCGAAAAATAGGACGCAAGTGAAAGACAGAGCAGGTGTGCCGAGAATACGCTTTCACGATTTACGGCACAGTTTCGCCACCTTATCCTTTGAACAAGGAATGGATATTAAAACCGTATCGCACATGCTTGGTCACACAGACGCAGGATTTACAATGAACACCTATATGCATGTAACGGATTCCATGCAAGAAAATGTTGCAAACACAATGGGTAATTTACTCGGCGAAAATGTGGCAAATTCATAAATGGTCAATAGATGGTCTTGGAATATTTAACGCCAAAAATCACAAAATCTCACTTTGTAAAAAAGAGCGAGATTTTTTTGTTGCATATTGAATTTTGAAATTCTTTTCTGAAAAGGAAAAAACCTGCGAAAACGACGTGTTTACGCAGGTTTTGGAGCTGATAGTCGGACTCGAACCGACGACCTGCGCATTACGAATGCGCTGCTCTACCAACTGAGCCATATCAGCATAACGTGCTGCGCTGCAGCACGGCTAAGATTATACTATATCTCGCGGAGAAAATCAAGAGAAAAATCGCAACTCCCACGCAAAAACAAAACCGCACTGCCGGTCTTACAAAATCTCCAGCAATTTGGAAAAAACGAATTCCACAGCAGACTCGCGCACCCGGTTGCGACCCAAATTGCCAAATTGGCAAGTATAGGTCTGCACCTGATCCTGTACGCAAAAGCCAAAACAGACCATGCCCACCGGCTTTTTAGCTGTGCCGCCACCGGGACCGGCAATACCGGTGATGCCAACGCCCACATTGCTCTCTGTCGTCTTAGCCACGCCCCGTGCCATTTGCGCCGCCACCTGCTCGCTGACTACGCCATAATTCAAGATCGTGTCCGCCTCCACGCCCAAAAAACGAATTTTCGCCGCATTGGCATAGGTTACAAAGCTGGCATTCAGCACCTTGGACGCATTGGCTACATTAACCAGCGTGCCGCAGCACAGCCCGCCGGTGCAAGACTCTGCAAATGAAACAGTGTACCCCAAGTGGATCAGCCGATCCACCACCTGTTCTTCCAACGCCATTTCATCACCTCTTGTGCAATCTGTAATTAGTATAGTCCTTTTGCAAAAAAAATGCAACCATTCGCAAAAAAGGCTTGCAATATAGCGCATTTTATGGTATAGTGTTTAAGCAATCGGGGTGTGGCGCAGTTGGTAGCGCACTAGACTGGGGGTCTAGGGGCCGCAAGTTCAAGTCTTGTCACTCCGACCAAAAAAGCACTTGTAAAAATCAAGTGCTTTTTTATTTGGCGATAACAAAATATTTTATTTCAGCTATGGTATATGGTTTAATTAAATAAGCTTGCAACATCTGCCTAAGGATAAAGTTTTTTATTTACGTTTATTTTAAAAGTATCAAAAACGTCAAATAATAACTGTTTTTACTATTGAATTTTGATTTTATGCATTGTATAATAAAAAAAACTTACGAGGTGTTATATTATGGATTTCACAGGTAAAACCGCAATATCAACAGGTGCAGCATCGGGTATGGGGCTTTTGTTTGCTCAATGCTTTGCCGAGCTTGGCGGCAATGTTGTAATGTGTGACGTTAATAAAGATGTATTAAATGAAAAGGTAAACGAGATTAATTTAAAAAACGGCGGCAGAGCAGTTGCTGCAGTATGCGATGTGCGTGACTATAATCAAGTGGTTAATGCGCGCGATATTGCCGTATCCGAGTTTGGAAGCATAGATGTTATGGCAAACTTTGCAGGAGGAACGGCAGTTAGAATTTTGGGTGTTGACCGTTCAAACGAGTTTCCCGATATACCTATTGATGTATACGATTGGGGACTTGACGTTAATTTAAAAGGACAGTTTTATTTTGACCACGCCGTATTAAAACAAATGCGTGAGCAAAAAAGCGGCCTTATTATAAATATAGGTTCCATTACCGGTATGGAGGGCGATATGGTGGGAATGGATTATCCCACTGCAAAAAGCGGAGTTATGTTTGGACTTACCAAATCGGTTGCACAATACGGAGCAAAATACGGCATACGCTGTGTGTGCGTATCTCCCGGTCCTGTTCTTACACGTCCCGGTATGGCGGGAATGAAAACCTTGTTGGGAAGAGCCGCCGAGCCGCAGGAAATTATTGACCTTTGCCTGTTTCTTGCATCAGACAAAGGACAGTTTATCAACGGTGAAAATATTATGATAGACGGCGGAAGAAACGCTATGGGCCGTTGGAAATGAGTATAAATACAATTAAAAATTAAGGGAATAAAAATACATTGCAAAACAGCCGTTGTGTTTTTATTCCTTTTTTACTTGCATTTTTATTGCGTTTTTGATATAATTATTATGCGATATTGTTTTTAGAAAAGAGAAATAGCCAAACCAATAATGAGTGCTAAACTTTCTTTTGCATAGACAATATATGTTGCTATGCTTATTATAAATTTATTCAACGGCGAAAATTTATATTAAACAACCGCCTGCGGAGGTAGCTATGAGTACAGTAATAAGTGATGACAAACCTGTTTTTATAATTCATAATAATTTTGATAATGCAGTAAAAGTGCTGTTTGCAGGTACTGCAATAACATATTGCAATTCAAACCCCGATACGGGGTGGAATAATTCGTGCGGTATGGCGGCGTCGTGTGCCGAAAATGATTATGTTCATTTAACGGTAAATAATCTTGCAAAAAAATATAAATATGTAAATTACGCAATTTTGGATGTTACGGAATGGGAAAAAAATTGTATGGCGGGCGTAAGTTTGGATAAATTTAACGACGCACGCGATTTTAATGCGGATATTATAATTATGCAAATAGGAGAAAATATTGTATTGGACGATTTTAACGAAGGTGTTTTTAAATCGGCATATATCCGTTTGGCGGATTTTTTAAACAAAAGCACTAATGCAAAATTTATACTTACATCTTGCTTTTGGCGAAATACTGTTGACGATTGCATAAAAAAAATTGCCGAAAAAAGAAGGTACCCGTTTGTGTATTTGGGAAATTACGGCGATGACGGCAACCAAATGGCAATAGGCGAATTTGAAAACAGCAATGTTGCAATGCATCCGTCCGATAAGGGAATGAACAGCATTGCAAACGATATATGTGCGGCAATGGACAGAATTTTTTTGGAGTGATATTTATATGAATACAAAAAGTGAAAAAAATGACGGTGTAATAAAAATGATAAAAAAATTTGCACCTTATTATAAACCGTATATAGGTATTGTAGTTATAGACCTTTTGTGCGCATTGCTTACAACGGTATGCGAACTTGTTTTTCCTATGATAGTAAGGTTTATAACCAATACCGCGCTTAAAAGTGCCGACGCGCTTTTACTGTCAACCGTTTTAAGGCTTGGCGGTGTGTATTTGTTTTTAAGAATTATAGATACGGCGGCAAATTATTATATGGCATATATAGGGCATACAATGGGTGTGCGCCTTGAAACCGATATGCGGCGCGATTTGTTTGACAAGCTGCAAAATTTGTCGTTTGCATATTATGATAATGCAAAAATAGGAACAATTATGAGCCGTGTAACAACGGATTTGTTTGATATAACCGAGTTTACACATCATTGCCCGGAGGAGTTTTTTATTGCGGCAGTAAAAATTGTTGGGTCGTTTATAATTTTGTCGCGTATTAATGTTTGGCTTACATTGCTTATATTTGCAATGCTTCCGCTTATGTTTTTATCGGTAAAGGTATGCCGAAAAAGTATGAAAAACGCTTTTAAAGAACGAAGAAAACAAACAGGCGAGCTTAATGCACAGCTTGAGGACGCACTTTTGGGTATACGTGTGGTAAAAAGTTTTGCCAACGAACAGCTTGAAAAAGATAAATTTGCCAACGGAAACAAAAAGTTTTTTGATATAAAAAAAGAATCGTATAAATATATGGCACGTTTTCAGGGGCTTACACGTTTTTTTGACGGACTTATGTATGTGCTTGTTTTGGTTGCGGGGTCTGCATTTATGGTTTACAAAAAAATTAATTCGGCTGACCTTATTGCTTTTTTACTGTATATTCAAACGCTTTTAACCACAATAAGAACAATTGTAAACTATACCGAGCAATTTCAAAACGGTATTACGGGTATAGAACGTTTTTATGAGATAATGGACATTCCCGAAGATATAAAAGACAAACCGGGCGCAGTTGAACTTAAAAATGTTAAGGGTGAAATAAAAGTAGATAACATTACTTTTTCTTACGGTGAAAACGAAAAAGAAGTTTTAAAAAATATAACTCTTAATATTAAGCCGGGTGAAAATGTGGCAATTGTTGGACCGTCCGGCGGAGGAAAAACAACGCTTTGCAATCTTATACCGCGTTTTTACGATATACAATGCGGCAGAATATCTATAGACGGGGTTAATGTAAAAGACGTAACATTAAAGTCATTAAGGGATAATATAGGCGTGGTACAGCAAGACGTATATATGTTTTGCGGAACAGTGCGGGACAATATAGAGTACGGTAAGCCAGGCGCAACCGATGAGCAAATAGTTGAGGCGGCGCGTCTTGCCGGTGCGCACGAGTTTATACAGAGCCTGCCCGACGGGTATTCAACTTATATAGGCGAAAGAGGCATTAAATTGAGCGGAGGACAAAAGCAGAGATTGAGTATTGCGCGCCTTTTTCTTAAAAATCCGCCCGTGCTTATTTTGGATGAAGCTACAAGCGCACTTGATAACGAAAGCGAACATATAGTGCAAAAATCGCTTGAAAAACTTGCAAGTGGCAGAACCACTCTTACAATTGCACACAGGCTTACAACAATTAAAAACGCAACCCGAATAATTGTGTTGAATAAAGACGGAATATGCGAGGAAGGTACCCATACACAGCTTATTGAAAAAGGCGGAATGTATGCGCATATGTATAATATGTATAAAATGTAATCGGCGGGTTTTTTATTATGAATGTGATTTTTAAAAGCTGCGGTTTTAACTTAAAAACCGATAAAATAACGGTTGCGTTTGAAGATGAAAACAAAGATTTTGTTTTTGAAATTGACAAATTAACGCGTAAGGTATTAAATGCCAAAAACGGTAAACCTTATGATTTGCCCGTATCGCTTGAAAGTTTTAATTATATAACGGAAGAGTGTGTGCACTATGATATGAGGCAGATGTATTCGTGCGAGGCAAAGTTTACTTTTTTGGGAAAACATATTTCTTTTGTATCTCAAAAATTAATTGACGGCATTATTGTTGCACCCGATAAAAAGTCGGGTTGGTATATGCCAAAACTGTATTATAACATTTCAAAATATATAAAATGTGAAAATAATATGCTCATAAACAGCATTATATGTTCGCATATAAACCAAATTGTATTTATGGCGGGTGTTATGTATGCGCGTTTGTGCGAGTATACGCCCGGAGGAGTATTTTTAACGCTTAATAATTGTATAAATGATAACAAAAATATTACTGCGCTTAAAAAATACTTTGCGTTGAACGTTTCTGATATTAAAAAATATAAAGGCGAAAGCGGCATTAATTATTTACCCGATATTAATAAACTCAAATACGATAATATTGAGTGCGGCGATAACGTAAATGCAGTTATAAAAGAGCATATACGGTTAAACGGATTGCTTGTGGAATTAATAATAAAAAGCAAATGTGAAACACTTGCGGATATTGCAATGACCGTTGTACAAAGCGATATATTTAATGAAGAATACAGTATATATTTAAGTATGGCCGATTATATGGTTAAATCGGGACTGCTTGAAAAGGCGGGCGATATAGTTTATTTAACGGGCGACGATGTATACGGTGTTTTGCGAAATGAAACATATAAAGATGATGTGCGCGAAAAGATTGTTTTAAACAGACGCGCGGCAAATATAATAAAACATAATCCGTATCCGAGTGTTTTTGATGTGTACGGAAATATTTTTGATTGATGTTTCAAAGAAAATTTGTTTGTGTTAAAATAATAATCAGAAAAAACTTGGAGGTAAACACATATGAAAATTTCAAAAAACTTTAAACTTAAAAATATAGCGGGAAGTTTTGCCGTTATTCCCGTTGGCAATAATGTTGTGGATTTCAGCTCTATGATAACCACAAACGAAGTGGGAGCCTTTTTGTGGGACTTAATGCTTGAAGACACAACGGTTGAGCAAATGGCTGATAAGCTTTGCGCGGAGTATGATGTTGACCGCCAAACCGCAATTGCTGATATTGGCGAATATGTTGAAGAATTAAAAAATAAAAAGGTGTTGGAAATGTAATGTTTTTTTCTAATAAAATAATGTACAGTATAAACGATTTGGCACCTTATATTGCAGATGAAATATCAAACGGCAATAAAGTTCGGCTTACCGTAACGGGAAACAGTATGTACCCGCTCCTGCGAAACAAACGTGACGCGGTAACGCTTGAAAAAACGGATATGCCAAAAAAGTACGATATAGTTTTTTACCGCAGACCAAACGGACAGTACGTATTGCACAGAGTGCTTAATGTGTATAAAAATCATTTAATAATTGCGGGCGACGGCGAAACGGAGCGCGAGTATGCAGTTCCCGTAAGTGCGGTTATGGCACGCGTAACATCTGTTATACGAAGAAACAGCGACGGTGACAGAGAATATAATCTTAATGAATTGTGGTATAAGGTATATGTACGATTATGGAATTTTTTGTTTCCGTTAAGGCACGTTATTATTTGGTGCCGTATAAAAATCGGGAGATTAATCAATGGAAAAAAAGGTAA
>OIXG01002676.1_pt1 | contig 12950 bp, 8 predicted proteins | sample 1587731 | NCBI WGS metagenome assembly OIXG01 (sample SAMEA3888908, study PRJEB22519) | human gut metagenome | biome: human gut; feature: human-associated habitat; material: faeces | place: Denmark | collected 2010
AGCGTTTAACGAGCGTACGGATTTTGGCGGCGTCTTCCGGAACCATCGCGTAAAGCGGGATGGAAAACGGCGTGAACACGTTATGCCGGCACAGGTGCTGCATAAACGTCAGACGGTATTCGGCGCCGGGAACGAGATGCAGGGCGATTATCGGGCGGCGGGTCAGCCAGCCGGTATATTTTTCTTCGGCCAGTGCGACGTCGCTCCATTTCAGGAAAGCGTTGTGGTCGATTTTTATCCCTTCGTTGGTTACGACGGCCAGCTTCTGCGGGAATATCAGCACGAAGACGACCGAGGCGAGAGCCGCGAGCGACAGCGCCATGACCACAGTCATAAAGACGACCAGCGCCCAGCTTGTGAACAGTCCGGCACAAAGCATACAGCGGGTCAGAACCCAAACCAGGCAGGCAATGGCGGCGTAAACCACCGTAAGCAGGATTATCTGGCGGCGTTCGTAATAGAAGACTTCTTCTTCCGCGGAGTGGAGAATCTGTTTCAGTTTCTGTTTGATTTCGCGGGCGGCCTTTTTAGCGGCGGCAGTGGTGGCCTGCCTGATGCCGGCTGCGGCGGCTTTGGCGCCGACGGGCAGCTTTTTGACACGGGCAGACATTGTATCGGCGGGAGCTGTGGCGGCATCCGCAGCGGGGGCTGCATTTGCAGTTTTCGGGAATGCGCCGTTAAGCGCGGCGGCTTCCGCTTCCGCCCGGCGGGCAGCCTTTTTGGCCTTGGTCATCGCTTTTAGCGCCTTACGTGCTTTTGCCGTTGCTTTGAGGGCTTTTCTGGCAGCTTTCTGCGCTTCGGTCTCGGCGGCTTTTTCCACGGTTTTCAGCGTTGCTTCCAGTTTTCGAATCTGTCGAGAGGCCGACGAAAGCGAGACGCCGAAGGCCTCGGCTGTTTTCGCAAGATTACGGTGCTGCGCAAAATGCAAGAAAACCTTGAGGCTATCCGAGAAAAGATTGTCAGATAAATCGGACATGTTGTTCTCCTTGCAAAGGGCAGACGTAAGTTTCACGAAAAAATGCGCATTTCAGGAAAAACATCTTGAGATTTTCTCACATGATGCAACGCATTGCTATAAGGAAACGCCCTTTAAATTTTTATCGGAAAGCCAAGCGCAATTCCAACCTTTATCGTCTTCGGCCCAAATCTCGCAAAGCGCATCTTGCTTGATATGGGACCAGTTTTATGGATATTACTCAAATAGGGTGGGATTGTTCTAGAATCAATAACTTTTAATTACTCATATTGGGTGGGGAGATTTTTTCCTTTCTGGACAGTTTTTGAACTTAGTTTTCTGAATTTTATGAAATTTTAGATACTCATTTGGGGTGGGATTTGTTATAATGGTTCCAAGTTTTCCTCTTGGCTTGGAGCCTTTCAATGAATAATCAAGAAAATCAATTAGATAACTACGCGAACCTGATCTGGAAGGTTGCTGACTTGCTACGCGGAGCCTTTCAGGATGATGACTACGGCACGATTATTCTTCCTTTCGCATTGCTCAGACGCATTGAATGTGCTCTCGAGCCTACGAGAGAAGCCGTAGCAAATCGTTATAAAGAATTGACCAACCAGGGGATACTTCTTGAGACACAGTATTTGGATATTCTCAAGAAAAAAGCAAAAGCACCGTTTTTCAACACAGGAATCTTCACATTACGAAACATCGGAGCTAGTAACACCCGTTCCGATATGGACAAATATCTCGACGGGTTTTCTGAAAATCTGCGTGAAATCTTCGCTAAATTTAATTTCAAAAACATCTGTGACCAGCTTCAATCTGCAAATCTTCTATATGCAACGATTCAGCATTTCAAGAACATTGATTTAAGTCCCGAAACTGTTCCTGCTCGTGTCATGAGTAACATTTACGAGGAGCTTATTTGGCGTTTTGCTTCTACTAAACACAAGGCCAGCAAGGAGTTCTTAACGCCTCGTGATGTTGTCCGTCTGGCAACAACCCTCGTACTTGAATCTGACGGGGATCTTCTGGCATCGGATAACGGACAAATCAGAACCATTTACGATCCGACTTGTGGTACCTGCGGATTTATCAATGATTCAATTGAATTGATTCAGGAGTTTGCCGACAAGAATGGTTCCAAGTACCCTCCAATGCTTTCCCCCTTTGGTCAGGAAATTGCCTCAATTTCATGGGCTTTGGGTAAGACGATGATGCTTTTGCAGTCCCTAACCGACCGTGCCGAGAACGCTGATGAAGTACCTCTCGACAGATCAACAGGTATCGCCCTAGGGAATACTCTCCTGACTGATATGCATGCAGACGAAACTTTTGATTATGTCTTTTCAAATCCTCCTTTTGGGATGGATTGGTCCGAAGAATACAAATCCGTTTCGCATGATCCACGTTTTGCAACAATTGGAATTCCCCATAAAGATGACGGTTCAATGCTTTTCTTGACGCATGTTGCTCGCAAAATTGCGAGGAATGGACATGGAGCAATTGTGCTATCTGGTTCATCTCTTTTTTCTGGAGGAGCAGGCTCTGGGAGTTCGAACATTCGTCGATGGTTGTTTGAAAATGACATTGTAGAAGCCATTGTTCAGATGTCAGGAAATCTTTTTTACAACACACCATTGCAAACCTACTTGTGGCTCTTAAACAAAAACAAGCCCAGCTTAAAAAAAGGGAAAATTCAGTTAGTCGATGCAAGTAACTTTAAAACTGCAATCAAGAACATCGGTAAAAAGCGATTCATTATCTCTGATGAGCAGATTGCGACAATTGCACGGGCAGTGGCAGATTTCAAAGATAGCGAGATTTCGAAGATCATTGATTACAGAGAATTCGGCTACAGAGCCGTCACAGTGCAGTAACCGCTTCGACTTAAGTTTCACGTTGTACCTGAGTCAATAGCAACCTTGATGGATGATAAGAGTCTTTCCAAGTTATCCGAAGCAGATAAGAAAAAGTTAAAAGATTGGCTCACAAGCCAGATTATCACCGGGCATACGTTTACAGTCCTGGATACCGTAGCAACTCCTCTTAAACAGCAGGGATTGAAACTAGGCAAGTCGGTTCAGAAAGCGATGATCAATATTTTCGGCGAGCGAGATCCGAACGGAGAAATCAGTGTTGATTCCAAAGGAAACACGGTTTTCGACTCCGAATTAAAGCAAACGGAAAACATTCCGTTAACGGAAGACATCGATACTTACATTAAACGCGAGGTGCTGCCCTTCGTTGCTGACGCTATTGTGGATAGAACTGTCTTTGATGAACAAGACAAGCAACTCGGCATCGTTGGGTATGAAGTTAACTTCAACAAATACTTCTACAAGTACGAACCACCCCGATCTCCTGAGACAATTGCAGCAGAAATTCAGGCCATAGAAGAGGAAACCGCTCAGATGATGAAGGAGTTGTTTTGATGGCTACTCAGTTGATTCCGATTAAATACCTTGCAAAGATTAATCCTCCCGTTTCTTTACCAGAATCAGGAGAGATTGAATATTTGCCGATGGAGATGGTGAAGAACGGAACATTTATACACCACACAGGAGCCATTGAAACTTTGGCTTCGTCTCTTACAAGCTTTCAGAATAGCGACATTGTAATTGCTAAAGTTACTCCTTGTTTTGAAAATGGCAATATTGCATTGCTTTCAAATTTACAAAACGGTGTTGGGCTCGGAAGTTCAGAACTGATAACACTTCGCCCAAACCCTAATGTAATTCCCAAGTTTTTATTGTATGCGTTACAAAATAAGAACTTCGTAAACGATTGTGCCAATATGATGCGCGGGACTGGAGGACTGAAACGTATTCCTCCGGATTTCTTTGCTTCTTACCGTCTTCCGCTTCCCCCTAAAGCAAGACAAAACATAGTTGTTCAATGGCTTGATAAAAAAATTTCGCAGATAGAAAAAATAATTAACACCAAGCAACAAACACTCGCTAAGCTCTCCGAATATCGGCAGTCGTTGATAACAAAAGCGGTGACAAAAGGGCTGAATCCTAATGTTGAGATGAAGAATAGTGGGGTTGAGTGGATTCGTGAAATTCCTCATTCGTGGATGGTGAGCAACGCAAACAACTTCTTCAATTATGGAAAAGGTCTTCCTATTACAAAGGCAGATTTAACTGATAATGGAATTGCAGTGATTAGCTATGGTCAAATTCATTCAAAGGAAAATACAGGAACAGATTTGTCAAACAAGCTATTACGTTATGTCCCAGAAAATCTAGCAAAAGAAGGTTGCAAATGTAGTTTCGGTGACATTGTATTTGCTGATACATCTGAAGACCTTACTGGTCTTGGAAACGCCGTAATAAATAATCGTACAGATATCGTTTATGCTGGATATCACACAATAGTCGCCAAGCCTAAAAACATTAAATACTCAAGGTACTTGTCATATCTTTTTCAAACCGACATGTGGAGATTTCAACTCCGAAAAAATGCTATGGGAGTAAAGGTTTTTAGTTTGACCCAACGACTTTTGTCACACGTTTCTTTGATTCTTCCGCCTGAAACGGAGATAAATGCAATAGTTGAATATCTCGACTTAAGAGTTTCGTATATTCGTCAAATAGAACAGACTCTTAATGATTCAATCCTCAAATTATACGAGTATCGTTCAAGCCTTATAACAGCTGTAGTTACAGGACAAATACAGATTTGATTTTCGATGAGGTCCAATATGACAGAGTCCGAAAACTTTGATACAAGAAACTCAGTACAACTCAGCATTGCAAAACAATTTACGGCTGACGTGATGTGGACACATAAAGTCCACGAGAAGCAAGCTGAAATCTATTTTGGATATCACGAGTGCTTATATTGGATTGATGTATGTCTTTCTTTTGTTACGGCTTGTGGTGTTTTTGCTTTAGCGCGAAACTTGCTTCCTTGTTACCAATGGCTTATAGAGTTGCTTTCGATCATTACATCTGTTTTAGCAACAGGATTCGCGATATTTATAAAACATTGCGATTTTTGTAATCAAGCAAGACAACATAAAAGTGCGGCCGTCCGTTTTTTGGGAATTCGAAATCGTCTCTATCAAATCGTCGGAGACTTTCGTAGTGGAAATCGGCCTATTGAAGACATAAGAGCCGAGTTTGCACAAATCAGAGAAACTACGCAGGCTCTGTATGAATTAGTACCTCAAACGACTCCAAAAGCACTCGCAAAGGCAGAAACAGCCTTGAAAACCAAGAAAGAATCTTCCTATTCTCAGGAGGAATTAAACGCCCTTTTACCAGAATATTTACGGTGAGGTCTTTTAATGGCATTACAAACAGACTTTCAAACATTCTTCAATGATATTGAACTTGATTGTTTTGAAAACATTAAAACAACGGTGGCAGAAATAACAAAAAAACTTAATAAGGAATACTACGGATTGGAACAAGATGAATCCAGCCATATGACCATCGTTGGGTCAGTCGGACGACATACTGCCATTCGTAGTGTTAGTGACATTGACTTGATTTTTGACCTTCCGCCTGAGTTGTTTACACAGTTTAACAATCACGAAACAAATGGCCAAAGCAATCTTTTACAAGATGTTAAAAATAAACTTCGTACCCGTTATTCAAGGACGGAATTAAAGGGAGATGGCCAGGTTGTCGTCATTGGTTTTGAAAATTACACCGTTGAACTTGTTCCTGCATTTAAGCAGTCAGACGGTAGTTTCAAGTATCCAGATGCAAACGATGGCGGAAGTTGGAAAGTGACAAATCCCCTCCAAGAAATCGAAGCATGTGCCGCATGCGAAGATCAATATAAAGGAATCTACTTCAATTTTTGTCATCTTGTACGAAGTTGGAGAAATACTGTCGGTTTTAAATTTGGAGGGCTCTTAATCGATACACTTGTCGCAAAGCATCTGTATGACAGCGACTATGACAAAGATGTGGACTATTTCACTGTTCTAAAGAGTTTACTTTCCTATCTAAGCACGCAAGATCCAGAACAAAATTATTGGTACGCAATTGGAAGCAACCAACAGGTCACTAATAGCGAAAAAGGCAAATTCGTTAGCAAAGCTTCTGATGCCTTCGAAAGTCTACAAGAGGCTGAAAAAAACAATGAAAATCTGAATGATGTACTCAGGGATTTACTTGGCACTTCCTTTCCTGAAGGCGAAGACAACTCTAATAAAAACATCACTGGAGACAGTTGGCCTTTATTTAACAACACAGAAGAATTTATCGAAAACAAATTCCCTATTGATATTAGATATTCTCTTTCGATAGATGCCGATGTTAAAAAGACAAATTTCAATATTTCGAAACCGCTAGGATTGTACTTGAAGAATTTGTTTCCGCTTGACTACGACCATGAGTTGATTTTTCGAATAAAAGAAACGGATTGTTTACCTCCATATCAAATCTACTGGAAAGTTAGAAATGTTGGTGAAGAGGCTATTAAACGCAACGACATTCGTGGACAAATTGTAGAAGGAAAAAAACACACTACGAAAGGACAGTATTTTCAGGTCCTCATTTCGTTGAATGCTATCTTGTAAAAAATGGAATATGTGTTGCGAAAAGCAGGATATCTGTTCCGATTAAGGTTCGTCCTAAGAGACGTAGCTATTGGAGACATTAATGAGTAAACAATCTAGATTTGTACAATTGTTTTTGATTGATGGTGATGCAAAAGGTCGCGTACAGGCAAGGCTCGATAATTGGACCGGAATTGCTTACAAAATCCCTCGCCGTATGCTTGAGCAATCAAAGGACCGTGACGATTTGCGCCATTGTGGTGTTTATTTCCTTTTAGGCGAAGATGAAGAAACTGGACGAAGGGTTGTCTATATAGGTCAGGCGAGAGAAAGGAAAAGCGGAGATGCTCTCCTTGCTCGATGTCGTGAGCATCTTAAAAACAGTGTAAAAAGCTTTTTTAATGAAATTGTTTTCTTTACTACGGCTACGGACGAATTCGGTCCGACTGAACTGTGCTACCTAGAAAACCAATTCTGCCTTCTAGCTATGGCAGCCAATCGCTACGATGTTGAAAACGGCAATGAGCCAAGTGTAGGAAAAGTCACCGAGGCCAAAGAAGCAGAACTTGATCGCTATATAGAAAACGCCAAAATCTTAATGAATGTCCTTGGTCATAAGGTTTTAGAGCCGTTAGTGCCAGCAGATAGTCCCGATACGAAAACAATGAAAGAGTCCGTTGAACTTTTCTTTGAAAGAACAATTAAACGGGTTTCTAAAGTTGTTAAAGCTCAAGCCCTCTGGACAAATGAAGGTATCGTTCTAAAGAAAGGAAGCGATATCGTTCTTATCGAGTCAAAGGGATTAGTTCCTTCCGTCAAACGACTTCGTGATGATTGCCTCGCCCGTAAGGCTATTGAGAAAATTGATTCTTCCATTGGTCGACTTCTAGAAGACCAGGTTTTCTCAAGTCCTTCCCTCGCGGGAGTTTTTGTTATTGGAAGCGCTGTTAATGGACGAATTTACTGGAAATCTGCGGAAGGGAAAACATTTAATGAACTCGATGGAGAGTAATCATGGATAATCGAGACCATATGGAAAAAAATTTTGAAAACGCTATTGCTTCCGGTTTTGAAGATCAGGGCTGGAAGCGAAGCGAAAATGATGAGGGGTTTAATCCCCAGAATGCTCTCTATGAGCAGGATCTCATTGATTGGGTCTCGTCCGCATATCCCGATGCATTTAAAAAATACAAAGAAACGACCTCACAATGGCGTGAAACCCTCATTTCTCGTGTTAGCCAATTGTTGGGTCAAAAAGGCACCTTACGGGCCCTTCAGGATGAAGTTGGCATGGCTGGTATGCCGTACTTCAAACTAAGCGAAACAGAGCCGGAAAACGCTCAAAACGAAGATGTCTTGCGACGCTACAAGTGCAATATCCTTCGTGTCGTTCAACAAGTCCATTTTCGGCTTGAAACGAAAGAATCGATTGACCTGGTTTTCTTTATCAACGGAATTCCTGTTGCCACAGCCGAGGTCAAAACAAATTTCACGCAAGACGTAAATGACGCTGTTACCGAGTATCGTCAGAAACGTCATCCTCGTTATCGCAAGAATGGCGCTTACAGTGCGCTTCTACAGCATCAAAGAGGTGCGATTGTCCATTTTGCCATAAGCGAAACCGACATCCAGATGACAACGAAACTAGACGGTGATACGACGAAGTTTTTGCCTTTCAACATTGGAAATAATGGTCATGCGGGAAATCCACCTGCTTCCAAGAAAAATCCCTACGCTGTATCTTATTTTTGGAAAGAAATCGGCAAACCTCGTGAATGGTTGCGAATTTTTCATTCATTTGTTTTTATTGAAGAAAAGAAAGTAACGACGCCTCATGGCAACACCAAAACCGACAGGTCTCTGATTTTCCCGCGTTACCACCAATGGAGAGCTGTTTCAAAAATCGTTAACGATGCCATCGCTCGTGGTGTTGGCCAAAACTACCTTATTGAACATTCTCCTGGTTCAGGTAAAACAAAGACAATTACCTGGACGGCATTCCGACTGACTGAAATTCGTAAAGACAACGGTGATCCGTTCTTTGACACAATTCTCATTATTACCGATAGAACTGTCTTGAATGACCAATTGGTTAAAGCGGTTAATGGTTTTAATCGAACTCCTGGGCTTGTTAAGGGTATTGACAGGAGTGATGGCGTTTCAAAGACTGCCTCGCTTCAAGAATCCCTTGAGAAAGGTGTCCGAATTGTCGTAGTGACAATTCAGACTTTCCCCTTTGCGATGGAGCAAATTATTCTTAATAAGAAACTCGCTGGACGAACCTTTGCTGTTATCGTTGATGAGGCTCATAACTCGCAAAGCTCTACAAGCTCATCGAAGCTTAATGCCGCTCTTGGTTTTGTCGGCGAAGGAAACACGGAACTTACCACAGAGGAATTCATCGAGCGAGTTCAGAAATCAAGACAGCGTCCTAAGAATGTCTCCTTCCTCGGCTTTACAGCTACACCGCGGCATCAGACGATGATGCTTTTTGGTCGCAAGCCCGACGGTTCTGCGTTGAACCTAATGACGGCGACAAGCGCGGATGCTCCCGTTAGCTTCGATGTTTACCCGATGCGTCAAGCCATTGAGGAAGGGTTTATCTTGGATGTTTTACAGGGATATTTGCCTTATAAGACAGCCTGGCAAATTGAGAACAAGGAAGGCGAGGATCCTCTTGTTAATGAAAAAAACGCGAGGAAACGTATTGCACGGTGGAAGAATCTTCACCCGACCAATGTGACGCAGAAGACGGAATTTATCATTAATCACTTTGTTCGTAGTGTGGCGTCCTTGCTTAACGGCCAGGCCAAAGCAATGATAGTGACGAGTTCGAGAGCCGCTGTTGTTCGCTACAAAAAGGCATTTGATTATTACATTGAAAACCATCCGGAATTAAGCAAAATTGCCGTTCTTAGGCTGGGAGTCCCACTGGCAGCATTCTCTGGTGATGTTAAGGGCGGAGATGCTGTTCATGAGGCTGACAGAAAAGAAGGTTTCACCTTGATTGATCCCGAAGCGGTTTATAACGAATCCAATCTCAATCCGAATATCCGTGTAGCGCTCGAAAAGGCTTTTGACACGGGTGATTATCGATTGATGATTGTTGCCAACAAGTTCCAAACGGGCTTTGATCAACCGAAGCTTTGCGCTATGTATGTGGACAAGCCGCTTGGATCGGAAATCGACATCGTTCAGACATATTCGCGTCTCAACCGAACCTACCACGGCAAGGAAACCGTATTTATCATTGATTTTGTAAACAAAAAAGAAGCCGTATTAAAAGCATTTTCTAAATACGATTCCGGTGCTGTTGTGACGGAAGTACAAGACAAGGATGTCATCTTCTCGTACATAGAAGCCGTCAAGAATGCCAACATCTTCACTCAAAATGACGTAGACGATTTCGCAGAACGCTACTACTACGATGCCATGCGATCTTTTGCGGCAAACAAAGGCTTCAATGATGCTCATGGCGTATTAAACAGCATGTTTGAGCCTGTTGCAAAGCTTTATAACGAACGTCTAAAAGATTGCTATGTCCAATGTCAAAGCTTAACCATTCAGTTGCAAAAAGACGAAGACTCTGGAAATAAGGGACGCATTAAAGCAACGAGAGAGGCGTTGGAGGAACTGACAACTGAATTAAATGTCCTTGAGAGTTTCCGTAAAAGTCTTAATAAGACAGTTGCAACTTATAACTACATCGCTCAGTTGGTTGATTACAAGAACCCAGACCTAGAGGTCTTCGTTGCTTATTGCGGTCTTCTCTCAAGGTATCTAAAGCGCTTACCACAGGAAGAAATCGATCTATCAGGGGTTTTGCTCACTGGGTACACGATCCGTCCTGTGAATGAAAGCGGCGACGACAACACAGATGAAACAAAACCGTTAACACCGATTGGTCCCTACACCAACGAGCCTCGCCCTGAAATGCCTGAGCATTTAAGGGTTATTCTTGAAAAGATTAGTAACTTCGCTGGCGATATTGTTTCCGAGAAAGATGCTGTCAAGTATTGCAACAGCATTAGCGACAAGATTCGACAAAATGACCGAGTCATGGTTCAAGTCGAAAATAACGACAAAGAAAACGCTCGAAAAGGGTTGTTTGAGTCTGCTGTTCACGGCGCGGTCGTTGACCTGTTTGAGGAATACAAAAAGCTCACACAAGCTGTTCTTGTGGACAGTAACAAGAAGGACGAGCTGATGGATATCGTTCTGATGCTTCTAAAGGAAAAACTGACGGATAAGGATCTCTCGCAGGAGAGCCACTAATGAACAAAAATCAAAACGTTCGTATTCCTGGCTCCACAATGGAACTTGATGGGATTACTATAACTGGTATTCGTTCAACCGCCATAGGGAGCATTTTTGTTGCAGAAACTGATTATGGCATTCCGGTTGAATGTCCCGATTGTCACATAAAACTCCACAAACATTCAACAAAAACGACCACTGTTCATCACACGCCTTTTAACGGAAAACCATGTGACGTGGAAATCAAAAAAACAAGGAAGATTTGTCCTTCCTGCGGGAAGCTTTTTTACTGCTCTGAGCTACCTTTCTGTGATTCCTCTCGTAACATCACAAAACAACTCGAGAAGAAAGTGATTGAGCTTGGGATGGAAACGACCTTCACTCACGCACAAAAGGAATTGGGGATATCAGACAGTACGGCTGAGCGGATTCTTGAAAATTTTATCGAAGAAAAAGACGCAAGTCACAAGTTTGAACTGCCTTATGCGATGGGACTAGATGAAGTCAAAATCGGGAAAACCTATCGTACGACAGTCACAAATCTTCAAAAGAGAACGCTAGTAGATTTTTTAGAACGAAGAGACGGGAAGTTTTTGGAAGAAACTTTTAGGAAAAAGTATTCCGAAGCCGAACGAGCCATGGTTCGGTGGGTCTGCACAGATATGTACCGTCCTTTTGAAAAACCATTACAAACCCTTTTCCCAAGCGCACAGTGGATTATTGATCATTTTCATGTAGTGAAGATGGCCAATGAATGTGTAGAGGAAATTCGTAGAAATCTTCAAAACAAACTCGATGATCCGAAACTTGCCAAAGGGATCAAAAAACGCCTGCGTTACGTTTTACTTAAACGAAATCGGGACTTCACGCGAGAAGACGATATAAAACTTGAAATGGTTCGGCTGGCTATTCCTGAACTTGTTCAGGCGTACGGTATCAAGGAAGACTTCTATGATATTTATGACAATGGGACAAAGGAAGAAGCTCAAAACGCGTTTGCGGCATGGGAAGACAACCTCCCTGAAGGTGATTTGTTTCTGCCCTTTAAAAAACTAGCGAAAACAGTTCACGCTTTTTACGATCCAATTTTTCGTTTTTGGGACTCCGGAAGAATAACGAACGGTTATACCGAATGTGCGAACAATCTAGCTCGTTGTCTTGACAGGAAAGCAAGAGGCCTTCGATTTAAGATTTTGCGAGGAAAGTTGCTGTATAACGAAAAAGCTCTTCAAGCGGGGACGTTTTCAGGCAAAGAATACGGCGCAAACACCCGCGTCTTTGTTTCGACCCTGACAGGAGAGGTTTTCTATGAGAAACCTGAGGATGACGATGTTGAGGAAATTGATGTGCCGTTCTGAGTTCTTGTCAATTTTCTCTGAATCAGAAGCTAGTAAACCACCCTAAATGAGTATCTGAACTGCTTTTTCTCTTTTTGCCTTGCCAGAAAGAAAAGAGAAAGAAGAACCAGAAAACCCCACCCTGTTTGAGTAATACCCGTTTTTATCAACGTTCAGGTCTGCGACAAACGTGTTGCCGGCTTCATCGGCCCAAAGGGGCTTATCACTTCATCGGCCGGGCGACTTGTACGTCAAGTTCGGGTACTTTTCGTTTTGTGTTGACCTTAGCCATAATTTCGACGAGATCATCGCGGCGGACATGTGACCAGTTTTCATCGTCATTTAATCTGGCGCCGATCGTATCGCCCGCTAAATCCGTAAATTCGTACGTTTCGCAGCAAAGGTGCTTGGTGAAGCGCCCCTTAAGATAAACGAGATCCTCATGGCGCGACGAGGCTTTAATTTGAGCGATTGTCACAAGGCGCGAGCGATCGATGGGCGCGGTCAATATCGAGGGATCCATGGTCCTTGTGCAGTGAGAAAACCCCACGGGACCCGTGGCCGAAACAACGGCCGGAGTGATAAGACCGATGAGGGCGGCGATAACAAGGGGTCGGCGTTGTGTTGTCATAGTCAGGCTCCTTGGTTGAATCGTCCGTCAAAGTGCTTCGGATTCTGCAGTCAAGTGTGCTTGAGTTTGTCTTTTGAGTCAAGAGGGAACGGGATTTTTTCGAGGGTAATAGTGAAACGGCATCGGCAAGGGCCTTTTCCAGATCGGGTGAAAGGTACATCTGCTGATTTCCGCCACTGACCTGCGGCATCCGCGCAATTTCATCGTCCAGCCTGCGGGAGAGAGCGGAAATGTCGGCTCCTGCATTTG
>OIXG01002678.1_pt1 | contig 12934 bp, 9 predicted proteins | sample 1587731 | NCBI WGS metagenome assembly OIXG01 (sample SAMEA3888908, study PRJEB22519) | human gut metagenome | biome: human gut; feature: human-associated habitat; material: faeces | place: Denmark | collected 2010
GTCCGATGCCTCAGACTCGTGAACACATCCTGTTGGCTCGTCAGGTAAACGTACCTCGTTTGGTTGTTTTCTTGAACAAGTGTGATATGGTTGATGATGAAGAAATGTTGGAATTGGTAGAAATGGAAATGCGTGAATTGCTTTCATTCTATGATTTCGATGGCGATAATACTCCTATTATTCGTGGTTCTGCATTAGGTGCTTTGAATGGTGTTCCTCAATGGGAAGATAAAGTAATGGAGTTGATGGATGCAGTTGATACTTGGATTCCATTGCCTCCGCGTGATATTGATAAACCTTTCTTGATGCCTGTTGAAGACGTGTTCTCTATCACTGGTCGTGGTACTGTTGCTACAGGTCGTATCGAAGCTGGTATTATCCATGTAGGTGACGAAGTTGAAATTCTTGGTTTGGGTGAAGATAAGAAATCAGTTGTTACTGGCGTTGAAATGTTCCGTAAATTATTGGATCAAGGTGAAGCTGGTGATAATGTTGGTTTGTTGTTGCGTGGTATCGACAAAAACGAAATCAAACGTGGTATGATTTTGTGTAAGCCGGGTCAGGTTAAGGCTCACTCTAAGTTCAAAGCTGAGGTTTATATCTTGAAGAAAGAAGAAGGTGGTCGTCATACTCCGTTCCATAACAAGTATCGTCCTCAGTTCTACTTGCGTACTATGGACTGTACTGGTGAAATCACTTTGCCGGAAGGAACTGAAATGGTAATGCCTGGTGATAACGTAACTATTACAGTTGAGTTGATCTACCCGGTTGCATTGAATGTAGGTTTGCGTTTTGCTATCCGTGAAGGTGGACGTACTGTAGGTGCAGGTCAGATTACAGAACTTCTTGACTAATCACTAGATAATTAATATAATCAGTTCTCGGTCGTAAGACACCGGGAACTGATTTTTACGGGAGTAGCTCAGTTGGTAGAGCACCGGTCTCCAAAACCGGGTGTCGGGAGTTCGAGCCTCTCCTCCCGTGCTAAACTTGAAAGAATATGTTTCAGAAAGTAGCAAATTATTGTAAAGAATCTTATGACGAATTAGTCCATAAAGTATCATGGCCTACTCGTAAAGAACTTTCTAGTAGCGCAGTGGTTGTTTTATATGCTTCCCTACTCATTGCGCTAGTTGTTTTTCTTATGGATTCAGCCTTCCAGTTTGTAATGGAGGATATTATCTATCCGCACTAATTAATTGAATAAAATGTCTGAGATTGAAAAAAAGTGGTACGTATTACGTGCTGTTAGTGGAAAAGAAAGCAAGGTTAAGGAGTATCTTGATGCTGACATTAAGAACAGTGATCTTAGCGAGTATGTGTCTCAGGTGTTGATTCCTACCGAGAAAGTGTATCAGGTTCGCAATGGTAAGAAAATTGTGAAAGAAAGAAGTTATCTTCCTGGATACGTTTTAGTCGAGGCCGCTTTGGTCGGTGAGGTTGCTCATCATTTGAGAAACACCCCGAATGTAATCGGTTTCTTGGGAGGTTCCGAAAATCCGGTTCCTTTGAGACAATCGGAAGTGAATCGTATACTTGGTACGGTGGATGAACTTCAGGAAGGTGGTGAGGAACTTAATGTACCTTATACCGTAGGAGAAACAGTGAAAGTTACCGTTGGACCGTTCAGTGGCTTCAGTGGTCTCATTGAAGAGGTGAATACCGAAAAACGGAAGTTGAAGGTTATGGTTAAGATCTTCGGACGTAAAACTCCGCTGGAACTTGGCTTTATGGATGTCGAGAAAGAATAATGCATTCTGTTACGTGCATTGGACTTTCGCTATAATTAATATATAAAAATTAGAAACAAAATGGCTAAAGAAGTTGCTGGACTAATCAAATTACAGATTAAAGGAGGCGCTGCAAATCCATCACCTCCCGTTGGACCTGCTTTGGGTTCTAAGGGTATTAATATCATGGAATTTTGCAAGCAATTCAATGCCAGAACCCAGGACAAAGCAGGTAAGATTTTACCTGTAATCATTACCTACTACGCAGATAAGTCTTTTGATTTTGTTATCAAGACTCCTCCCGTAGCTATTCAATTGCTTGAATTGGCTAAGATTAAGAGTGGTTCTGCTGAGCCTAACCGTAAGAAGGTTGCCGAAATTACTTGGGAACAAGTTCGTACGATTGCTCAGGACAAAATGGTTGACTTGAACTGCTTCACTATCGAGTCTGCTATGACTATGGTAGCTGGTACAGCTAGAAGTATGGGTATCGCTGTAAAAGGGGAATTCCCGGGTAATAACTAATAAACTTCAATTATAATGGGTAAACTGACAAAAAATCAAAAGTTGGCTGCAGAAAAAATTGAAGCAGGGAAAGCATACTCACTGAAAGAAGCTGCACAGTTAGTTAAAGATATTACTTTTTCTAAGTTTGATGCTTCATTAGATATTGACGTACGTTTAGGTGTAGACCCTCGTAAAGCTAACCAGATGGTTCGTGGTGTAGTTTCATTGCCTCACGGAACAGGTAAGCAAGTGCGTGTTTTGGTTCTGTGTACACCTGATGCTGAAGCTGCTGCAAAAGAAGCTGGTGCTGACTATGTTGGTCTTGATGAATATATTGAAAAGATCAAAGGTGGATGGACTGATATTGATGTAATCATTACAATGCCGTCTATCATGGGTAAGATCGGTGCTTTGGGTCGTGTTCTTGGTCCTCGTGGATTAATGCCGAATCCGAAGAGTGGTACTGTAACTATGGATGTAGCTAAGGCTGTTAAGGAAGTTAAGCAAGGTAAGATTGACTTTAAGGTTGATAAGAGCGGTATCGTTCATACTTCAATTGGCAAGGTTTCTTTCACTGCAGATCAGATTCGTGATAATGCGAAAGAATTTATCGCTACTATCATTAAATTGAAACCAAGTTCAGCTAAGGGTACTTATATTAAGAGTATTTATCTTTCAAGTACTATGAGTAAGGGTATCAAGATTGATCCCAAAACTGTAGAAGAAAACTAACAATAAGGAGGAATCATGAGAAAGGAAGATAAAGGCGTTATTATTGGTCAGTTGGCTGAAACCGTTAAGCAATACGGACATTTCTATTTGGTTGACACAACTGCTATGGATGCAGCTAAGACAAGTGAACTGAGAAGAAAATGTTTCAAAGCAGGTATTAAGCTGGTTGTTGTGAAGAATTCTTTGCTTCACAAAGCTCTGATGAGCATGGAAGGTGTTGATTTCTCTCCGTTGTTCGATTCTTTAAAAGGTACAACTTCAGTAATGTTTAGCGAAGTAGCTAACGCTCCTGCAAAGTTGTTGAAAGAATACAAAGAGGAAATTCCTGCATTGAAAGCAGCTTATGCTGAAGAAGGTTTCTATGTAGGTGCTAATCAACTGGATGCTCTTTGCAACATTAAGAGTAAGAATGAAGTTATTGCTGATATTATTGCATTGCTGCAATCACCGGCGAAAAATGTTATTTCTGCTCTTCAATCAGGTGGTAACACCATTCATGGAGTTCTTAAGACTCTGGGCGAACGTGCCGAATAATCAATTTTATAATCAATTAGTAACAAACAATTAAAATCATACAAAAATGGCAGATTTGAAAGCTTTTGCAGAACAATTAGTTAACTTGACAGTAAAAGAAGTTAATGAACTTGCAACTATCCTTAAAGAAGAATACGGTATTGAACCTGCTGCTGCAGCTGTAGCTGTTGCTGCTGGTCCTGCTGCTGGTGCAGCTGCTGCTGAAGAAAAAACATCTTTTGATGTAGTTTTGAAGAGCGCTGGTGCTGCAAAATTGCAGGTTGTTAAAGCCGTTAAAGAAGCATGTGGTCTTGGCTTGAAAGAAGCTAAAGACATGGTAGACGGTGCTCCTAGCACAGTAAAAGAAGGCTTGGCTAAAGACGAAGCTGAATCACTGAAGAAAACTTTGGAAGAAGCTGGAGCTGAAGTTGAGCTTAAATAATATTAGCCTGAGTATCAGGTAATACGGTTAGGAATCCTCTGGTAGAGGATTCTTAACCTTTTTGTGTCTATATTATTATTAAGTTCTACAAAATATTAACAAATGTCTTCAAATACTGAAAATCAAAGAGTTAATTTTGCTTCCATCAAGAATCCGATGAAGTATCCGGATTTCTTGGAAGTGCAATTGAAGTCATTCCAAGACTTTTTACAGTTGGATACCCCGCCCGAAAAGCGTAAGAATGACGGGCTGTATAAGGTGTTCGCTGAAAACTTCCCTATTGCTGACACTCGTAATAACTTTGTCCTTGAATTCTTGGACTATTACATTGATCCGCCTCACTATTCAATAGACGAGTGTTTGGAGCGCGGGCTCACATACAGCGTGCCTTTGAAAGCAAAACTGAAGTTGTATTGTACTGATCCTGATCATGAAGATTTCGATACGGTTATTCAGGATGTTTATCTGGGTCCTATTCCGTATATGACTCCGAAAGGAACTTTTGTTATTAATGGTGCTGAGCGTGTAGTTGTTTCTCAGTTGCACCGTTCTCCGGGCGTGTTCTTTGGTCAGAGCGTACATGCTAACGGTACTAAATTGTACTCTGCCCGTATTATTCCATTCAAAGGTTCATGGATCGAATTCGCTACAGATATTAACAATGTAATGTATGCGTATATCGACCGTAAAAAGAAATTGCCTGTTACTACTCTGTTAAGAGCTGTAGGTTTTGAAAATGATAAAGATATCCTCGAAATCTTCAATTTGGCTGAAGACGTTAAGGTTAATAAGACTAACTTGAAGAAAGTCGTAGGAAGAAAACTCGCTGCTCGTGTTTTAAAAACATGGACAGAAGATTTCGTAGATGAAGACACAGGTGAAGTTGTTTCTATTGAACGTAATGAGGTTATTATCGACCGTGAAACTGTGATTGAAGAGGATCATATCGATGAAATTATAGACTCAGGCGTTCAGAATATCCTTGTTCACAAGGAAGAAGCGAATTCATCCGACTACTCTATTATATTTAATACCCTTCAGAAAGACCCGAGCAACTCTGAAAAAGAGGCTGTACTTTACATTTACCGTCAGTTGCGTAATGCAGATCCGGCTGATGATGCCAGTGCTCGTGAGGTTATCAATAACCTGTTCTTCTCTGAAAAAAGATATGACCTTGGCGAGGTAGGACGTTACAGAATCAACAAAAAGTTGGGACTGACTACGGACATGGATGTGAAGGTATTGACAAAACAAGATATTATTGAAATCATTAAGTATCTGATTGAGCTGATTAACTCTAAAGCGGATGTTGATGATATTGACCACTTGAGTAACCGTCGTGTACGTACTGTAGGAGAACAGTTGTCCAATCAATTTGCGATTGGTCTGGCACGTATGTCTCGTACCATCCGTGAGCGTATGAATGTGCGTGACAATGAAGTGTTTACTCCGATTGATTTGATTAATGCGAAGACTATTTCTTCTGTTATCAATTCATTCTTTGGAACAAATGCTTTGTCGCAGTTCATGGATCAAACTAATCCATTGGCTGAAATCACTCACAAGCGTCGTTTGTCAGCGTTAGGACCTGGTGGTCTGTCACGTGAACGTGCTGGTTTTGAGGTTCGTGACGTACACTATACTCATTATGGTCGTTTGTGTCCGATTGAAACTCCTGAAGGTCCGAATATCGGTTTGATTTCTTCTTTGTGTGTGTATGCTAAGATTAATGAGCTTGGCTTTATTTCAACTCCTTATCGTAAAGTAGCTGATGGTAAGGTGGATATATCTGATGAAGGTATTGAATATCTGACAGCCGAAGAGGAAGAGGATAAGATAATCGCTCAGGGTAATGCTCCATTGGATGATGAAGGCAAATTTGTTCGTGAGAAAGTAAAAGCTCGTCGTGATGCTGATTATCCTGTTGTTACTCCTGACCAGGTAGAGTTGATGGATGTTTCTCCACAGCAGATTGCTTCTATCGCTGCTTCTTTGATTCCGTTCTTGGAACATGACGATGCTAACCGTGCATTGATGGGATCAAACATGATGCGCCAGGCAGTTCCTTTGTTGCGTACAGAGGCTCCTATTGTAGGTACAGGTATTGAAAAACAGTTGGTTGAAGACTCTCGTACTCAGATTGCAGCAGAGGGTGATGGTGTTGTAGAATATGTCGATGCAACAACTATTCGTATCTTGTATGACAGAAATGAAGATGAAGAATTTGTAAGCTTTGAACCTGCTTTGAAGGAATACAGAATTCCTAAATTCCGTAAGACTAATCAGAGCATGACCATTGACCTCCGTCCTACTTGTGATAAAGGACAGCGTGTGAAGAAGGGTGATATCCTGACTGAAGGATATTCAACTCAGGGTGGTGAGCTTGCATTGGGTAAAAACCTGTTGGTGGCTTATATGCCTTGGAAAGGTTATAACTACGAGGATGCTATTGTATTGAATGAACGCGTTGTACGTGAGGACTTGCTGACTTCTGTACACGTTGATGAATATATTTTGGAGGTCCGCGAAACGAAACGCGGTATGGAAGAATTAACTTCTGATATTCCTAACGTGAGTGAAGAAGCTACTAAAGATTTGGATGAAAACGGTATTGTACGTGTAGGTGCACGTATCGAACCGGGTGATATCCTGATTGGTAAGATTACTCCGAAAGGTGAATCAGATCCTTCTCCGGAAGAAAAATTGCTTCGTGCTATTTTCGGTGATAAGGCAGGTGATGTGAAGGATGCTTCATTGAAAGCTTCTCCGTCATTACGTGGTGTCGTTATTGACAAGAAGTTGTTCTCACGTGTTATCAAGAGCAGAAGTGAGAAGAATGCCGATAAGGCTATTCTGCCTAAACTGAATGATGAATTCGAAGAAAAGGCAGCAAAACTGAAAGATATCTTGATTGAGAAACTATTGGTTTTGACTAATGGTAAGGTTTCCCAAGGAGTGAAAGATTATTTGGGAACGGAAGTTATTGCCAAGGGGGCGAAGTTCACCAAACGCGATTTGGAATCATTGGATTATACTATTATCCAGTTGAGCAAGTGGACAGCTGATGCTCATAAGAATGACATGATTCGTGACTTGGTGATGAATTATTTGAAGAAATATAAAGAATTGGATGCTGAATTAAAGCGTAAGAAGTTTGCTATCACTATCGGTGATGAACTTCCTGCGGGCATTATTCAGATGGCTAAGGTTTATATTGCCAAGAAGCGTAAGATTGGTGTAGGTGATAAGATGGCGGGACGTCACGGTAACAAGGGTATTGTTTCTCGTGTGGTTCGTCAGGAAGATATGCCGTTCTTAGCAGATGGTACTCCAGTAGATATCGTATTGAATCCGTTGGGTGTGCCTTCTCGTATGAATATTGGTCAGATTTTCGAAGCCGTATTAGGTCGTGCCGGAAAAGAGTTGGGTGTGAAATTTGCTACTCCTATTTTTGACGGTGCTTCTATGGATGATTTAAATGAATGGACAGATAAAGCTGGATTGCCTCGTTATTGTAAGACTTATCTTTGTGATGGTGGTACAGGCGAACGCTTTGACCAACCTGCAACAGTGGGTGTAACTTATATGTTGAAACTAGGGCACATGGTTGAAGATAAGATGCATGCCCGTTCTATCGGTCCGTACTCCCTTATTACTCAGCAGCCGCTTGGTGGTAAGGCACAGTTCGGTGGTCAGCGTTTCGGAGAAATGGAAGTTTGGGCGCTTGAAGCATTCGGCGCAGCACATATCTTACAGGAAATCCTGACCATTAAGTCTGATGACGTTGTAGGACGCTCAAAGGCTTACGAAGCTATTGTGAAAGGTGAACCTATGCCAACTCCGGGTATCCCTGAATCTCTGAATGTATTGTTACACGAACTGAGAGGTCTTGGCTTGAGTATCAACCTTGAATAATAAAAAAATATAACTCTTTACATTATAAATAAGGAAGTATGGCTTTTAGAAAAGAAACTAAGATAAAGAGTAATTTCTCGAAAATCTCAATTGGCTTGGCTTCACCCGAAGAAATCCTTGAGAATTCGAGCGGTGAGGTGTTGAAGCCTGAAACGATCAACTACCGTACCTACAAACCGGAACGTGATGGTTTGTTCTGCGAGCGTATTTTCGGTCCGGTGAAAGATTACGAATGTCATTGCGGTAAGTACAAACGTATCCGTTATAAAGGTATTGTTTGTGACCGATGTGGCGTTGAAGTGACTGAAAAGAAGGTCCGTCGTGAACGTATGGGACATATTCAGTTAGTTGTGCCTGTAGCGCATATCTGGTATTTTCGTTCATTGCCGAACAAGATCGGTTATTTGTTGGGGCTGCCTACAAAGAAACTAGACGCTATTGTATATTATGAACGTTATGTGGTTATCCAGCCGGGTGTGAAGGCTGAAGATGGCATTAATAAATATGATTTGCTTTCTGAAGAAGAGTATTTGGATATCTTGGATACACTTCCTAAAGAAAACCAATATTTGGAAGATACAGATCCGAATAAGTTTATAGCTAAGATGGGAGCAGAAGCCATTTATGATCTGCTCTCAACTTTGGATTTGGATGCTTTATCTTATGAATTACGTCATAAAGCAAGTAATGATTCTTCGCAGCAACGTAAGAACGAGGCTTTGAAGCGTCTGCAGGTAGTTGAATCGTTCCGTGCATCTCGCGGACGTAATAAACCTGAATGGATGATTGTACGTATTGTGCCGGTTATTCCTCCTGAACTGCGTCCATTGGTTCCGTTGGATGGTGGCCGTTTCGCTACCTCTGACTTGAATGACTTGTATCGTCGTGTGATTATCCGTAACAACCGTTTGAAGCGACTGATTGAAATCAAGGCTCCCGAAGTGATTTTGCGTAACGAAAAACGTATGTTGCAGGAGGCTGTCGATTCCTTGTTCGATAACTCACGTAAATCAAGTGCAGTGAAGACTGACGCTAATCGTCCATTGAAATCACTGTCCGATAGCTTGAAGGGTAAGCAAGGACGTTTCCGTCAGAACTTGCTGGGTAAGCGTGTTGACTACTCTGCTCGTTCGGTTATCGTTGTTGGTCCTGAATTGAAGATGGGTGAATGTGGTATTCCTAAACTGATGGCTGCAGAGCTTTACAAGCCGTTTATCATCCGTAAGTTGATTGAACGTGGTATTGTGAAGACTGTAAAATCTGCAAAGAAGATTGTAGACCGCAAGGAGCCTGTGATTTGGGATATCTTGGAACATGTCATGAAAGGTCATCCTGTATTGCTGAACCGTGCGCCGACTCTGCACCGTTTGGGTATTCAGGCTTTCCAACCGCATATGATTGAAGGTAAAGCTATTCAGTTGCACCCGTTGGCTTGTACAGCGTTCAATGCCGACTTCGATGGTGACCAGATGGCGGTTCACTTGCCTTTGAGTAATGATGCGATTCTGGAAGCACAGATGTTGATGCTTCAAGCTCATAACATTCTGAATCCTGCTAATGGTGCTCCTATTACTGTGCCTGCACAGGATATGGTACTTGGTTTGTATTATATTACCAAGCTGAGAAAAGGGGCTAAAGGTGAAGGCTTGACTTTCTACGGTCCGGAAGAGGCTTTGATTGCTTATAATGAAGGTAAAGTGGATATTCATGCTATCGTCAACGTAGTGGTGAAGGACTTGGACAAAGATGGCAAAATCGTAGATGTGATGATGAAAGAAACCTCCGTAGGGCGTGTGATTGTAAATGAAATCGTTCCAGCGGAAGTGGGGTACTTGAATACCATTATTTCCAAAAAGTCTTTGCGAGATATCATTAGTGATGTTATCAAAGCTGTCGGTGTTGCACGTGCTTGTGAATTCTTGGATGGTATTAAGAACTTAGGTTACTATATGGCGTTCAAGGGTGGTCTGTCATTCAACTTGGGTGATATTATTATCCCGAAAGAAAAAGAAGAACTGGTAAAACGTGGTAATGAGGAAGTGGAACAGATTATGATGAACTATAATATGGGTTTCATTACTGACAATGAACGTTATAACCAGGTTATCGATACATGGACTCACGTGAACAGTGACCTGTCTGATATACTTTACAAGACGATTAAGAATGATGACCAAGGCTTCAATTCAGTATTTATGATGCTTGATTCCGGGGCCCGTGGTTCTAAAGAGCAGATTCGTCAGTTGTCTGGTATGCGTGGTTTGATGGCAAAACCGCAGAAAGCCGGTGCTGAAGGCGCACAGATTATTGAAAACCCTATTCTTTCAAACTTTAAAGAAGGTTTGTCTGTGTTAGAGTATTTTATTTCTACCCACGGTGCTCGTAAAGGTTTGGCGGATACAGCGTTGAAGACTGCTGATGCGGGATACTTGACCCGCCGTCTGGTAGACGTGTCGCATGATGTGATTATCAATGAAGAAGACTGTGGAACACTTCGTGGTTTGGTTTGTACGGCTTTGAAGAATAACGATGAAGTTATTGCTACTTTGTACGAACGTATTCTAGGACGTGTTTCTGTACATGATATCGTCCATCCTACTACTGGTAAACTGATTGTAGCCGGTGGAGAGGAGATTACAGAGGATATTGCGCAGGAAATCGAGGATTCTCCGATTGAAAGCGTTGAAATCCGTTCGGTATTAACTTGTGAATCTAAGAAAGGGGTATGTGCTAAGTGTTATGGACGTAACTTGGCATCCAGTCGTATGGTTCAGAAAGGTGAAGCAGTCGGCGTAATCGCTGCCCAATCTATTGGTGAGCCGGGTACACAGTTGACATTGCGTACATTCCATGCCGGTGGTATCGCAGGTAATATGGCTGCTAATGCAAGCATTGTGGCCAAGAATAATGCACGTTTGGAATTCGAAGAATTGCGTACGGTAGATACGGTTGATGAAATGGGTGAGGCTGTGAAAGTGGTAGTCGGTCGTTTGGCTGAAGTCCGCTTTATCGATGTGAATACAGGGATTATCCTGTCAACTCATAATGTGCCTTATGGTTCAAAATTATATGCTGCAGACGGTGATATTGTTGAGAAAGGAAAACTGATTGCTAAGTGGGATCCGTTCAACGCTGTTATTATTACAGAGGCTACTGGTAAGATTGAATTCGAGAGTGTGGTTGAAAACGTAACTTATAAGGTAGAGTCTGATGAAGCTACCGGTTTGCGTGAAATTATCATTATCGAGTCTAAGGATAAGACAAAAGTACCTTCTGCCCATATTGTAACCGAGGATGGTAATTTGATCCGTACTTATAACTTACCCGTGGGGGGGCATGTTGTGGTTGAAAACGGTCAGGCAGTGAAAGCTGGTGACATTATTGTGAAGATTCCTCGTGCTGTAGGCAAGGCTGGTGATATCACCGGTGGTCTTCCTCGTGTTACAGAACTGTTTGAGGCTCGTAACCCATCTAATCCTGCTGTCGTTTCTGAAATAGACGGTGAAATTACTATGGGTAAGATTAAGCGTGGTAACCGTGAAATTATTGTCACATCTAAGACAGGTGAAGTGAAAAAGTATTTGGTGAATCTGTCTAAACAAATATTGGTTCAGGAGAATGACTACGTTCGTGCCGGAACTCCGTTATCTGACGGTGCGATTACTCCTGCTGACATTTTGGCCATTAAAGGTCCCACGGCTGTACAGGAATATATCGTAAATGAAGTGCAAGACGTTTACCGTTTGCAGGGTGTGAAGATTAACGACAAACACTTTGAGATTATTGTTCGTCAAATGATGCGTAAGGTAGAAATCGATGAGCCGGGCGATACTCGCTTCTTGGAACAGCAGGTAGTGGATAAGCAAGAGTTCATGGAAGAAAACGATCGTATTTGGGGCAAGAAAGTAGTTGTTGACTCTGGTGATTCTCAGAATTTGCAGCCGGGTCAGATTGTTACTGCCCGTAAGTTGCGTGATGAGAACAGTATGTTGAAACGTCGTGATTTGAAGCCTGTTGAGGTACGTGATGCTATTCCTGCTACATCTACTCAGATTCTGCAAGGTATTACCCGTGCCGCTTTGGGAACTTCAAGTTTCATGTCTGCTGCATCATTCCAGGAAACAACGAAAGTTTTGAATGAGGCTGCCATCAATGGTAAGGTTGATAGATTGGAGGGTATGAAGGAGAATGTGATTTGTGGTCACTTGATTCCTGCCGGTACCGGTCAGCGTGAATTCGAAAAGATTATTGTTGGTTCGAAGGAAGAATATGAACGCATTCTTGCTAATCGTAAGAATGTACTCGATTATAGTGAGGTAGAGTAATTTTTAATACATACACTGTAAAAGAGGCTGATTTCTTAAACAGAAATCAGCCTCTTTAGGTTTATAGTAAATGCTATAGGAAAATTATATAGAATAATCAGTATGTTGTATTATTACAAATAAATGTCTATATTTGTACTCCAACCAAAGAATAGAAGTTGGGGACCTTGAAATTCAGAATATTTTTTTAATGCTAAAGTATAAAATCATGGAAAACGAAAAAAATAACAATCAGTTGCAGATAGAGTTGAAAGAAGAAGTAGCTCAAGGAACGTATGCAAATCTTGCCATTATTACCCATTCCAGTTCGGAATTTATTGTTGATTTTGTGCGTGTAATGCCGGGATTACCTAAAGCTGGAGTGCAGTCACGTATTGTACTGACTCCTGAACATGCAAAACGTTTGATGTATGCATTACAGGAGAATGTTGCAAAATACGAACGTAATTTTGGACCTATTCGAATGCCGGAAGAAATGAATGGGGGAAATAATGGACCGGATGGAAAAACATTCATTCCTCCTATAAGCGGATTTAAAGGGGAAGCATAAGGGCTTTTGTAGCAAAAATAACATAGTAGTCTGTTTTTCAAAAACTTTTTTGAGAAACAGACTATTTTTATTAGTAGAAAGTATTGTTTATTAAAATGTTATTCGTAACTTTGCAGCCCAAAATGTATAGTTTTGGACTTAGTACAGCAAATTAATAAACAATATATAATAATTAAAAATCAAACAAAATGCCTACTATTCAACAATTAGTAAGAAAAGG
>OIXG01002679.1_pt1 | contig 12932 bp, 7 predicted proteins | sample 1587731 | NCBI WGS metagenome assembly OIXG01 (sample SAMEA3888908, study PRJEB22519) | human gut metagenome | biome: human gut; feature: human-associated habitat; material: faeces | place: Denmark | collected 2010
ATCTATGTACAATTTTTTTATTTTTTCAAGGAGTTTTTTTTCATTACGGCTTACCGTCATTTGCGATATGCCGTTTTCCTCCGCTATTTGCTTTTGGGATTTGTTTTTATAAAACCTGTCCGTAAGCAATTTTTTTTCGCCCGCCGACAGGTTTCGTAATATATAGCATAAAAAATCTCTGTTTTCCACAATCAAAAAATCATCGTTATCCATACCTATAACATTTTTAAGCGGTATATTTTCGTTTGTGCATACGGCACGGTCAAGCGATTTTGCATTAATTGCCGCGTAAATATTGAGTGCGTCATACACATCTTTTTCGGGATAGTTTATTTTTTTTGCAAGTTTCGCCACAGTTACATCGTCGCCGTTTTGCTCCATAAGCTGTTTTACACGGTTTGCTTTTCTAAAAACCTCGTATATGCGCCTGGGCATACGTATTAAAAAGCCTTTATCTCTAAAATACCGCTTTATTTCGCCCAAAATGGTAGGCACGGCAAAAGTTGAAAACTTTATGTTTTTGCTTATATCGTATCTGTCGACGGCATTAATAAGCCCCACGCATGCCACCTGATACAAATCGTCGTATTCAACACCTCGGTCAGAATATTTTTTTGTAATGGCGTCGGCAAGATATAAATATTGCTCTATTATTTCACTTCTTGCCGACATATCGCCGTCGTTTTTTAGCTTTTTAAACAATATACGTACCTTGTCGTCATTTATCATTTGTATCACCCAAAATATACTCTATGACAGAGTCGGCATTATTATATTCTTTCATTTTTTGTTCGTCCTTTTTTGCGTTCTTGTTTGCAATACGTTTTGTTATATAAAGCCCGTCGGTATTAAGCCCAATATCGGCAAAAAATTTGCAGCCGTCAAGCTTTACTCCTATCACCTTTCCGTCGGGCGACAAATACCTTTTATCCTGAAGTATTTGAGCTTTGTCGGCAACAGATGTAATATCGTCGTATACTCCGCTGCCGGCCAAACCTTTCATATATCTTTCGTCGGTTATTATAACTACCGACTCCCCCACAGCAAGTTTAACCTGTGCCACCTGCTCCTGCGTGCCGTCGGTTGTTTCACCCTTTGCGGGTACGGATATAAGTCCCGTAAGCACATTAATTTTTCCGTCACTGTAATTATCGGCAACCACACCCGATTTTTCAAGCGCCTGCGATATTTTATCGGTCGACTCAAACGGCAATGCGGCAGAACCTATAATATCAATATTAAAATCGTAATGAACTTTTGTAACCGCGTCACGTATTGTATATCCCGCAAGTATAATTACAAAAATTAAAGCTATTGTATGCCATTTATAATAATACCAAAAATTTTCCCATTTCTTTTTAAAAGGAAGTCCTTTTGTATCAAGTTTATACCACATAAGTATCTCTCCTTTGTTTTATCCGTTAAAAACCGCAAATCCGTTATGCGAAATAAATGTACCTGCCTCATACACAGTTGCATTATGTGCTATAATAACGGGAGTTTTAATGTTTATAATTCTGTTTGATGTATTTACAACCGCGGTTATACGCTCATTTTTTGTAAAACGTGTTAAATACAGTATACCGTCAGATGTTTCAAGTTTTATATCGCCGTCTTTAAGTGCCTTATGAGTTCTCTTTAAATTGCCGAAAAACCTGTAATACTCCAGCATATTCATATTAATATCCTGCCATTTAAAATACTCTCTGTTAAACGGGTCGTTAAATCCTTGCATAGCAATTTCATCGCCGTAATATACCGAGGCACTGCCGGGAAGCATAAACTGCAGCATAACAGCAAGCATTTCACGTTCAACCGCAACAATGTATTTATCGGGTTCAAGTCGGTAATATGCCTTTTCGTCACGAGTCATTGTAAAATCGGCGTCGCCGAGTTCGGTTATAATACGTGTTGTATCGTGTGTTGACAAGCTGTTCATAAGGCAATCTAGTACCTGTTTTGGATAGTTTTCGCATACCGTCATTATTTCATCTTCAAATTTTTCGGGTGTAATTTCACCCTTAACAAACGAAATAACAGCGTTTTTAAACGGATAGTTCATTACCGAATCAAGTTCCGCGTCCGAAAAGTATTTTCTGCGTACCGAATAGCTTATTATATTCGACGCGTCCTCCCACACTTCGCCTATAACAATAGCGTCGCTCTTTTCCTGTTTTACCGTATCACGCAAAATTTTAATAAATTCATCGGGAAGTTCATCGGCAACATCAAGACGAAATCCGTCGGCGCCCAAACGCAGCCAATGCTTTACCACACTGTCCTCACCCGTTATTATATAATCTATATAACTTGAGTTGAGTTCGTCAACGCATGGCAGGGTGTCTATCCCCCACCAGCTTTCGTATTTGTTTGGATACTCCGAAAATTTATACCATTGTTTATAAGGCGAGTTTGGATTGCTTACCGCACCGTTTCCGAATATATTGTTTTTGTCAAAATATATGCTGTCACAGCCGGTATGCGAAAATACTCCGTCGAGTATAATTTTTATGTGCATTTTATGTGCGCTTTCGCAAAGTTCCTTAAAATCCTGTTCGTCGCCCAACAGAGGGTCAATTCTTTTATAGTCGCAGGTATCGTATCTGTGGTTTGAATATGCCATAAAAATAGGGTTAAGGTAAATTGTATTAACCCCAAGCCTTTTTATATAGCCTAATTTTTGACGTATACCCTCCAAATCGCCTCCGAAAAAATCGTTGTTCAGTATTTTCCCGTATTCATCGGGTGTGTACACAGGCACCTCATACATACTCTCGTGCATATGATACGGTGTAAGTTTGTGTGACAAAAGCTCCGGATTTTTTGGTTTTTCCGATTTATAAAATCTATCGGGAAATATTTGGTATATAACATTTCCCTTAAAAGCGTCGGGTGTTTTAAAGTCAGCGGGGCAGCAGGATATTTGCCATTTATCACCCTCGCCTATATTGGTATCTTTTACATTTTGTTTGTATAAATCAAATGTTGAACCTTTTGTAACAATATTAAATTTATAAAAGTACAATCCGCAATCATTAATCGAAAACACGCCTGTATACACGTCATAAGCCCCGTATACAGACGTTTTTTTCATAGGCACATCGCAATATGCGCCGTTATCGTTTTCTATATTAATAAATGCGGTCTCCGTTTGGCAGTATGTCGGAATATGAATGCTTATACTGCATTCCTGCTCCGGCACAACACAGCCAAACGGTTTTTTGTACAGTGTGTTTCTGCTGTCGTACAAAATCCGCATAAATAATAATCCCCCAAGTCAGTCAAAAGAGAATTAACAAACTGCAATTTATAAAGACTTGTTTTCTCTTTCGCCGTGCTGAAATTCTCAATAAGCAAAGCCGCAAAAAAGCATTAACGGCAATGCCATATATTGTCGGCATACTCAAGTACCGCGCGGTCAGCAGAGAAAATACCGGCTTTTGCAATGTTGGTAAGCGACATATTTGAGAATTTATGTTTATCTTTATATGTTTCGGATACTCTTTGCTGTGCTTTTACATAAGAGTCAAAATCCGCCAATGTCATATATGCGTCGGCAACACCGTAAGCATTTGTAAGAAGTGATTTGGAAATATCATCAAAGCGCGCACCCAAAACATTTGATGTAAGCATATCGAGTACCGCCTTGAGTTCAGGATTGCTGCGTGTATAATCAAGCGGCGAATAGCCTCTTCTCCACAAATCCTCAACCTCATCGGCTTTAAGACCGAACAGGAATATATTATCGTTTCCAACCTGTTCAAATATTTCAACATTTGCACCGTCAAGAGTTCCGAGCGTTACCGCACCGTTTATCATAAGTTTCATATTACCCGTACCGGACGCTTCTTTACCGGCAATGGATATTTGTTCGCTTATATCGGCTGCGGGAATAATTTTTTCGGCAAGCGATACTTTATAATCTTCAATAAATACAACCTTAATTTTATCTCTTACAACAGGGTCGGCATTAATTGTATTTGAAACGGCAACTATAAGGCGAATTATTTGTTTTGCCATAAAGTAACCTGCCGACGCTTTTGCCGCAAATATAAATGTACGCGGCGGAATATCAAGGTTTGGATTTTCTTTAATTGTTCTGTACATATGAAGTATTTGAAGTACGTTTAAAAGCTGACGTTTATATTCGTGCAAACGTTTAATTTGAATATCAAATATTGAGTTGGGGTCAATGTTAATTCCGTTTGCCTGTGAAATATAATTTGTAAGTTTAACTTTATTGTTATACTTAATCTCTCTTAATTTTTCGAGCACGTTTTCATCACCGTGATACTTCATAAGTTTTTCAAGTTCTTTTGAGTTGCGTTTGTAGCCGTCACCTATAAGGTCGCTTAAAAGCGTTGTAAGTTCGGGATTGGACTGACAAAGCCATCTGCGGTACGCAATACCGTTTGTAACGTTGGTAAAACGTTTGTTATCGATATTGTAATAATCTCTGAAAATGCTGTTTTTAAGTATTTCGCTGTGAAGTTTTGATACGCCGTTTATTGTGTGGCAGCAAGCAAGGCAAAGATTAGCCATACGTACCTCACCGTTTGCAATAACAGCCATATAATCTATTTTTGCATAATCTCCCGGATAAATTTCCTGCAAATTAAGCACAAGACGGCGGTTAATTTCGGCAACTATTTGGTAAATACGCGGAAGCTGCTGACGGAACATACCCTCCGACCATCTTTCCAAAGCTTCGCTCATTACAGTATGGTTTGTATACGAGAGCGTTTTTTGGCAAATTGCCCACGCGTCGTCCCAGCCGTATTTGTATTCGTCCATTAAAAGACGCATAAGCTCAGGTACACAAAGTGCCGGGTGAGTATCGTTAATGTGAACCGATACTTTATCGGCAAGGTTATCGAGTGTGCCGTATTTTTTGAAATGTCTGCGCACTATTGTTTGAAGTGACGCACTTACAAAGAAATATTGTTGTTTTATTCTTAATATTTTACCGTCCATATGGTCATCGGCAGGGTACAATACTTTTGATATAACCTCCGCCTTTGTGTTCTCTTCAAGTGCCTTTGCATAATCCCCGCGTGAAAATGCCGCCATATCAAGGCTTTTGGGTGATTTTGCACTCCACAGCACAAGTTTGTTTACCGCGTCGGTATCGTAACCCGATATAAACATATCGTACGGTACGGCAATCACCGAGCTGTAATCTTTAAGTTCGGGGTGATAACCCGACTCATCGTATTTATCATCAACATAGCCGCCGAATTTTACTTCAACCGACTCATCGGGGCGTGCCATAAGCCATACATCACCCAAATTAAGCCAATCGTCGGGAAATTCCATCTGCCAGCCGTCTATAATTTTTTGCTTAAATATACCGAATTCATATCTTATTGAATAGCCTGTAGCCTGTATGCCCTGCGATGTAAGCGAGTCCATATAGCATGAGGCAAGTCTGCCCAAACCGCCGTTACCCAAACCTGCGTCGGGTTCTATATCATATATTTCTTCAATGTCTATGCCTATTCCGGCAAGCGCTTCTTTAAAGCTTTCTTCTACATTAAGGTTATACAAATTATTATGCAGCGATGTACCCACCAAAAATTCCATAGACATATAAAATACTTGTTTATCGCCGCTGTCGCTTTTCTTTTTGGCAAATTTTGCATTTTTATCTATAAGCATATCTTTTACGACGCTGCACATTGTTTTATACACTTGCTGCTTTGTCGCACTTTTAAGGTCACATCCAAAATATTTAAGATTGTGGTCCTCCATAAGCTTGAATGCTGTTTTTCTGTCAATTTTCATTAAAATCACCTTCCATACTGTTACTAAACGTATTTTTTACATAATATGCAACTATATGCAACCGAGGTCTTTAAAAACACGTTTTTCATTTGTTATTGTGCAATTTCTTTATACAACGCATAATATTTTTGTGCAGGTTCTCTCCACGAGCTGTCGTATCTCATAATTGCCGAGCGAAATGCATTAAGCTTTTCTTTGTTAAAGAACAAGCTTGCGGCACGCTGAACCGCACCGAGCATATCGTGTGCGTTAAATAATTTAAATGTAAATCCTCTGCCCTCAAGTGTTTGCGGATTAATGGGCGGAACAGTATCTACAAGCCCCCCTGTTTCGCGTACAATGGGTATTGTACCGTACCGCATTGCAATAAGCTGGCTCAAACCGCACGGTTCGCTCTTTGACGGCATAAGCAAAAAGTCCGCTCCCGAGTATATTCTGTTTGCAAGTTTCGCGTCAAACATAATAAGCGCTCTTACTTTATCGGGGTGGCAATACTCCATAAATTTAAACATATCCTCGTACTGCTTGTCGCCCGTTCCGAGCACAACAAACTGTATATTCATATTGCCGAGTTCGTTTGCCATATAATTTACAAGTTCAAGCCCTTTATGATTTACAAGCCTCGATATCATAGCAACAATGGGAACATCGGGGTTTTGAGGAAGTCCGAGTTCTTTTTGCAAACTTTCTTTGCATATTGCTTTACCGCTTAAATCGCTTGCCTTAAAGTTGCTTACAATTTCAGGGTCGGTTTCGGCATTGTAAAGCTTTGTATCTATTCCGTTTACTATGCCGCAGGTTTTATATTCGTTTTCGCTTAAAATCTGTTCCAAACCGTTTGCAAAAAATGCATATTTTAACTCATGCGCATATGTGTCGGAAACGGTTGTTATTTTATCCGACAAAACAAGCGCACATTTAAGCGCATTTATAAGCTTGTCAAATGTACAAACATTTCTCCAGCCTTCGTCAACACCCAAAACTTCCGTTAAAAATTCGGGGTCGGCTTTACCCTGGTACTCTATGTTGTGTATTGTAAACACCGTTTTGGCATTTTTTACACAATCCACATTATTGTAATGCGCCTTTAAAAAAAGCGGCAAAAATCCTGTCTGCCAATCGTTTGCGTGTATAATATCGCACTGTATGTTAAGGTGTTCCGCCGCTTCCAAAACCGCCTTTGAAAAGAAAGCAAATCTTTCTCCGTCATCGGGATATCCGTAAAGACCGTCACGACCGAAATAATATTCGTTGTCTATAAAATAATATGTTAAATCCTCACGCTTGTTTTTACCCCTGCCCGTGTTTTTAATAACGGTTTTAAAAACGCCCACATACATACTGCGCCACGCGAGCGGCATATAAAAATGTGTTACGTATTCTATGTCGAATGTTGGGTTTTCTTTTATTTTTTTGTAGTACGGCAAAAATACCGACACGTTATTACCTTTTATTTTGCAAAGCTCCGGCGGAAGCGCTCCCGCAACATCGCCCAATCCGCCCGACTTTACATAAGGCGCCGCTTCGCTTGCCACATATAAAATATTCAATTAAAAATCATCTCCTGTTAAACTGTTACACCTTTATGCACAATTGCAGGTACGCTTGACGCACCCATAAGCGTTGCACTCGGTGATATTGTAACGTCTTTATCTACAATAGCATAGTTAATATTTGCACCGGCACCTATTACCGTACCCTGCATTATTATTGAATTGCGTACTGTTGCGCCTTTTTCTATTACAACGTTTCTGAATATAATTGAATTTTCGATATTACCGTAAACATTGCATCCGTCGGCAATAAGGCAATCGTTTACCTCGCAGCCCGTATGATAGTACGTTGGCGCTTCATCACGTACTTTAGTGTGAATAACCGCATCGGGTCTAAAAATATCGGCACGTACTTTTTCATCCATAAGTCTAAAGTTATTTTTAAAGTATGAAAGCGTGTTATGGTTTCTTAAAACCTCACCGTCAAACTTGTACGCATTTATTTTAATCGAACCGTCAACAAAACGGCTCATAAGATAGTCTTTTTCAAAGCTGTAACGTCCGCGGGATACATAATGATGTATGATATTAAGAAGAGTTTTTCTTTCTATAATAAACATACCCATACCCACAAGCGGGTCTTTTTCGGTCATATATCCTATTGCAAGGTCCGTTACTATGCCGTCTTCGTCAGCCGACACAACAAGGTCGCTGCTGTCGTGTTCGTAAGACGTAATATTTTTATTGGCAATAACCGTAACGTCCGCACCCGAATCGATATGCGATTTTAAGGCATTGTCAAAGTCTATATTGCATATTACGGTTGTATCGCACATAAGCACATAATCGGGCTTGGTGGTGTTTAAAAACGTAACAGCATTTGCAAGTGCCTCAAGGTTACCTTTATATACGGTTGTAACACCGGTAGAAAACGGAGGGAGTATATAAAACGTTGAGTTTTTTCTGTTTAAATCCCACGTACTTCCGCCGCCCAAATGGTCCATAAGCGACTGATAATTGTATTTTGTTATAATACCTATATTAAAAATACCCGAATTAACCATATTGGATAAAACAAAATCTATAAATCTGTATCTGCCTCCGAAAGGCATAGACGCAACCGTTCTGTGTGATGTAAGCTCACCCATTGTAGTATCGTAGATGTTTGAAAAAATAATACCGCTCATTTTCATAATGCAACACCCTCCCTTACTCGTTAATTACGCTGCCGTCATCAATAACGGTATCTTTACCGACAACACATATATTCTTTTTAACCGCATTTAAATCCTTTGGCACCTGCCCTATATGCGACTTTTCGCCTACCGTGCAGTTTTCGCCTATAATGGAATACTCAATTACAGCACCGTCTTTTACAATTGTATCGGGCATAATTACGCTGTGGTTTATAACCGCGTCTTTACCGATTGTGCAGCCCGACGAAATAACCGAATTAATAATTTTACCTTTAACGGTACATCCCTCGGCAATAATTGAATTGTCAATATCCGACGACTTTGCAATAAAGGTGGACGGCTTGGCATAATTTCGCGCATAAATTTTAAAATCGGGATCTTTTATGTTAATGGGAACATTCGGGTCGAGCAAATCCATATTTGCTTCCCAAAGACTTTGTATTGTGCCCACGTCTTTCCAATATCCCGTAAACGAATATGCAAACATTCTGCGTCCGTCATTAAGCATTGCGGGAATTACGTTTTTACCAAAGTCATTAGACGAATTTGGGTCTTTTTCATCTTCTTCAAGATACTTTTTAAGCACATCCCAATTAAACAGATATACACCCATAGACGCCTTTGTACTCTTGGGATGTGCCGGTTTTTCTTCAAACTCGTAAATTGAGTCGTCATCATTTGTGTTCATAATACCAAATCTTGACGCTTCTTCAATAGGCACATTTAAAACGGCTATTGTACACTCCGACTCCTTTTTAATATGAAAATCGAGCATTTTTGAATAGTCGGCTTTATAAATGTGGTCGCCTGAAAGTACAAGCACATATTTTGGGTGGTATCTTTCAATAAAACTTATGTTTTGATAAATGGCATTTGCCGTACCTTTGTACCACTCACTCACCTTACTTTTTGAATACGGGGGCAAAATATGCACTCCGCCAAAGTTTCGGCTCAAGCCCCATGGCGCTCCGTTGCCTATATAATCATTAAGCTCCAAAGGCTGATACTGCGTCATAATACCTACCGTATCAATATCGGAATTAACACAGTTTGAAAGGGGAAAATCGATTATGCGGTATTTGCCGCCGAACGGCACCGCAGGTTTTGCTGTTTTTTCGGTAAGAACCATAAGGCGGCTTCCCTGACCGCCCGCAAGCAGCATTGCAATACATTCCTTACTCATATTGTACATTATATAGACCTCCTCAAGGCGGTTTTACAAAAAACTGCCGTAATATGCTTTTAAGTTTTTTATCTACGAGGTTGATGCCAATGATGTATTGTAATATTTAATGCTTTTACCTGATGTATATTTATTTTTGTTTTATAAAATACATTGCCGACATAGATGGTATTGTAAGTTCAATACTCTGCTCAAAACCGTGCATTGCATTTTTTTTTGATTTAACCGATAAAAGGCGTTTGGGTTTTCCTCCGTATACGGTTTTATCGCTCGAAAATACACACTTGTACCTTCCGCTTTCGGGAACTCCTATTTTGTATTTGGTACGCTCAACGGGGCAAAAATTGCAAACGGCAATAATTTCATCGCCTTTTTTGTTAATACGGCGGAACGAAATTATACTTTGCGCGTTATCATCATTGATTATCCATTTAAAGCCGTTCCAATCGGCGTCGTTTTCCCAAAATTCGCTGTGCTCAACATAAAACTTATTTAAATCACGTACATATTTTTGCATTTGACGGTGTTTTTCATAGTCAAGCAAAAACCAATCGAGCTGCTCGGTAAAATCCCATTCTTTAAACTGTGCAAACTCGCAGCCCATAAACAACAGCTTTTTACCTGGGTGCGACATCATATATGCGTAAAAAGTTCTTAAATTATCAAATTTATCATCATATTCGCCCGGCATTTTTTGTATCATAGAGCATTTGCCGTGTACCACTTCATCGTGCGATATGGGCAGAATAAAGTTTTCGCTGAATGCATATGTTAAAGAAAAAGTTACGTTATTATGCTTGCCTTTTCTAAACAGTGGGTCGGTTGACATATAATCGAGCATATCGTTCATCCATCCCATATTCCACTTATAATTAAAGCCCAATCCTCCGTCATACGACGGTTTGGTAATCATAGGAAATGCCGTTGATTCCTCGGCTATCATAAGTGCCGACGGGTTGCATTTAAACGACGCGGCGTTAAGCTTTTTTAAAAATTCTATTGCTTCAAGATTATAATTACCGCCGTACTTATTGGCGCGCCACTGCCCGTCCTGTTTCCCGTAATCAAGATACAGCATTGACGCAACAGCGTCAACACGTATACCGTCTATATGGTAAACTTTTTGCCAAAATACACAGTTTGAAACAAGAAAACTTACAACTTCATTACGCCCATAATCAAAAATACGCGTATTCCAATCGGGGTGTTCGTTTTTAAGCGGGTCGGAATATTCATAACAAAAACCGCCGTCAAACTCCATAAGACCGTTTTCGTCTTTGGGAAAATGCGCTCCAACCCAATCCAAAATTACGCCTATACCGTTTTTGTGCATATGGTCAACAAAATATGCAAAATCCTCCGGTGTGCCGTATCGCGATGTGGGTGCGTAATATCCCGTTACCTGGTACCCCCACGACGGGTCGAAAGGATACTCCGATACCGGCATAATTTCAATATGCGTATATCCCATTTTTTTTACATATGCCGAAAGCTCGCGCGCAAGCTCGCGATATGTAAAATAATTTCCGTCGCCGTGCTTTTTCCAAGACCCCAAATGAACCTCATAAATATTTACGGGGCGTTCAAGCGTATTTACGCTTTTTTGCTTTTTTAAATATTCTCCGTCATTCCATTTATATGCAGAAGTATCGTAAATCTTGCTTGCATTTTCGGGGCGCGTGCAAGCGTGAAATGCATACGGATCGCTTTTAAGTTTAAATTCTCCTTTTTGCGTTAAAATTCCGTATTTGTAACAATCGTACACTTGGGCATTTTCGGCATATCCTTCCCATATTCCGCCGCCAATGGGGTGCATAGGATTGGCATTTTTGTCCCAACCGTTAAAATCGGCGCATATACACACGCTTTTTGCATGCGGTGCCCATACGCGAAATACAAATCCGCTTTTTTCTCTATGGCATCCCAAAAATTCATATGCTCGGCTTGTGGTGCCGTTTAAAAATTCGGCAATAAGCTCGCCTGAATCGGCATAGATTTTTGAATTTGTCATCAAAATCACCCTTATCGTTATAATATAGTTAAATAGTTAATACCGCAACTTACAAACCACAAATATTATTATATGCGGTTTTTATATTTTTAGAACAACTTTTTTATTGCTGTATACCGTTTTCGGCGGCATATGTGTTATTCCATATTGCCTTAAACGTATATCCTTTTTGAATTAAATAGTCTATAACCGACGGAAGTGTATCGGCGGTTATTTGTTTTGCTCCTGCGTCGTGCATTAAAACCACAATATCTTCTTTTGTACCGTCGTTGGTGCTTTTTATTATATCGTTAATTATATAATCGCTTGTGGGTTCGGTTACTTCGCTGTCGCCGCTTAAAGTATTCCAATCTATATATTGATACTTCATACTTATAAGATTTTGTTTATAGTGTTGCTTTTCGTCCTCAAACGAACCTCCGGGAAAACGAAATACATAGTTAGTGTACGAGCCGCCGAGTGCGTCGTCTATGGCATTGCGCGTTGTAATAACCTCGTCGTTAAAATCGGCGTCGCCTCTGTAAACGCTCGAATAATCGTGAGAATACGAATGATTGCCGATTGAATGTCCTTCGTTAAACATTCTTGCCACAATTTCGGGATATGCCCGTACTTGATTGCCCACAGCAAAGAATGTTGCTTTAATTCCGTAAGTATTTAAAATATCCAATATTTGATTTGTAACGGGGCTGGGTCCGTCATCAAACGTTAAATAACAGGTTTTTATATTATCGTTTTTATAAATTCCCGTAACCTCGCCCTCCGACGGTGTATATTCATTTTCGGCAAGCGAATTTCTGTAATCGTCGGCAGCTTTCCGCGCTTCATCCGACGGCTGCGGATATATATAATCTTCGGGGGCATATACAACCGAGAGAGCTTTGATGTCGGCCTCTTTTTTAAGCGCCGCTTCGCTGTTTTGCTTTTCTATAAACGTCCATCCCGATTTAACCGCAAAAACCACTGCCGTTGCAAGAATTGCAATTGCCAATACCAAACCGGCCTTCGGCAATATTTTTTTTGCGGCTCCCGCCAAAGTATTTTTTGCACTTTTTATATCAAAATTTACTTTTGGCAGTTTTGGGGTTTTTATATTTACGCGTTTATACTGCGTTTTGTTTTGAACAGGTTTTATTTTTACGGCCGCCGTTGTATCGAGTTTGCTTTTAACCGCCGTTTGTGCGGCAATTTTACCGCTTAAAATTTTTGGCGTATCGTTTAAAACGGTTTTATTGTATGCCCCGCCTTTTTGAGCGTTGTTTATT
>OIXG01002681.1_pt1 | contig 12927 bp, 8 predicted proteins | sample 1587731 | NCBI WGS metagenome assembly OIXG01 (sample SAMEA3888908, study PRJEB22519) | human gut metagenome | biome: human gut; feature: human-associated habitat; material: faeces | place: Denmark | collected 2010
TTTTTATCTTCCCCCAGTAGAACTGGGGGTTTATTCCCACGTCTAAAGACACCAAACAATAGCCGTAGAGAAGCAAATTCTCTACGGCTCATATTTTAATAGCAATCAGGTCTTCTGTAGATATTAAATCCAACACTTGAAGCTGTGGCTAATACTACATTGTTTGCACCGCTTGAACAATGAATAACAAGGATATTTCCGCTTTCATCCTGACCTACAACAATTCCAACATGGCTGTAATCAGAAACAAACGCCAAATCTCCGGCTTGTACAGTAGAAGCTGAAACAAGTGTACTTGCTCCTTTCTGTCCTATAGTTCCATGTCCTACTGCGTATCCCATACCACTGTTATTAAATACCCAGGTTACAAAGCCTGAGCAGTCAAGACCAAAAGCTCTGATAGAGCCTGATGACGGACTTCCTGCAGCAGTTACTTTTCGCATTGTTCCCCAAGCACTATCCCATCCTATTGCAGACGATTTACCACCCCAAAAGTAGTTGACTTTACCTACAAGCGATGCTGCATTTTTTACTACATCCTTTCGATTTTGAGGTAAGCTATCGGGCAGACCGTCAACAACTGCATTAACATTCGCATCAGTAATTGCAAGACTATGACTTGATGATGTTAAAATATCACCGTGTTCAAGCAAGGTTTCAACTGCTTCTTGTTGTTTGGTTGTGAGAGAATACATTGATATAAGCTCATCCTTTGTCTTACCCGTTACGGTAATTGTGAGCTTTGTTTTTGAATTTCCCTCTGCATCAGTATATGGTGATGTCGTATAACTGACAGTATTTGCATTTCTGAATACCTCTTTTAGCTTTTCAGCCTTTGCCGCATCGAACACAACCACATCCTCTGCCGTATCATCTTCAACCCCGGCTGTTTTAGTTGCAAACACAGCAATTATCTCATTCCAATTCGCCTGATTATCAATTACTTCAACATCGTCATGTGCAACAGACAATTCTATATTTTCTACCTCTTGTGTCAGTTCCACATTACACTCGGCTATAATCTGCGAAAGAGGAATCGTGCCAACCTCTGTTACTTCTTCAGATATGAATATTCCAAACGGACTTGCAGCAAGTGCCGCTATAATGATAATAACAATCAATACAACAATTAAAACCGCCCATCCGCCTGCAGCAACTAATGCAGATACGAGCTTTGCAACCGCTTGTGCTACAACCTGTGCTATCTTAACGGCAATTTTAGCAGTTGCTTTTGCCGCCGCTTTTGCAACCTGTGCTGTTTTCTGTGCAAGCTGTTTAGCTCTCTTTGCCGCTTCTTTAGCAGCCTTTTTTGTAATCTCTTTCTGAGTTTTTACAGCCTTTTTGGTTGCTTTCACGGATTTTTTCTTCATAGAATTTTTTGAATATACACTACCGCTTTTCACACTGCTTTTTGCAGTTCCGGTGACTGACTTTTTTGTTTTTACAGTATGTTTTGTATTGGTTCTGCTTCGTTGAACTGAATGAGTATTTTGTTTTGGAGTATTTGATTTAAATGTTTTTGGTTCAACTCTCTCTTGCCGTAACTGTGCCATATAGCTCTCTTTAGTTTTTACCTGAGAACGAACCTTATGTTGTTCCGTTGATACCGATGTTTTCTCATTAAGCATATCATGTGTTTTTGGAGTATTTATATCATTACCGCTTGTTGATTTTAACCCTTGATTTTGCTCATCAGAATTTATCTCAACATAACTTTCCTTTGTTTTCGGTACGTTCTGCAAATTCTGCTCAGTGTTTGGATTCTGCTGATTATGTACCGTATTATCTGAAGTATTTTCAAGCTCGGCTTTCTCTGCATCCTTCTTTTGCTTCAGCTTGGTTGCAATATACTCTTTACGGGCATCTGTTTGAGTTTTAGACTGTATTTTATCTTCTGCAGAAGAAATAACACTTTCTTTTGTTTTAACTGTTATAGATGGCTTTTTCTGCTCTTTTACGCCATTAGGTAAAGCTTCATCTGAGTGCTCTTTAAGATAGTTTTCCTTTGTCTTAACCTTTACTCTTTGAGGGTTATTTTCTGTACGGTGCGGTTGCTCCGATTGAGTTTTTAAATATTCCTCTCTTGTCTTTACCTTTGTTTGCTGTGTGTCCGGCTTTTTAGTATCTGCTTTTTCTGAATGTGTCCCTTGACTTTCTCTTGTCTTAGGCTGATTATCAGCAGTTTTTGGTTGATTTTCTGCTGTTTTAGGCTGATTGTCCGCTGTTTTAGGTTCATTCGCTTCAGGAAGCTCCTTTGGTGTTTCTCCCTGTGGAGTTTCAGGCGGAGTATTCTCCGCCTGTTCTCTTGTTTTGACCTTATTTGCGTTGTGCTGTCTTACCTTATTCTGCACATAGGACTTACCTTTGTGATAAACTGCATCAGCAGAAGTATAAGCTGCACTTTCAACACTTTCGGTTGCTTCCGCTTCTGCCTTTTGCGGTTGCCGTTCCTGATTATCCGTGCCAAGCTTAGAATCAATAACCTTTTTGACTAAAGTATCTTTCATAACAGATTTTGCATCTTTTACAGTATTTGCAACCGCTTCTTTGCTTTTTACTACAACCTTTGGAGTATTTTTTGCTCCTGCCGTTTTAGGTGGTGTTTTGGGTTTGATTTTTACATCCTTTTCACTCAAAGCATATCACCTCCGATTTCGTTTTACATCAATTCCGCCTTTCTTGATTTAATCATTTTTCTGTCACAGTCTTTGATAAGGTCATCAATATTTTTATGCTTTCGGTTATCAAAGGTCATATAACCTATTGAAGCATAAAACGGATATGGTTTTCCTTTACCCTCAAAGCTGATTAAATCCCGAAGCTCTGATATGTACGGCATAACATCATTATCTGCTATACACAAAAATTCATCATCACCCATACGGTAAATATTTGCTTTTTCTCCGATTGCCCGGTATGCAAATGTAAATACGGACAGACGGGTTCACGGCTATCCAATTTGTAGCTATCCGCACCCGTCTGACAGTTCGGGCAAAGCTGAACTATATTTTTACTATCCATATTATCCCTCTCCCGGTTTCGTACTCATTAATTTATACAGCTCTGTATCCGTTGGGAAATCATTTACAAACGGAACTATTGAGCCACCAACCTTTATTAAACCTCTGCCGGCTCCGGCATTGGTTATATAACTCATCTGTGTATCAGATATGTTCAAGAGTTCTGACAGATCCTTTCTGTCTGAAGGTGACTGATTGAGCATCAACAGAAACTCGCTGTTAGCTAACATTCCGCTTGCTGTTTCATTGTTCAGACAATCAGATATATTCTGTGTAATACCCGTAAGAAGTCCGCCATACTTTCTGAAACGCTTCCAAGCCTTTAACAAGAAGTCTGCACTATACTGATTCTTGAAAAACAAATGTGCTTCATCAATATACACTCTCGTATATCTGCCACGCCTTCTGTTTTCAATTACACGATTCATTATGTTATCGAGCATAATCAGAAGTCCGATAGACTTCATCTGTTCTCCAAGCTCCAATATGTCATAACTTATAATTCGCTTATTAACATCGACATTACTTTGATGTGCAAAGGCGTTAAGACTTCCCGTTGTGAACATTTCAAGACAAAGTGCAAGGTCATGAGCTTCTGGTTCAGGCTGATTCAAAAGTTCATCACGAAGCTGCATAAGTGTAGGCTGTTTATCACTTCTGCCATTCATATAATCTGCAAACACTCTTATGGTACAACGGTCAATGATTGACTTATCCTTTGCGCCAACGCCTATACCCATACGAGATGAACCACTCTTTAACAGTTCATCAAAAATAGAGATAAGAAGCTCTGATTTCATTGATACCGGATTTTCATCATCTGCATCAGTATCTTTGTTTATAGACATTGCATTGATATGATTTACTGATGAAACAGAAAGTTTAATGTTTTCGCCGCCAAGATTTTTGATAAGCGGAGCATATTCACGTTCGGGATCAATTACAATAATGTCATCTTTGGAGAATATCGCAGCTAAAGTCATTTCAAGCTTTGAAGCAAAGGACTTACCTGAACCTGACACACCGAGTATAAATCCATTACCGTTTAATAGAAGTTTTCTGTTACACATCAAAAGGTTATGCGATATTGCATTGACACCATAATACAAACCACCTTCATCAATAATCTCCTGTGTTTTATATGGCATCAGTACCGCTGTGCTTTCTGTTGTAAGAGTTCTTTCTGCTTTTAGTTTCATAAGACCATACGGTAAAACAGTATTTAATCCATCCTCCTGCTGATACCTTAAAACAGAGAAATTACAAAGGTGTTTTCTTCCAATAGAGAGAAGTGTTTCAGTATCGTTATTTAGCTCATCAAGGGTATCAGCCACATGAACAAGAGTAACTGTAACGAACATCATTCGTTGATCTCGCTCGGTAAGGTCTTTTAAAAACTCTTTACTTTCGTCTCGCATTTGCTCTAAATCATATGGAATATTTGCAGAAAAGTTATTATTCATATTTTGCTGTCGTTGCCACTTGGCAATTTCTGTTTCTGCTCCTAAAAGCTTTTTCTGAACAATCTTTACTGCTATATCTGTCGGTATCGGCTCTATATCGACAGACAACATCATACTGCGTGCAAAATCCGTCAGCTCTGAGAGCATACTGTCCTTCAAAAATGACGGATATTCTTTCAGGAATATTACTCTTGCAAACCTTTCACCCAGCCTGATATGGTCACTCTTAAACTCAATACTATCCGGGCAAATCTTGTCTTTAAATGAACTTCCTTTTCCTACCTTCTTTTTCATATCAAGACTAAATTCATTTACATCACCGTTTCTGAAAAAGTCATAAAAAATACGAAGCCTGTCTTTATATCCAAGCTCCGTAATTTTAGATGATAATTTTGCATAGTCAGCAGTTAAGTCATTATTGACACGAGTAAAAAATGTTCTTGCTTCTTCAGCATTCTTTTTTTCTGTGGAAATAGTAATAAACTTATCGTGAACTATGTTATTACTGTCTGCCATTTTATCAGAAAAGATTCCCGAAAGTTCATTTGCATAAACTGTATAATCAGCCTCATCATTAGGTACTGCAAGGCTTGACAATACCTTATGGCTTAACTGTCTATTAAACACATTTATTTTTGCCATTGCATCAGTTGGGAATCCGTTTATGAGTGCAGAATGAGCAAGAAACATTGTTAATTGGTCATCATCTGAAGCAACGGCATAGTTTATGTCCGAAAAGCGCCAAGTCTTTGTATACTTATGTCCGCATCTGAACATTCCGTCCCTATACACTCTGTCAATCGGTATTGATTGCTGAACCGATTTTGGAATTTTTCTTTTTTCTTTTTTTTGCTTCTTTTTTCCGAACAGGAACATCTTTTAATACCTCCTTATATGCATCATACAAATAATTCTCGCATAATAAACAATAGCTAGACTATTTATAGCACGACTACAAGTAACATACAATAATCTTCTCGTACGATCAAGTGTAGTTTCCTTACCTTCGCGTTCATTTCTAATATCGGTATCAGATTTTTCTTCAAGACCAAACAGTTTATTATAATTAAATGTACTACCATGAGCTGAATTATCATCAATAATAACCATAACTCGGTCAAATTCTAATCCTTTTACTCCTTGATGTGTATCGAAATTTGCATTTCCCAAAACATACGAAAAATAACGTTCAACTTCAGAAAACTTTGCATTTAATGCAAGGTTGAGATTAGAAATTTTATTATAATCTACATCATCTTCAGAAGGAAAATGTTCTAGTAATTGTTTTAAATCCTTATGTAACGGAAAAATGTCATTATCAAATACTACATTTAGCAGGTCTCTACAAGTAGGATCATCATCTCGCCAACATGAAATTATTGATTCAATATCATTATTTAATTTGTTTAGGCTTTCTATGGATAAATCATCATTTTTTTCTTGATATAAGATTGAATTGTTTCGAACAATATTCATGATCTCAAATTGATTATCATCTTTGTCTGCTTTATATAACGGGAGAAGAATATGTGTAAATAGTCCAATTGCTGAAAGAGTACCATTTGTCAGTCCCTGCTTGTAAGATGACACATTATTTAAGGGTTCAAAAAATGAGCTGAATCCCAATCTGTGAGCAGCCATCTTATGTTCAACTGTTAAACATTTAACCTTTCCGGTTTCTAACCATTCACAATCCCCAGTCTCACGATACATTTCTTTACATATGATTTGTTCTGTATCATATGGGTTTGTAGAATCTGTTATAAAAATTCTTACAATACCATTTTGTTTATTATTTCTAGATTGTTGTTGTATATCATCAACATCACTGCGAATATCATTACATAAGTCAACTATTCTTTTTTGACTACGATGATTCATGATTTTAATCGGTTTCTCCCATGTGTCCGGAATAACCGATTGTAAATCTTCTTTTCCATCAAGGTATATACGCTGCATTGTATCGCCAAGTAAACCCAATGTAAAACAATTTTTAAACATGCACTGCAGGTTTAAAAAAACATCCATAAGTTCTTTCTTTGTATCTTGGCTTTCATCTATCAAAAGAATTGGATATTTATCAACGAGAATTTTTTGAAACACCTCATTATTAGACAAAAGCTCAGATGTTATTTTGATAACTTCAGCATGATCTAATGAGTTTTTATCTATATTGATTCCATCTGGATTGTAAATGAATTTTTTTACCGAATCCAAAAAAATTAAGCGTTCTCTATATTTTATAATTTTTTTAGCTCTATCTATATAAGCCTTCGTATCTGTTCTTTTACTTGCAGCTTGCTTTTGCTCATTTTCGTTAATTTTGCTCGTGATTTCATTTCTCAGCCACTCTTTAATATCTGCTGTATGAGATGAAATTAAGTTCCAAGCAAAGCTATGTATCGTTGATATCTCAAACAAGGAATTATATTTTGATCTGCGATTTATCTCATCTCTTGCTGCATTAGTGTATGTAATAACAGCTACCTTTCTACCTGTAGATTTCAGGGTTCTGCCTATTGTTGAATTTATATATTCCAAAGCTGAAACTAAACTTCTTGTTTTGCCACTTCCAGCTCCTGCAAATAAGAAAAAGCTTTTTGGATTTCTAAGATCAAAACAACCTTTTATAGTTTCGTCAGCAGATGCATCTCTGTTATCATCAGTGATATTTTGAATCTCATCCATAGATTAACTCTCCTTACTTAAAAAATCACCATTATCTTTTGTAGATATTTCGTTTTCTAGCCATTGTAGCCCTTCTGCTATGTATTCTGGTATCGTTATCTTTTCAGGATCTTTGTTGTATATCATATCCAAGGCAAATTCGGCTTTTTTTGCAGACTTACTTTGAACCGCATTGTAAACGTCCTCAGATATCTCTAAAGCCGTTTCTTTCTTAAATGCATCCCTAAATTTTTTAATCAAGCCTGTCCCTTTCGCAGTTTTGAAATCTTCGTAATTTGTATATGCTAAAGAATCTTCAAAAGTGCTAGACAAAAACTCATATTCAATACCATCAGAAAGCATTATTTTAACAGGTGTTTGGTATGCAATACGCGTTTTTGCATCAGAAATCTCCGAATTGCATTCCACTTTATCATCCGAAGGAAGGTCTATCAAATAATCTAAGTCTTTATTTTTTACAACCCAATTTTCTATAGTTGGATTAGACGAAAAGTACCCTTTACCGCGCTCCGGTTTGACAGATTTTCGCGTAGTCCCTGTTGCACTATCCAAATCGGTAATAATAAGGCAGGAAATCCCCAGTACATCGATTAAGGGTTTAAACAGATGTGCATATCTGCCTCCAATTTCTAAAACAGAAATATAAGCATCATTTAAGCAAGGATATTTATTGATAAATGTGGGTAAAAACACACGTTCACCTGTTCCTTCTATAAAGATTGTAGCATCTGCAAAGAACAAATCACAATGTGTAGTTCTGAGATATCTTTTTACAAATCGAGTTGTATTGTCCGAAGTTCCAAAAATTTTTGATAGATTTACGACAACAGAAATGGGTAAACCTTCATCGGTTTTTGTTCTCCTAAAATAACGCAAATCTGTAAAATTACTTTCTAATGCAATGCTACTTGAATGTGTGGAGACAATCATCTGAGTAGTAAAATCCTGTTTGTTTTTTAAGATTGAATTGTTTCTTAATATTTTATATGCATTTTTTATAAATACTTGTTGTACCTGAACATGAAGATGTGCTTCTGGTTCCTCCAAGAGTACGAGATGAATAGGCGGAATAGTATCCACTTCTTCATCGTCCAATTTGCGCCTATCCCCATTAATCCATGAATCACGAAAACTCATAAGTTTGAATGACATAGAAATTAGATTTTGATATCCCAAACCATTAAATTTTTCAGGCAACTTGTATTCGTTTGTTCCATCAGAGAAAATAGGATATTTCACAACCGTATTATGAGAAATTATATCACTAGTTTGAGTTTTTGATTCAATAATGATTCCAGGATTAAATTTGCCCGGATATCCGAACACAGATAATTCGTCCATTGCACTTTTGAATCTTTTTGATATTTGTTTATCAAAAACATCCTTTGCTGCTTGCAATTCATTAAGTGCTTTAATGTCAGAAGGTGAAGGTTTTCGTTCCGGATCTAATTGTCTATCATAATAATCTCTTAACTGATTGGACAGCAAATTAGTTTCACTCTTAAATTCTCCGTTATCACCGTCCGAATCCTCTAACCATCTTTGTGCCGAAATAATATCAACCCTAATCAACTTTTTAAATGGATCAAAATCTAATGGCGATGTATTATATGGTGTTTCTTGTGGATGGGCAACGTTGTCTTCAGATGGAATTACAAGTTTTTGTTCGTCAAGTATGTATGCATTTATGGTAAACAAAGAATTTAGTTTTTGTTGCAAAAAATCAATAAAATTCACGGGCCAAAGATTTGCCTTACCTGAACGTTCGCGAGCTAATTTATAGGCATCAACATATCCTTGATAAATCTTTTCTACATCCCTAGGCTCAAAGATTAAACGAATTCCAATTTTTCCGTTTCTCCATGTTAATGTAGGAATAATATCCGCCACATATCTAAGTTCATCCTCTCTTACTTCTAACCATACATCTATAAAAGGACAAATCTCCACCCAATCATTTATTTGCGGTGTAAACGGAATTGTATCATCAATATATTTCTCTCCAAGTTTTTGTATTGCAACCAAATTAGAAACAGTAAAATCATCCAACAATAATGGTTTCCGCTTTAAAAATTTCACTAAAGCAAACATTGCCGATGTTTTACCGCTATTATTTGCACCAACAAAAATTGTTGATTTAGGACTCAAATCTATTCTGCAAGATTTTAATTTCCTGAAATTTTTGATTTCAACAAAAGAAATATTCATGTATCACCACTCCATTAATGTTAAAAAAATTGACTTCAATTTAGTTGCATCATTTTCAAATTCGCTATCATTTTATCTTTAAACTTAATTGTATTTTCAATTACAATTTTTTCAATAATTCTAATATATGTAGACATATATTCCCAGTCAGGAATATATCCTTCAGAATGATAACTATAGTTCATATCGATAATAGGATTGTCTTCAGCATCTGTTTGAACAGGTAAGATAATTTCATCATATTCTACTTTATTATCCCATGTTGCTTTATTTCCTCTAGAATATTTCTTTCGTTCTAAGTTGTGAATCGATTTATTAATAGTGGTGGTTAAATACAATCCTAGTTCTCTATTAATATTTTTATCGCATTTTAAATCTACCAGATAAGCATCTGTATATAATCCTATTTCATCTTGATAGTACGTTTGCCCTTCGGTAGGAGGCCCATTATATATAATGGATAACACATTGTTATGAACTGTAAAATCAGCTTTTCTGCCATAATACATAATGCCATTATTACCGTCTTTACAATTAATAAGTGGCAAACAAAATTCTTCTGTTTGATATTTGCTCACATTATCTTGTTTTTTTCCTTTACCTTTATACGGTGCTTTTACCTTTTTAAACAAATCGTGCATTACAAATGTTTTAGTAATTGGCGTTTTATTTAATATTTGTAGATCATTTTCCTGTAAAGTACAGTTACTAATATCTAATTCTTCTAAGTGTTTTTCTAATTGCAAAACATAATCATATTCCACTTTCATAATGCATTCATGCATATAGTCGAAATCTGGAATATATCCCTTATTATGATAATAACAAGTTTCATCTAAAACTGGATTATTTTCTGCTGTTTTGATTGGCAATAATATTTTTACAGACTTTATAATTTCTTCATTGAAGGAATCTGTCCCCCATGCAAACGACGAAAATGCTTTACGTATTGCAACTAAAACAAATAGTGCTATTTCGTTTGTAAACGCTCGTCTTGGAGTTAAAATTTTAATTTTATCTCCCGTAAAATATGGTTCTGGTTGCCAAAAAACTGTGGCAGTATCTTGTCCAAATGAAAACGTATTTCCATTATTTAAAAACTTTTCATCCTCTTTTATGTAGCCACGAATTCCATTATTCAAAGAAGATCTAACGACATATGGAAATCCTTGTTTACAATCACGATGAATCACTAGAGTATTTGCATTGAATCGTTTTTTTTGGAGTAGATACTGTAGTAATTTTCTCCAACTCAAATTCTTTCCACATAACTATATTGTACCTTTCATAAGCTGTGATAATTTCCAACTAAAATATTCTGCGACAGTATTTTTAAAGTCATTTTCTGTAGGATGAGCATCAATTGTTTGGTGCTGCGTAAAAAGCCAATCATTTCCCTCTAAAGTTATATTATCTTTAATCACTAATCCGTTGGCTTCCGTATAATAATTAGTTTGTTGCTTCTTACCAAGTACAATTGCTTCAACTTCTGAGTATCTTTCAATGGCATGATCAGTATTTCTAAGATTTACTTCTTGTGACGACTTCTTTCTATTTTGTCGGCTATAACCATCATTAGAAAAATCAATAAAAGTAACGATGTCATCTTCTTCATGCGGTCTATTTACTTTAAACACAAATATATATACATTTACGGTCGCTTTGTTGCCAAACAATCCACTTGGCATTTTAATGCTAGCTTCTAACGTATTATTCTGTAATATTCGCTTCGTATAAGGGAGACCCTGACCATTTCCCGCTGAATCTTGTATTAGAATAACTCCATATCCGCGCGTCATCTGTGAGAATGCTTCCTCGACAAAGTTAAAGCCTTTACCATCGGCTGAATACGGTGGATTTAATAAAAACACATTGGCAGGAAATCCGTCTTCAAAATCCTTCGATAAATTATTCAAGGAGAATTCATCATCATGACTATTTCCGTTCAAAATATTAGACGAACCATCTCCCATTAAAATCATATTTAAAACTGCAAGTATGTATATATTCCCAAGAATTTCTATACCCAAAAGCTGTTGCTTTTTTATGTGCTCGATTTTTTCTTCAAGTTGTTTTTCGTCTGTTATTTTGCTTTTCGCATCTTTAATCATAATGTCCATAGCTGAAACCAAAAAACCAGCAGAACCCATTGCTTTATCCCAGACAAATGAATCCTTGTTTGTACGAGCAAGTTTTGCCATTAATTTTGTTACATATCTTGGAGTTAGAACAACATCATTTGCATCGTCATTATCAATACTTACCCAATCGCTTAAAGAATTTAAAATCTTGCCTGTAAAATCTAAATGCAAATTACCTTCGAAACATGGTATTATTTCATCATGAACTTGTCTAAATAATTTTTTCAGTATACTTTCCCCGTTAACCGGCATCCACAAGGATCTTTTTACAAATACTGTATTCAGTAATCCACAAATCATCTCAATTTTATCATCAGAGCAATTCTTTTCTTTTAAAAATACTTTGATTTGTTCAGAAATGACCGTCCCGTCATTTTTATCTTTCTTTTTGTTTCCCTTGAAATCTGACTCTTCTAATGGTGCAACACCGTCTGTTTTTAATCCAGCCATAATTAACCCACAAAACAGATACAACTTTTCATTTGTAGACAATAAAGATTTTAACTTTTCATCATCATAAAGACTTTGATGCATTTTCTTTACTTTTTCTTCTAAATTTTCCTCTGCCTTACGTACAATGGCTTCTCTATCTGCATCTGACAATTTTGCTGATTCAACCATCTCAAATAGCTTTTTCCAGTTGTGTTTATAAAGCAGTTGAATATCGTTGCTAATAAAAATAGGTGCACTTAAATTTTCTTCTGAAACATAATAAATTGCCTCTTCAAAATGTCGTCCTGTTGCATCATCATAACCATTTATACCTACTGCAATGCACTCTTTCCAAGTTTTTGTATATTTTATTATTGCTTTCGTATAATGAACTGCTCCATTTACAGCATATCCATTAACGGTAGCATATGATTGTCCCCCATCCTTTTTTTGGGTAATTTGTTCAATTAAATTATCAGAATCCAGTTTAATCAATTTTCCAAATGTCCCTTTTGCTTCTATCATAACAGGTAGCCGCTTACACGACACCTCTGCAAGAAATTGAATATCCGGTTTGTTTCCTCCTGACCCTCCTTGTTTAGATAAGGCCATCGCCAACGCTGATTCAATATCATCATTAATGCCTTTATTTTTATCTGAACATTTTACACCATTCTTTTTTAACAATTCATTTGCTCTTTGTTCAACTTCTGGTTCAATGCTCGTATATTTCTTACCCATGTTACTTTCATCTCCTATTAAAACTGTATATTACAGTAGCATTTTTCTATAATACTATTAATTCTATCTAATTATCTAATTAACTTTTAATATTTTTTCGTAGCTTATAAGCCACACATTACCCATCTCATTAGCCTTATCAATACAACCTTTTGTAAATCCTGATTTTGAGAAAAGATAGTAATGTTTTGTTTTATACGAGAACAAATTGCTGCGTTTTACAAGAGTTTCTAA
>OIXG01002702.1_pt1 | contig 12857 bp, 4 predicted proteins | sample 1587731 | NCBI WGS metagenome assembly OIXG01 (sample SAMEA3888908, study PRJEB22519) | human gut metagenome | biome: human gut; feature: human-associated habitat; material: faeces | place: Denmark | collected 2010
TGTAAGCGAAAACGATTGGTATTACAAATATGTATATAAAGCTTTAGAGTGTAAAATTGTTAACGGTGTAGATGATAATCATTTTGCTCCTGAAATTAATATAAAAAGACAAGACATGGCTTGTTTGATATTCAATGCATTAAATTATAATCAAACAGCATTGAAAAGCATAAGAAATGATGTTTTTAATGATGAAAGTTATATTGCCGATTACGCTTTAATGAGTGTTAAAAAGTTACATAGTGCAGGCATAATTAATGGAAATGAAAATAAAGACTTTGTTCCACAAGGAATGCTTACAAGAGCCGAGGCGGTACAAGTAATTTATAATTTAATAAGGGAGGTATCAAAATGATAAATAAATTCTTTTATAAGTCTGTATGTATATTATTTATAATTTGTTTATTTTGTCCTTTATTAACTTGTGTTCAAGCATCCGAGGATGATTATAATACAAGAACAGAAATGCTTTATAAATTAAATATTTTGGAGTCGCAAGATGTTGCACTTTTTTCTTCTGAAAAGTATGTTTCAAGAGGTGAATTCGTTAAATATATTCTAAAACTCTTGAATATTAGTGTGTTACCTTGTGGTGATAATGATATGCCATTTTGGGATGTTCCTGCTGAATATATAAATAGAGATTATATATATACTGCATATAAGTATAATTTTATAAATGGATATGGTGATAAAAGCTTTAGGCAATTAGATTATATATCATATAATGATGCTCTAAGAATATTCAGTAATGTATTAGGCTATGGTGAGTATTGTAAATATAAGTATAATTATGATTTAGGATATGTTCTTTGGGCTGAAGAAATAGATTTATTAACAGGAATTAATTTAGCAGGAGAAAAAGAACTTAAATTTGATGATTTTCAAACTCTGTTATCTAATTCATTAACAGTCAGCATTCTTGAGCAAACCCTATGGGGTTCTAATGAAACTTTTTCTAATGAAGCAAAAGACACTATTCTTTCAAAATATTATGATATATATATTGTTAAAGGAATATTAGAAGCAACAGAAATTTCATCTTTGGTAGCAAATAACGAAACCGGCGATGGTAGTATTTTAATTGATAATTTATTATTAAAAAACAATGATTTGTTTAATGCTCAAAAATTGCTTGGAAGAAACGTCGAATGTTTTTATAAAAAGGATAAAACATCAGACATATTGGAAGTGTTTTATCTAAGTGAATTAAAATCCCAAAATGAAATTATTGAAATTGATATTGTTGATATAGCATCTGTGGAAAATGATAAAATAGAATATTATTCAGACAACAAAAGGAAAACAGTTCATCTTTCAAATGATGTTGATTGGTTATATAATGAGAAAAATTTTGATTATAATGACAGAATTAATAAAATTAAATCTATAGAGTACGGCAAACTTGTATTGATTAATAATGATAATTCGGGCGATTGCGATGTTGTGATGATTTACCGTTATGATCTTTTGACAGTACAAAATGTAGATGTAGAAAACCAAACTATATATGTAAAAGATAACAAAAAGCCTTTAGTTTTGAATAGTGAAAAAGCAGAATATATAAACTGTGTTGACAACTTTGATAAACCCTTTGATTTCTTAAAACTTGCGGAATGGGATGTAATTACTGTAGTTAAAAGCGAGGATGAAAAATATGTTTCGCTAGTTGCATCATTTAAAAAAGCTGAAGGATACATAGAAAGTCGTTTGGAACACGATGAAAAATATATTGTTATAAACAATGAGAAATATAAATACTTTGATATCTCAAAAGATTTGTTATCGTCGAGAGAACCAATTATAGCTCATATTGATGTAAATGGCTATATAAGCTCTATTGAAATATCGAATAAAAGTAATACTATGTATGGGTATTTATTTAAGTATGCAGAAGAAAGAGGATTATCCGGCAAACTAAAGTTTCTTGTTTATGATAAGTTTTCTGAAGAGCAAGTTTTAGAATGTGCAGACAAGGTTTATGCTGACGGTAAGAGATTAGATTGTGCAAAGCTTAAAGATTATCTTGATTTAATAAACGCGCCATTAGTGATTGAGTACAGGCTTGATAATTCAGGCAAAATCAATTTTATCGATACAAGCTATGATGGTGTCAGCCATGATGTTGATGCTAAAACATTAAGAAAAAGATATGATAGTAACTCAGGTAGCCTTTATTATAAATCTTCAGGAAGCTTTGGCGGAAAATATTCAATGAATGAGAATACAGTTGTTTATGTTAATACAAAAGATGCAAACGGAGATATAACCATAGAAAGTATTGATTGGCATACCTTAAAAAACGACACTAATTATAGTGTGGATATTTATAGCGACTATTATGATTCACCGTTATGCTGCGTTGTTGTCGTGTATAGAGATCAGGATGATGTGTTATCAGAAGAAATTGGCGACGATAAATTACTATATATAGTTGAAGATGTTAGAACAATCTTAACAGCAGATGGAGAAACAACTTATAGCCTTAATTTAAACGGCAAAGGAAGCTCTATTAATCTATTAGTAAATCCTGAATATAAATCTATTGCTGAAGGACTTGAGACCGGAGATATTATAAGATATGATACCGATTACAAAGGATATATCAAATTAATTGACAGAATATACAATTACAGCGAAGATAAATGGTTATTAGAGAATAATCCTACATCTACTTATGATGCAAATATGCGAGTGCGATTGGCAAAGGGATATGTATATGCAGTTCAAGATGGATTCATACAGATAAAATTTGATTCCGATGCGAATAATTTAGATGATATAGAGGCGTATGATTTCATAGATTGCTATAAGTATGATGTAATTAGGGGAAATGTCGTTGTAAATAAGGTTTCTCAGAATGATATTATAGGATTAAAGTATGAACAAAATAATTTAATGGCTGTATTTCAAACACACTATGCAAGTCAGTTAAAATCTATTTATTTGTTTGAAAAATAAACAACAAAACTAAGTGTTAAAATGAACGGTTAATCTGTGTAAATGCACATAAAGCTTACAAGAATAATATTATAGGCTTAAAGTGTGGACAAAGTGATTTGATGGCTGTATATAAAACTCACTATGCCAGTCATTTAAATTAAAATTATTTATAAAAAATATTAAAGGAGAGTGTTGATTGTGAGTAAAAGAGTAAATATTTTAAGAAAATGGGTGTCTATCTTAATTGTTTTATCATTAGTGTTGTCTGTATGCAACACAGTAGCTTTTGCAGCTCAAACAGCCGAAGCTGTCATCGCAGCAGAAAAAGGTGATATGCTGTGGGTAAAATATACAAACCATAAGAAAACAATTGCTAACGAAGAAAAAGAAACCGGTAACTATTGGCGAGTTGTTGCAGGCGATTATGTAAATGGTGATTGGTCAAAGATAATTATTGCAAAATTTGATATAACAAATCTTACTTATGACAATATTAAAGAAGCTTACATCTCTTTTGGAGGATCATGTAATACAGCCGGTGCAAATTATGACATTCGCGAAATAACATCTGATTGGAGCTCAGCTACAGTTAGTGCGGGAACTTCTCCAACAATTTCAACATCAAGTATTGCTACATTTACTTCAACTACAGGAGAAAGCACATATAAAATTGACTTGACAGATTATGTTGCACAGCTTAAGGCTGACAATAAGACAAAATTGAATATAGCTATTACAGGAAATGGTACAGATTTTTTTATACGTCAAACAGATGATGGAGCTTTATTATATCCAAGACTTTATATAACATCTACTGATGCAGCTGCTCCAACCGTAAATATAAATGCACCATCATACGTTCAAGAAAATTCATCTTTAAATATTTCCGCAGAAGTAGTAGACAATAGCGATGATTTAACTGTAGATTTTTATGTGGATGACGTAAAATTTGAAGGCAAAATAACAAATACAGGCAGTAATTATTCTGTTACTTTAGCAGATGGACTTACACTAGGAGATCATTCTATAAAAGTAACTGCAGAAAATTCAAATGGAATGTCAAGAACTGTAACAAAAAATATAGAATCTGTAGCAGATATTAATGCAACAACCAGTGACAGTGTATCATTTATCACTAAAAATTGTGATGTTAATTATATTTTTGATCGGCACTGGCATATTTATAACGATGTTGAAAATAATAAAAGTTGTATTTGGCTAATGTATGCTGATTTATCTAAGTATGCAGATAAACCAATTAGTGAGGCATCACTTGATATATCAGTTTGCTCGTTAAAAGGAAGTAATCCTGTGTTTGGTATACATGAAATAACTGATAGCGCAAAGTGGTATACCGAGGCAGGTAATCAGATTTCCAACTTGCCAATTTACAGTGCAACACCGGTAATGCAGTTTACCAATAGTGCTGATAACACATGGAGAAGAATTAGTATTGATTTGACAGATTATATAAATAGCCTTACTGATAAGGGAATAACAGAACTTAACATAGCATTTACAGTTGATAATGATAGTAATGTTAATACATATATAACAATGAACGATACAGATAATGAAGCTAGAAAAGCTCCTAAATTTAATATCACATCAAAAAATTATGGCGAAAAACCTAAAGTAAGTGCTGTTTCAGAAGATAAATATTATATTGATAATAAAGCTTTTGATTTTGATGTTTCAATAACAGGTGAAATGATTACAGAAATTAAGGCATTTATTGATGAAACTGAAATTACATGCGAAAATATTGATAATAATACATATAGATGTGAGATCCCTGCATTAGATAAAGGAGAACATATTCTCAAAGTAACGGCAAAAAATATATATGATATAACTACAACATTCAAATATGATTTATATTGTGGTAAATATATGGTTACACAACAAAGCTTTACAGATGTTTCAGGTGAAGAATTTGTATTTGCCAGTGGAAATACAATAAAGAATAACCTTAAACTTATTAACTGATAGTACAAGTTGTCTTTCAATTATTGCATTATACGATGTTGATGAACTTTTGGCAGTAAATCCTGTAACTTGCACACTTGTCAAGGGTGAAAATGATATATCAGTTTCTTTGGTTATGCCAAATAGAAAGAGCTTTGAGGGTTGTTATGTAAAAACTTTTGTGTGGGATAATTTCACAGATGTTATGCCTTTAACCGCTACGTATATGTATGAAAACAAATAATCTATGAAAGGTTGAATCAAATGCCCAAAAAAATATTGCTGCTTAATCTTTTAATATTACTATTATCTACTATACCTGTGTGTGCTATACAATGCCCACCGGTTGAAGTTCCCGAGTCAATAAGTGGAACGGATATAGACAGCTTTACAACAACAAGGTATGCGCCATGGATTGTTAATTATAATATGACTAAATTAGATCAGATTGAGAATGGATATCATGGTGGAGAAGCCGGTCAAAAGATATTTGCGATGGCAATTTCAAATGACGGAAAAAAGGTGCTTGTAGGAACAGACACATCAGGAATATGGAAAAGTGATGATAGTGGAAAAACATGGAAAAGCAGCAATATTGGCATTGATGTAATTGGAGTATTAGATTTAGAATTTACTAATGATAATAATACAATTTATGCAGCATGTTCACCTGCTGCAAGCGGAGCCAATTTGAATTCTACAAATAAAAGCGGTTTATATAAGTCGCTTGATGGTGGTACGAGTTGGAAACAAATTAATACGCTTTTCTTTGAAAGAATGCTATCAACAAAGAGGATGAAGTATTACGATGGCTACATTTATGTTGCTTCAACTTATGACGGTATATATAAAGTCAATGTCGCTACAGATCAGATTGAGTATCTTGGGATGGATGGTTATACAATAAATTCAATTGATGTTTGTAACGGCTATATAATAGCGTCAACACTTGAGTACGGAAATATGGTAAGCACGGATAGCGGGATGACCTGGAAGGCATTTAATCAAGGCTTAAATAGTAATAATGTATATGCAACATGTTTAAATCCTGTGGATAACAGTACGTTTTATTGTATAACTGAAAATGAGTTGTATAAAAGTAATGATGGTATGAATTCATGGATATTGCTGTTAGACACAACCAAGATAGAATATGCTCCTCAAAATTCATTCCGCAGATTATTGTTCGGTCCGAAGGGTGACAATAATCAAGCTAAATTATATCTTGGATTAAGTAATTGTGTATATTCAGTAAGATATAGTGACGATTATGGAAATAGCTTTATAAAGCCGGATATTCAAACGGAACACGCTTTTATGGTGGATAATCATGGATATCCGGAAGAACCTTTTGTTATTGCTCCGGATAATTCACAACTAATGTTTGCATCATTTGATGGAGAAATTTACAAGTCAACCGATGGTGGAACAACTTTTTATCCATCATCAAGTGGCTACTCAGGAATGAGAGCATTTAGTTTTCTGTTCAATAAGGATAACCCGAATGATATTTGGTTTGCTATGATTGATAGGGGAGCAATTCATACTGTTGATACAAATAACAATGAGAAATATCCTGCAGTTAATTATTGGCCTATGGAGGACAGATACAACATTCGCTATAAAACAGGAAAAACTGTTAAATTTGTAGCACGTGACCCAAAAAATGCTGATAGAATTATAATATCCATCGGTTCTTGGGGAACAGACACAGCACTCAAGCAAAGTTATGATAACGGATTGAATTGGACTTTAATTAGTGGCACAGAGGACCACAGTGTAGATTCACTAACTTTTCATCCGCAAAAACATAATATAATATATGCAGGTGAACGTAAAAGTATCGATGACGGAAAAACATGGATTACGCTGGAACGTTCCGTTCTTGCTGTGTCACCGGTGGATGGAGATGTTGTTTATTCTCATGATGGGCAAAATATTTATAGGTCAGATGACGCCGGAAATACTTGGTATAAATACTGCTCTGATCTTCTTCCGGGACTTCAACGTATAACTTGTGATTTACAGGATGTAAATAAAATATATGTTGGAACTTTTTCACTTGGAATGTATATATGTTATTCGAATGAAAACTATGCCAGAATTAATGATAAAAATGGGCTAGTACCAAATATAGCTGGGAATATTCCGATATTTTCAATTGCACAGGATCCTGATAATTATTTGCATCTTGTTGCGGGGGGCGCTGATAATAAATCATTTGCCCCTTCTGCAGGACTTTTTGAGTCATATGATGGAGGACTGTCTTGGAATAGAATTGAAGGAATTCCAGGTACCAGAGATATATGGGTTGTTCAATTCCATCCTACAAGAAAGCAGGTTTTTGTTGGGACATCCGCCGGTGTGTTTGTATATGAGTTTGATAAGTATAAAAAGGGCAATATACAGAATTCAAGTTTAGAAGCAGATGAAATTCATAATATCAAAGTTCTAAATAATGCAATAACAAATGTAGATGGTGAAAATAACTATTGGGGAGCTTTAGCGGGAAATTTTGAAGATACATCTTTTTCAAAATCAATTATTGCAAAGTTTGATATAACTGATATTGCATATGAAAATTTAGTAGAAGCTTATATTTCTTTTGGAGCAAGTTGTGATACTGCAGGGGCAAAATATCAGATTAGAGAGATTGGTTCTGATTGGTCAACAGAGACAATTGCTTCATTGAAAGCATCTGATTTTTCAACATCAGCAATTGCAACATTTGAGTCTAAAGTCGACAAAAATACATATAAGATAGATTTGACTGAGTATGTTTCTCAGTTAAGGCAGAATAATAAAAATGCTTTAAATATAGCAATTACAGGAACAGATAATAAGACTCTTTATATAAGAAAAACAGATGAGGAAGATTTGTTATATCCAAGACTTTATATAAAATCAACAGATTTAGTTGCACCTAAAATTAAAGTGGATGTTCCGGCATATGTACAAGCTTCGAAGGATTATGATATTGTAGTAAGTGCAGTAGATGAAAATAGTCAGACATTAAATGTAAACTTTTATATTGATGATGTCAAATGTAAATTTCCTATTACAAAAACAGGAAGTGAATATCGTATAACAGTTGATGGTGGACTTTCAGAAGGAAGTCATACTCTTAAAATAGTAGCAACAGACACTAATGGAATGTCAAGTCGTTATTACGCAAACATAACCGCTGTAAGTGTTATTGATGAAACTGAGATTAAAGAAATTAAGTTCATTAACAAAGAATATATTGTTAATGGTGGTGAATGGGAAAGATTCCATTGGAACATATATGGAAATGGAACTACAGATAAGGGATATGTCTATCTTTTATATGCAGATTTATCAGATTATGTAAATAAGCAAGTAACAAATGCGATTTATGATATATCTTTATGTTCGCTCGAATCCAAATCTATAATCTTTGGTGTACATGAAATAACAGATAATAAGAATTGGCATACTGTATCTGATAATAAAGTTACCGAACTTATTAAGTTTGATAAAAATGCTGTACTAACTTTTGAAAATACCAGTGATAAATGGCAAAGAATTTCAATTAACTTTACAGATTATATTAACAGTCTTTTAGAGAGAGGTATATCCGAATTAAATGTTGTGTTTACCGTTGACAACGGAAGTAAAGTGAATACATACATTTCTCAAAATGATCATGCTACAGATGTAGCAAGGAAAGCACCAAAATTTTATATCACATCAATGTTATATGGAGAAAGGCCAAGTATAAGTCCAATCACAAATGAAAGATATTTTGTTAATAATGAAGCTTTTAACTTTGATGTACAAATTATCGGTGATAGCATTTCTGATGTAAAGGCATATATTGATAATTCTGAAATAACTTGTACTTTTAACGATAGCAATATATATAGAAGTAATGTACCTGCTCTAAGTGGAGGAAAACATACACTTAAGATTGTTGCAACTAATTTATATTCAATGAAAAGGATTGCTGAATATGATATATATTCATGTAATTATTTTGTATCTGAACAAAGGTTCACAGATGCATCCGGCAATGAATTTGTTTTTACAAAAAATAATACTATAAAAAATGATATAAAACTAGTCTCCTTAAAAGATGGTGGCAGTTGTGTCTCTATTGTAGCATTGTATAATTCTAAGAATCAGCTTATTAAAGTAAATTACAAATCATTTGACAGTTTATCAAAAGGTGAAAATGATATATCAAATACACTTAAACTTCCGGAACTTGATAACTATAACGGATGTTATATTAAGGGATTGGTATGGGAAAACTTTACGAATTTGAAACCAATATCATCTGTGTACATGATTGAAAATGTTCAATGAATGTTGAAAGGATAAATAATGAAAGACTACAGCGTAAAGGAATATATTTTTAACGGTACAAAGGTAAGATATATAATAATCAATACAACAAAAAAAGTTTTTTTGCAGATTTTACCTTTATCTGTAGATGGTGTAATAAATGATACCTTTGAAAGTGTAGAGTTAGAGAGCCAATTTTCAGATGTGTATGATTGGTATGCGGGAGCCTTATGTCATTTGCAATTATCACACCATAAAAACTCACCTTATAGTAATTGTTATAAATTTTCACAAAGTTATGATGATATGCGATTTAAAGAACAGTCTAAAATTACTGATGGATGTAAAACTATTATTAAAACTGTTATCGAATCAAGTGAGGGTTACGAAGTTGTCCATAGATTAACAAACTATTATGGCGAGAATGTGTTTGAAGTTGAATGTGAATTTATAAACAATACAGGGAAAACAATTAGATTAGAAGCAATTACAAGTGCCTCTTTGGATGGATTAAGTCCATATTGTTTTAATGATAACTCTGAGGAACTTGTGCTACACACCTTCCGTTCTGGATGGGCAACGGAAGGGAAACATATTTGCCAAACTATTCCTGAACTGAATTTAGAAAAAGCATGGGGTGGCAATTTTTCAAGTATAAAAATTGGCTCACAAGGATCACGGCCCACTTATGAATACTTTCCGTATGCGGTTGTTGAAGATGTGAAACGAAAGGTTATGTGGGGCATAAAGTTGGCACATAACGGAACATGGCAGATTGATTTTTCAAGACACGGAAAGGATTTATCCATCTCTGCAGGTTTGGGTGATTGTTCTTATGGCGATTTTTTCAAACATATTAAGTCAGGTGAGCATTTCACTACACCCAAGGCATATATTGCCACGGTTCAAGGCGATATTGCCGATATATCTGATATGTTTATAAAGGCACATGATAGAGATATTAAAGCATACGGCGAGAACAGTATGGGTATTATTTTTAATGAATGGTGTACATCTTGGGGACATCCTAACCATTTTGATAATATACGAATTGCAGATAAACTGAAAAAATCAAAGACAAAGTACTTTGTAATGGATGATGGTTGGTTTGATGGTGCTGTTGGTGATTGGGAATATAAAAAAGCCTCCTTCGAATTTGGGTTGAAAAAATATACCGATGAAATTAGAAAAAGAGGAATGATTCCCGGTATTTGGATGGAATTTGAATGTACTAATGAGGGCTCAAAATATACGTCAAGAGAATATGATGATATGCATTTAACCAGAAACGGTGCAGTAATTTATGGTGCTGTTAACAAAAGCAGATATGAGAGCTTCTGGGATTTTAGAAATCCAAAAACTATAGAATTACTAAGCAATAAAGTAATTGACTTCTTAAAAGAAAATGGATTTGGGTACTTAAAGGTTGACTATAATGCTAATATTGGTATTGGTTGCGATGGTGCAGAAAGCCTAGGAGAAGGATTAAGACAACATTTAGATGGAGTATATAGTTTCTTTAAAAGAATAAAGGAGGAAATACCTGATATAATTATAGAAAATTGTAGCTCTGGTGGTATGAGATTGGAGCCTAAGATGATGGGTATAACGGCAATGAGTTCGTTTTCTGATGCACATGAATGTTTTGAGTTTCCAATTGTTGCAGCTAATTTGCATTATTTGATACCGCCTTGTCAAAGTCAGGTTTGGGTTGTTTTAAAAACGGAATTTGACGAACAAAGGTTAAAGTATACCATATCTGCAGGCTTTTTAGGGAGACTTTGCTGGTCGGGTGATATTGCGAATTTAAAGGATTGGCAGATGGACCAATTATATAAAGCTGAGGATTTTTATGATGAGGTTTCAAGCATCATAAGGCACGGTACAAGTAGGATATATAGAACACATGAAATGATAAATTTTAGAAATCCAAGAGGAACACAGGCTGTTATACGTTATTCCGATGATGGCAAAAATATTCTTGTTGTATATCATTGTTTTAATGAACCGAAGCCATTGAAAATTTTTCTTGATAATAAATGGATAATAAAAAAGAAATTATATGAAGATGATACAGAACTAAACGATATGTTGATAATTAGTGGAACAATGGAGTCTGTAGGAAATGTAATTCTGCTTGAAAGATTAACTGTAGATAGTCAATAGGTAAGTTGGTAAAAGCATTTGTGCATAGTAGAAAAATTTCAATAAATATAGAATATGAAAATATAGTGTAATAAGATGGATAATAAATACAAAATATACAAAGCAGATAATTAAAGAGGTAAAACTAATGAATGTGGCAAATAAATATGAGATTTTTGATAAAATTTATGGCTGCTGGTATGGTAAATGTCTTGGCGGTGCTGCCGGAGCTCCTTTTGAAGGGGTAAAAAAACTTATAGACATGGAAAGTTTTGAGGATATTTATAATCCTGATTTGCCAAATGATGACTTGGATATTCAACTTTTGTGGCTTGAGGTATTAGAAAATAAGGGATTTAACATAACTTCTTGTGATTTAGCAGATGCTTGGATTGAAAAATGTTGGTATCCGTTTTCTGAATATGGATATTTTATGAAAAATTATATGAGGGGTATAAAGCCGCCATATAGTGGGATTATTAACAATTCGTTTTTCAAAGAAGGAATGGGCTGTCCTATAAGAAGTGAAATATGGGCATTAATATGTGCAGGTAATCCTGAATTGGCAGTGAAATATGCGTATATAGATGCGTGTCTTGACCATGCAGATAACTCGATATATGCAGAACAGTTTTTGGCAGCAATAGAGAGTATGGCCTTCTATGAATCGGACATTGAAAAACTTATTAGAGATGGAATGAAGTATATTCCACATGATTCAAAGTTACATACCTGTTTTGAGATGATTCTTAATATGAGGGATAAAGATTGGAAGGAAGTGCGCAGAGAAGTTTTAAACAAATACGGTCATCCTGATTTTACTAATGTTGTTCAAAATCTCGGTATGGTTATAATTGCACTTTTGTATGGTAATGGCGATATGCGAGAAACAATAAATATTGCTTTAAAATGCGGATATGATACCGATTGTACTTGCGGCTCTGCTGCATCTGTTGTTGGAATAATAAATGGGTATTCAAATTTGGGTGATTTAACAAACCTTATAAATGATTATTTTGTTTGTGGAATAGATGTCCAACGACAATCAAACAGTATAAAAAAATTGGCTGAAGATACATTAAATTTGACTTTAAATATTCCTGATAATATTGATTTAAAACTTGATTATCCAAATGAAAAAGACCTGAAAAAATCATTAGAATCCATCGAACCAATAAAATGGGATATTTATGGTCCATATTATGATCAATTAAATCAACCAATAAGTCCTAATTATCCAAGTCCACACGAGGAAGGCTGTGTGTTGCCAGATTTAGTTTGTATGGTTAATAATGAGGCATTCTTGGATAGGGAATATAAAAAGAATAAAATTGCCTACCGAATTGAATCATATGAAGATTTTATAGAAATTGACAAATGCATAACAATGGATGGACAGTATGCTTGTTATGCACAAACAACTATTGTTTCCCCTGATGATAGAAGAATTTGGGCTATTGTAGGTAATAATGATGGCTTTTCATTAAGTATAA
>OIXG01002704.1_pt1 | contig 12849 bp, 12 predicted proteins | sample 1587731 | NCBI WGS metagenome assembly OIXG01 (sample SAMEA3888908, study PRJEB22519) | human gut metagenome | biome: human gut; feature: human-associated habitat; material: faeces | place: Denmark | collected 2010
TATGATGACAACAAGTGTTTCCAAAAAAGCTACGATTTTGAAACCGGCTTTCGCGTTTCTTTCTCTTTTTCTGACTATCCTCCATGTTCTACTGGTCAAAGGGCGTGATCTGGTTACATTTACCTGGACAGAACATTCCCGGCTTTACATTGGCGTTATCGTCCTGCTTGCCGTATTATTTACTTATTTCTTTTATCTTTGTCTGACACACACCCTCTATTATATAGGGAAGAAAAATAAAACCTTTCTCTCCTATTTTCGTTTTTTTATCGGATATTTCCTGTTTATGGGCGTTTTCTGGCTGCTGACATGGCCGGGTATTTTTAAGGGAGACGAATTCTATGTGATCCGTGCTGCCCTTTCCTTTACCATGTCCGGTGCGCAGTCCGGTATTACAAGCCTGTTTTATATGGTTGCCCTTTTGTTTTTCCCTTCCATGGCATCCATTACTTTTATCCAGATTCTGCTTATCTGCACGATCTTTTCTGTGATCATGCATGATCTGTTTTCTGTGCTTTCCGGCAAAAAGCGATATTTCTTATTTTTGCCGTTTATCCTTCTGCCTGTCATCGACGGCAACTTATTTACCCTGCGTGCCACGCTGGTTGGCTGGATCTTTCTGTTTGTCCTTGCAAAAGTTTACTATCTGACCAAAACAGACCGTTTTTCCGGCAAATGGCTTTTGGTCCTATCTGCCCTGACCGGACTTCTTTGTGCATGGCGCAGCGAATTTATTTATCTGGTCGTATTCCTGCCCCTCGCATTTTTACTTCTGAAAAAAATACATCTGAAGCAGGCAGCCTGTATGCTGGTGTTATCGCTTATTTTCTTTGTACTCTGCAATGTGCCAAACAAAATTGCGTTAAACGGAAGCAATAAATATCCTATCTCCCTTGTCTTGAATCCGGTCGCAAATTTATTTACGGAAGTCGAGGATTTAAAAGGGCCATGCGTCTATGACGATGTCATGACGATCAATGAACTCGTGGACGCATCCCTGCTCCGCCAGTCTGCAAGCGTCCGCAACATCAGCCAGTACTGGAATATCGATGATGTTCTGCCAAAGGAAACCCTAAACCGTTTTATGCAGGCTTCCCTGCGGCTCATCATTTATAATCCGGATAAATTCCTGAAATACAGATGGCAGACATTCGCCTATACGAACGGTCTGTATCCTGGCTATATCAACCATCCGGGCGGAGAATGCATTGATGCGATCAACAAACTTGTCTACTATGGCAACGACTACAAATCCTATTTTGCCTTTATGAACCCACCTTTCGGACAGGCTCTTCGTGAAAAAACGATCTCTTTCCTTGCCTGCCGCCATTATGAACAGGATAATATCAGGACAAATGCAATGCTTCCGGTCTTTTACAACTGTATACCCGGTGTGATCTTTTTGCTGGTACTGTTTATTTCCAACTGTATTGCAGTGCTCCGCGCAAGGAAGAAGCAGCATGGATCCGTAGACAGATATGTGCTTTGCATCGTTCTGATCCTGCTGACGCTGCCACAACTTATACTTATCTTTCTGACAGCACCTGCCATGTTTTTCATGTATTATTTTGGTTTTTATCTGAGCAGTTATTTTCTGACAGTTTTAAGCTGTCTGGAACTGACTGGGCAGTAAATTGCAAAATCTGCTTCGCAGATGAGCGAGGCTGCATCATGCATCAAAGATGCATGACATTATGGGGACAGTCTTCGCTACACTCATCTTTCAGAAGACACATGGAAAGAAATGTTAAGAGGCTTTGTAGAGGAACTATCAATATCAAAGATTGCAAAGAATTGTGACCTATCTACAAAAACAGCCTTATATCTTTCTGGGTCAGCTTCATTAGATTGGTTTGTTCTCCATGCTTTAAAACCAAACTTATTAAGCATGTCTACTACAGCTTTTTCAAACTGTAATCCTTTTTCAACTGCTGTTGTACTCATAGGCACATACTTTCTGACAATACTTGAAAAATTCAGGCTATTTCAAAATCATCTATTTTTGTTCTTATGCCTATAAATATTTTTACGTCTGCACATCATGTAGTTGTGCATTTAAGGCAATGAGTACACACCTTAGATAATGTCTATGGACCATTTTTTCAACACCTCAATATAGAAAATATAATTTATTTTTGAAAGGAACTTTTTATGGAAAGCAAATCACGGACATTAGTTTGTATATAGTACTTTTTATCAACATGTGTTAGACTACTGTTATACAAATTGATGCATGAAGAGAGGTGCGGTTTATGTGGTTTTGGTGGTTTATGTTAATATGTGATCTGATAATTCCTATTGCTATGGTCATTTGTGGAAGAATGATGTGGAAACAGTGTCCAAAACATATGAATAGTATGTCAGGCTACAGAACAACTCGCTCAATGAAAAATATGGATACATGGAAATTTGCGAATGACTACTGCGGAAGACTTTGGTGGAAAATTGGATGGGTAATGATTATACCATCTGCTTTGATACATATTCCGTTATACCATAGTGATAAGAATACGATTGGATTTGCAGGGGTGATTCTTGTGACAATTCAATGCTTTATTATGATTGTATCAATTTATCCGACAGAGAAAGCTTTAAAAAAACATTTTAATGATGATGGAATACGTAGATAACTACAATTTGACGAGAAGGTGATTTACATGAAAAAGAGTATATCAAGGATTATCGGTTTGATAATGCTGATTATAGCCATTGTATTTATAATGTTTGCATTGAACCATCCAGAAATGAGTTTTCCATGGAACAATACTATTACATGGTTGATGTATGGTGTATATTTTCTTGTGACAGTAGTGTTGCTTATTGCACCTAAAATGAAGAAGTGAGAAATTCCAGTTTGTTAATTACAGGTGACATTGAAAGAGTCAGCCCATTCAAGGTGCTGGCTCTTTCAAAAATTCCATTCTAATAAATTGCACGACAACCTAGAGTAAAAATGAATACCCATTAGTAAGAAATGAATAGAAAATGGATAAAAGTGTGGTGTTTCGTATAATTATGAGTTAATATGCATCAGACACACTTTTGTAAAAAGGGAGTATTGTAATATAACATCGTTTCAATCCACCTGCGAATTACACAAGCTGTGCCTGTACAGCGGTCAGTGCCACTACACCAACAATATCTTCCCACGAGCATCCACGGGACAGATCATTGACCGGCTTTGCGATACCCTGCAGCATTGGGCCGTACGCTTCTGCCTTCCCAAGACGCTGTACCAGCTTATAACCGATATTACCGCAGTCAAGGTTCGGGAATACGAGGACATTTGCTTTACCTGCCACTTCTGAGCCCGGTGCTTTTGACTTTGCTACGGACGGGACAAGCGCTGCGTCTGTCTGCAACTCGCCATCGATACAAAGATACGGATACTGTTCCTTTGCGATCTTTGTCGCTTCTACCACTTTATCGACAAGCGGATGCTTTGCACTTCCCTTTGTGGAATGGGACAGCATTGCAATGATCGGTTTTGCACCGACCAGCGACTGGAAGCTCTTTGCAGAGGACTCTGCGATCGCAGCCAGTTCTTCCGCATTCGGATCCTGATTCAGACCACAGTCTGCAAATAAGAATGTACCGTTTGCACCATATTTACAATCCGGTACATCTAAGATAAAGAAGCCGGATACCAGCTTCACGCCCGGTGCAGTCTTTAAGATCTGCAGCGCAGGTCTGAGCGTATCTGCTGTCGCATGGCAGGCACCTGCTACCATGCCATCTGCATCATTTGCTTTTACCATCATAACGCCAAAGGTCAGATAATCGTTCAGCAGTGTTTCTCTTGCCTTTTCCATTGTCATACCCTTTGCTTTTCTTGTTTCGTATAAAAGTTCTACATACTTGTCCAGCTTGTCGGTCGTCTGTGGGTTGACTACTGTCACACCATCCAGCTCTACTTCCAGCCAGCCGGCACCGTCTCTAATCTTCTCTTCATCACCGATCATAATAATATCCGCAATTCCTTCTTCCAGAATATGGGACGCTGCAATCAATGTACGTTTGTCATTTGTCTCCGGTAATACGATCGTTTTTTTATCTGCTCTTGCTTTTTCTTTGATTTGATCTATGTAAGACATCTCTGTCTCCTTTCCGCTTGTTTCATTTCTTCCATTATAATCTAAGGTGTTTTGAAGTACAAGGAAATCCCCCTCTTTTTTTGTGCAAAATATCATACAATTTAAGCAAAATCCTGAGGAAATAACCCTGTTATGATTGTGCACGACCCACAAATATGATATAGTTACTAATATGTAAAAGAATTATCAGAAGTCATAGTTGCACAACGTTGTCCCATATGTGATTGTGCCGTTTACCAAATAGGCTTGATATGATTTGTAATGGAGGAATTCGATATGAAGGTTACAGGAATTATCGCAGAATATAATCCTTTTCACAGAGGGCATGCCTACCATATTGAACAGGCTAAAAAATTAACCGGTGCAGATGCCGTTGTTGTTGTCATGAGCGGTGACTTCACGCAACGTGGCACCCCCGCCATCATGGATAAATATGCCCGGGCACGTATGGCACTGATGAACGGTGCTGATGTTGTGATTGAGCTGCCAAGCTGCTACGCCTGCGCCAGCGCAGAGTACTTTGCAGACGGTGCAGTTGCCCTTTTGGACAGTCTCGGTATCGTGGATACGCTTTGCTTTGGTAGTGAATGCGGCAGTATTGACATGCTCCGTCCCATTGCCCAGGTTCTTGTAGATGAGCCGGAAGCTTATAAAAAGACTTTAAAAGCAGAGCTTGCGATTGGACGCTCATACCCTACTGCGAGAAATACGGCACTTGTACATTGTATGCCGGAATTTGCAGCCAATGAAAATATCATAGGCAGTCCAAACAACATTCTTGGTATTGAATATATCAAAAGTATCATCCGCCGTGGCAGTAAGATCAAACCTGTGACGATTCAGCGTACAGGTGCTGATTATCACTCTTACCGCTTCAGCAACAGTTTCAGTTCTTCACTTGCACTCAGGCAGGCATTACATACACCCGGCTCTTTGGAACTGATCCGTGATCAGGTACCATCCAATGTATATGACATTATGGCTGAAAATTACGAAAAAACATTTCCTGTTTTTCCACGCGATTTTTCTGCCATGCTGAAATACAAGCTGCTTGTGGAAGAATCCAGAGGTTATAGCCGCTTTGTCGATATCAATGAAGATCTTTCCGACAGGATCTTAAAGAACCTGTATAAATCATATGATTACGAGTCGCTCTGCGATATTTTGAAATCCAAAAATGTGACTTATGCAAGAGTCAGCCGTATGCTCTGCCATATCCTGCTGAATCTGAAAAAATCAGATATGTATGCATATCGCAACAACGGTACTGTATTTTACGCACGTGTGCTTGGCTTCCGGGAGGATATCGGCGGTCTGGGCGTGATGAAAGCCCTGCACCAGTACACTTCTATTCCGATCATCACAAAGGTTTCCGATGGGAAAGAACTTGCAACCGACCTTGCGCAGCGCCAGTTCCACCATGATATTTTAGCGGCACATATTTACGAAAGTGTTATCGCGGATAAGTATCAGACAGAAATGCAGAATGAATATACAAGACCGATCATAAAGCTTTAAACTATAAAAAAACAGGAGAAATGCAAATTTGCATTTCTCCCTTTTTATACTCTAGTTCTTAAAGCTGTGGATTGGAGCAGGAATCCGTCCGCCGCGGTTTACAAACGCATCACAGGAATACGGATTGACAGGCATGATCGGTGCATAGCCTAAAAGTCCGCCAAATTCTACCTTTTCTCCCACACCCTTTCCGATCACCGGAATGATACGGACTGCAGTTGTCTTCTGGTTTACCATACCGATTGCCATTTCATCTGCGATAATACCGGAAATAGTCGTTGCCTTTGTATCGCCCGGAATAGCGATCATATCAAGACCCACGGAGCAGACACAGGTCATTGCTTCGAGCTTTTCGATCGTCAGCGCACCTGCTGTTACCGCATCGATCATACCCTGATCTTCACTGACCGGAATAAAGGCACCACTCAGGCCGCCTACATAAGAAGAAGCCATAACGCCGCCCTTCTTTACCTGATCGTTCAAAAGCGCAAGTGCCGCTGTTGTGCCCGGTGCTCCTGCATATTCCAGACCGATCTCACAGAGGATATCAGCTACGGAATCTCCGATCGCAGGTGTCGGTGCCAGAGAAAGATCTACAATTCCGAAAGGAATGCCCAACATCTTGGAAGCCTCTTTTGCTACAAGCTGTCCGACTCTCGTTACCTTGAAGGCTGTTTTTTTAATTGTTTCACATAATACTTCAAAATTCTCGCCGCGCACCTTTTCCAGTGCTGTTCTGACAACCCCCGGTCCGGATACGCCAACATTGATGATCGCATCGGCCTCTGTCACACCATGAAAAGCACCTGCCATAAAAGGATTGTCATCCGGCGCATTACAGAATACAACAAGCTTGGCACAGCCAAGAGAATCATCTTCTTTTGTATATTCTGCCGTCTGTTTGATGATCTCGCCCATCAGCTTGACCGCATCCATGTTGATACCGGTCTTGGTGGAACCTAAGTTAACGGAGCTACAGACACGTTCTGTAAAAGATAGTGCCATTGGAATCGATTCGATCAGCATTTTATCCGCCTTCGTCATACCCTTGGATACTAAAGCGGAATACCCGCCGATAAAGTTAACCCCCACTTCCTTTGCCACTTCATCCAGTACAACCGCGATCTGCGCAAAGTCTTCCGGTTTATGACAGCAGGCTCCACCGATCAGAGCAATCGGCGTAACGCTGATTCTTTTATTTACGATTGGAATACCAAATTCCCTTTCAATCTCATTTCCTGTTGCAACAAGATCCTTTGCCGTCTGCTTGATCTTACTGTAGATTTTCTTCTTACAATTTTCCAGATCTGCATCGATACAATCCAGAAGGCTGATACCGATCGTAATAGTACGCACATCCAGATTTTCCTTTTCGATCATTTCATTTGTTTCATTTACTTCAACACGATTAATCATGGGTATTCTCCTTATTAGATTCTATGCATTTTGTCGAAAATTTCTTCTCTCTGGCATTTGATCACAACGCCGATCTCTTCTCCGACCTTTTCCATCTCATCTGCCATATCACCAAAGGAGTTGGTGGCATTTGTTCTGTCTACAACCATCATCATATTAAAATAACCGGATACGATCGTCTGGGAAATATCCAGAATGTTGATCTGCTTTTCTGCCAGATATGCACATACCCTTGCAATAATACCTACCGTATCTTTTCCAACTACAGTAATAATCGTTTTTTTCATGCTTTCTTCTCCTCTTCTGCTTCTGTAACAAACTTATCTACATCATCTTAAACTTTCCTATCTGTTCTTGCAAGTCTTTCTTGACAAATGCATCATCAAAACTCCAAAAGTCTTGTCGGTTCACTTCTGCTTGCTACCGTAATATCAAAATCACTTGCCTGATAGGGGGACTCCCCCATCGTAATCTCCAGCCTTACTGCCTCATGCGCAAGCTGCGGCAGATTGTTTTCCTTACTCAGATGTCCGAGCAGGACATATTTCAGATCATCATGCAGAAGCTCACACAAAAGTTTTCCTGCCGTTTCATTGGATAAATGACCTTTGTTTCCTAAAATACGCTGTTTCAGATAATAGGGATACGGACCGACCTGCAGCATATTGACATCATGGTTCGCCTCAAGCAATATGGCATCCATGCCTTTCAGATTTTCTACGATTTCCTCTGTATAGCAGCCCATATCCGTTGCGATCGCTGCATGACTTTTTCCGTTTGTGATCGTATAGCAGACAGGCTCCGCCGCATCATGCGAAATCGGAACAGCTTTGATCAGAAGCCCGCCGACCGTGATATTCTCATTTTTATGTATAACCTGATACAACTGGTCATCAATATCTCCGACCGAACGTGTCGTACTGATGCCTGCTATCGTTCCGCTTGTTGCATAGATCGGTACATCATACTTGCGGGATAACACGCCGATCCCGCTGATATGGTCAATATGTTCATGCGTCACAAAGACCGCATCCAGATCCTTGCCGCTGACCCCAATCGAATTCAGTCCCGCTTCGATCCGCTTTCCGCTGATCCCCGCATCGATCAGGATATGCGTTGTATCATCCCCCACATAAATGCAGTTTCCACTGCTTCCACTCGCAATACTAAGTAGTCTCATTTCTAGTCCTTCCAGAATATATCAAGCACATCACCCGTTTTCAGTGGTTCCACATACTGTGCTTTTCTTCCGTTAATCAGTGTTTCCACTGTTTTGCCTTTCGGCTTTGACAGATCAAAATCAATGTGGTCAAATACATCCACATAGATATAATCTTTCTTGCCCGTCAATGTCAGCTTTTCGCCGTTTACCGTAACAGTCACTGCAGTGATGGCATCTGCCGATGGCTGTACTTGCACTGTCTGTTGCTCCGGTGGCTGCGCCTGTACCGGTTTCTGTTGTGCAGGCGGCGTCTGTTCTACTTGTGATACCAGTTCCTGTTGCGCCTGCGCTATCTGCTGCACCGGTGGCTGTACGGGTTTCAGCTGTTCGTGCTGTGGTGTCTGCACAGGCTGTGGCATACCCTGACCGCTGTTATAGGCTGTTGCAAATGCTGCGATCCGTTCTGCCGCTGCATTCGCCCGCATCTGCTTCAGTTCTTCCTCTACCTCTTCCGTTATCGGCGCATCCGCTATCTGCTGTGCGGACTGTCTTGCTTTTTCCAGCATACTGCCGCTCGGTCTGCTCGTTTTTCTGCTTTCCTGCACATCTGCTCTGTCAGGTTGCTCCTGTTCTCCGGTCTCTGCATCTGCCTGCACTTCTTCTGCCGGCTTCACAGGCTCTGAACTTGCTTCCGTTTTCGCGGCTGCTTCCACCGCTGTCCCTGCTTCTGCTTCCTGCTCCGGTTCTTTGGTTTCTGCCGTTTTTTCCTCTGCCAGCTTCCACTCCAACGTAAAATTATCATAGACCTTGGAATCCATATCCGCAGGTTCATGATTGATCAATATCTGCATGGCAGGATCCAGCAGCACGTCCATAACCTCAGTTACCTGCTGCACCGTATAATAATTCAGCAGTTCAATCTCGTCGCCTTCCCGGATCTGATAAAAAGCAGACTGCAGTTCTCCGTTTGCCGAAGCAAACTTTGGAAGTGTAATGTTCTGTCCGTTTACGGTAATATGGATCTCTTGGTTGTACTCTGCTAACTTTCCAAGCTCCATCACAGCCGGCACACCGGCTGTGGATTCTTTGATCTCGATCCTGTCATTCCCGCGGATCGGCGTATGGATATCCGCCGGTTCTCCGTTCAGAAGGATCACGGCTGATTCTCCCCGTTCTCCGCGGATCATTTTCTGCTTTCCGTTAAAGGTAAAGGTCAGTGATTCCCCGCGCTTCGGGAACAGTGCATCATTCGGAATCTCCGCCTGAATGGCTGCATCCACTACCGCCAGCTTGTTGTTATCATATAATTTGACACGTTCTCCGTTCAAGGTCACAAACACAAAATTGTTGCTCTGCTCATAATAATTCAGACAAATACCGACAGGTGTCACGAGCATGGAATCCTTTTTGATGTCACCCGGCAAAAAGTCGATCTTCTGCATCACTTCTTCCCCACGCAGCGCACAGCGTTCTCTGGCAATACCAAGTCTGTCCGCCACAAGCTGTGTGTAGCCCTCGATCTTTCCGCCGCCACCGACAACAAAAACTGCGCTGACCGGCTTACCCCCATTCAGCTCCATGATCTTGTCCGCTGCCTGTTCTGCCATTTCTGTCAGATTGTCAGAGCAGACGGAAAGTACTTCTTCTTTGCTGATCGTCTGAGGCAGTCCCATAATATCCTTATATTCCACCGTATCACTATGCTCGATCCCGCGTTTGATCATCTCTGCCGTTGTAAAATCTACCAGACAATGTCTGGCAATATCTTCTGTCAGGCAGTCCCCTGCAACAGGCAGCATACCATATGCTACAATACTGCCGTCCTTTGTAATGGAGATATCGCTTGTTCCCGCGCCGACATCGATCAGAGCGATATTCAGCATCCTGTACATCTGCGGGATTGCCACTGCCATAGCTGCAATAGGCTCCAGTGTCAGATTGGCAACCTCAAGCCCTGCCAGCTCCACGGCTTTGTAAAGTCCGTCCACAACATCATCCGGCAGGAAAGTTGCGATCAGATCCGCTGCAATGATCTTTGCCTTATGATTTTCCAGATTACTCATCGGATAATGATTCATATAGTAGCGCATGACCGTATAGCCCACGCAGTAAAACTTCATATCCAGCTCATTTTCTTTCTGAAACTCCTCATATGCCTTTTCAATGCCATAGGAGTCCAGTGCAAAAATATCTTCTTTTGTAATGAGCTTTTCACCTTCCAGATCGATTTCCACAGAAGTCGTCACAGTCTGTAAAACACGACCTGCTGCCGCGATACAGACCTGAGAAAGCGTGATGTCCAGTTCCTTTTCCAGCTCATCTGTCACATCCCGGATCATTTCACCGACTGCACCGATATCATGGATCTGCCCATCGAGCATGGCACGCGTCTCATGCTCTCTGACCTTTTGTGCCACTACCACAAAATGATCCTTTTCCATATAGCCGACTGTACCTACGATACTTCTCGTTCCGATATCAAGACCGTAGATCAACTTATGCTGCTTGCTGTCTGCTCTTTGCACAGGTATACCCCCAATTTCTCATCTATCTGCTGTTTTGTATTCTCAAAATCACCGGAATTGTCCAGCACAAAATCACATTTGCTGCGGAATACCGCATCCGGCTGCTGCCTGCTGATAATAGAAGCTGTCTTTTCGTCCGAATAACCGCGGCTGTCCTTCAGCCGTTTGCAACGAACCTGCTCATTGGCATACACATACCAGAGCTCATCCACAACTTCATCATAATGCTCTTCGATCAGAAGCGCCGCCTCAAGAAAGAAAAAATCATTGACTCCGCTTTCTCTTTCCAGCCGGATCTGCTCCATAATATAAGTACGCACCGCCGGATGGATGATCGCATTGATCTGTGCCAGTTTTTCAGACGATGCAAAGATTGCCTCTGCCATCTTTTTATTATTGATTGTTCCATCTTCCTGCAGAATCTGTCTGCCAAGTGTTGCTATCACCGGTTCATAACAGGGCATGCCCGGTTTTTTCAGATCATTGGCAGCTTCATCTGCAACAAGATTGATGACTTGTATTGCCCGGTAGAACTTCCGAATATCAGTTCTCTGGAACAGCTTCCGTACCATACCAAGCAATGGCTTGTTCAGAGCGGATTGACTTACTACCAGCTCTGCGCTATGGCGAAACGCCGTCAGCGTCTGTATGGGTGGGTGGTCAACTCTCCTGTTGCCCTTGACTTGCCTTTAATGGCTATCGGGGAAGAGTATCCGCCTCAGGCTTGGAAGTATCTGAGCCTGACGGGGATTCAAGCCCAGCTGGCGCTCGCAGGCGCTTACGCCCCATGAGCAGCACTTATATCATCGGTGATGTCCACGGCAACTACAATGGTCTCGTTGAGTCCTTGCAGAAAATGGGTTGGAAAGAGAATGAGGATAGACTCATCTTCGTTGGCGACCTTGTGGACCGTGGTATCGCAAACAAGAAAGTTGTCGATTTTGTAGCAGAACACAAAGACACTGTACATGTTGTGCTCAGCAATCATGAACGGCAGCATAAAAAAATGGTTCAGTATTATCGAATCCTTGCCAAGAATCCCACTGTACGCAAACTGGCCGCAGGAATATTCCTTCGCTTTACAGAAAGAGAACGTATCATCAGAGCGTATGATGAAATCAGCGCTTTGCGTTGTGATATAAATGAGCGGAAAGAGTTTCTGAACAATACCCCAAAAACATTCCTTGACTATCAGGAACATTTCATCGTTTATACGATGGCATGGGAAGACGATACGCTTTGGAAACTCATGCTCTATTTGCTGGATGAGATGTGCGGTGCGCCTTACGATGCTCAACACACCATTTATGAATATCTGGCTGGCAGCAATAAAGCTCGCGAACGGTTTGAGAGCGCATTTAACAACGGCAGAACAGAGTTTATCATAAAGCCCGCCGACACAGCAGCAAAGTATCAGACCGTTCGTATCACTCACAACAATCCGTTTGGTGGTGTATGGGTTTGTTGCAGAACGATGTCAACACAGATATGAAAGAGGAGTTTGCGCTAAGAAGCGTACAGCGTGTACTTAGTGGTCCCGACCTACAGCACAACGCTCCGGCCGAAGCGGAAAACCATTTCAACATCTCTATTGGGAATGTTAAGGATGAAGAAATCAAACGGCAGCTTGTTGTCAATGCCGCACTTACCAATTTTCCGCTTCGTGACTTCAAGAGTCTTATTAAGGCCGTGAATGCAACGGTTGGACAGTTTGACTCTCTGGGAAAGCGAAACACCAAGAAAGACTTTCCTCATATCAACAAACACGCAATGCATCTTGTTAGACTTTACTTGATGGCATTTGATATTCTCGAACGCGGTGAAATCAACACCTACCGAGACAAAGAGCATGACTTGCTTATGGACATCCGGAACGGAAAGTTTGTACAGGAAGACGGCACATATCGGCAGGAATTCTTCGAGATGGTTGACGAATATGAAAAGCGGCTCAAGTATGACGCAGAAAACAGCCCATTACCCCAAAAACCTGACATGAAGAAAATCGAAGAGTTGGTAATGACCGTTAATGAATCTCTTTTGGAAAAACAGTATAAGAGGTGAACTAAATGTTTGAAAATTCACTGATTGTCGTTAATATCAAGCTCGACAATGCGCGATGGTTCCTGCGCGGGCT
>OIXG01002712.1_pt1 | contig 12826 bp, 8 predicted proteins | sample 1587731 | NCBI WGS metagenome assembly OIXG01 (sample SAMEA3888908, study PRJEB22519) | human gut metagenome | biome: human gut; feature: human-associated habitat; material: faeces | place: Denmark | collected 2010
GTATTTTTAAAAAATATTGGCAAAATTCACAAAACAGTATATAATATTATATGTCGGCTTTTGCCGATTTAGTCAAGACTTAAAACAGTGTAAAAACGGCGGCTATGTCACCTTTAAACTGATTTATATTAATTATGAATTATTAATTATAAATTTCTAATTGTTTTTCACCTCATCAGACGGGCGACCACGCAGGGTCGCCCCTACTATGCATTATGAATTATAAATTATGCATTATGCATTGTTCATTCACTCATACATATTACCGACGACAGCAATCCTCTTTTTGCACCGAGTCCCCTATGTGAATACAATACGTCGCAAAGGCACTTTGTGCATAAATCGCTTACCGCAATGTTTTGCGCGGGAATACCCGCATTAATTAATATTTGCTTATTTATGTTTGGCAAATCAAGATAATATTTATCATTTCTTTTTGTTATAAAATCATCAAACCCAAATCTATCGTAAAAATCGTTATATAATTCCTGCGACACTTCATAACATTCGGCGCATATGCACGGACCAATTGTTACAACAACATTTTCGGGACGTGTTCCGTAATTTTTGGTCATACCGTCAAGCGTATTTTGCGCGAGCTGTTCATAGGTACCGCGCCAGCCGCAATGCGCATTTGCGATTACCCTGTTTTTAATATCGGTAAACGATACGGGTACGCAATCGGCGGTATGAATTACAAGACCTATATTTTGCTTATTTGTTATAAGCGCGTCAACATCGGTATAATCACGTTCGCAAAAAATCCCTTTTCCCAAATCGTTTTCGCCCGTTATACGGTAATTTGCGCTGTGCGTTTGCTTGGCAAACACAAGCCTTTCTGCGTTAAACCCCGCGGCGGCGCAAAATCTTTTGTAATTTTCACGCACGTTGTGAGGGTCGTCATCTGTTTTAAAGCCGAGGTTAAGATATTTTAATGCGTCACCCTCCGACACACCGCCTATGCGTGTGGATACCGCGTGATTTACAAACGGGTAATTATTAAGAATATTAAATTTTAAATACACAACACCGTTTTTTTGATAAAGCGACATTGTTTTTGATTTTTTTAAAGCTTCAACCGACACATAACACACACCTTTCTTAAAATTTAAAATTCAAGTAAACTCTGTACCGCACACCGCCCTGCGGTTTAGGCAAGAGGGAGTTGAACACGCATTGCCCAACACCGGATGTTTTTCACAATCTTTCAGCTTGTCGGTTTTGACGGGCGACAGCCCGCCTGCACCCTGCCGCACTAAAATCTTGCAAAAAACATCTCGGTGGCGGGTGCGAGCAGTTTAACATAAGAGATTTTTGTTGTTATAAGAAAAACACCGCAGGGAATACTGTCGTATTTTCAAGGTGTTTGACGCAATAACAGCGAAAATTTCTGTGTTAAACCAATGTGAGTTCGACTCCCTCTTGCCTAAAAAAGGCAGTGTAAAAAATTTACGCTGCCCTTTTTCTGCTTGTTTATATATTGCGCTTTATTTATTACGCTTTGTTTATTGAACCGAAAAGTTCCATTTTTTCTTTAACCGTTGCTTTAATAGCGTCAAATCCCGGAGCAAGAAGTTTACGCGGGTCAAAGCCTTTGCCCTCCAAGTCTTTTCCTGCTTCAACGTATTTTCTTGTAGCTTCGGCAAATGCAAGCTGGCACTCGGTATTTACGTTGATTTTTGATACGCCGAGGCTGATTGCTTTTTTAATCATATCTGCCGGAATACCAGTTCCGCCGTGAAGTACAAGCGGCATAGGATTGGTGATTTCGCTTATTTTTTCGAGTACGTCAAAACGGAGTCCTGCCCAATTTGCGGGGTATTTGCCGTGAATGTTGCCTATACCTGCGGCAAGCATATCCACACCGAGGTCGGCAATCATTTTACATTCGTTGGGGTCGGCAACCTCGCCGCCGCCTATTACGCCGTCCTCTTCACCGCCGATTGAGCCAACCTCTGCCTCTACCGACAAGCCTTTGCCGTGAGCGTATTTAATAATTTCTTTTGTTTTTTCAATATTTTCTTCTATACCGTAATGCGAACCGTCAAACATTACCGATGAAAAACCTGCGTCGATTACTTTAAATGCGTGTTCATAACTGCCGTGGTCGAGATGAAGTGCTACCGGTACCGAAATATCGAGTTCGTTTAACATACCGTTTACCATTCCCACAACGGTTTTATAACCTGCCATATATTTGCCTGCGCCTTCCGACACACCCAAAATTACAGGCGATTTAAGTTCTTCGGCAGTAAGTAAAATAGCCTTTGTCCATTCAAGGTTATTAATATTAAACTGACCTACCGCATATTTACCCTGTTTTGCTTTAACAAGCATTTCTTTTGCAGATACTAACATTATAAAATTCCTCCTCTGTAGGCATAAATTGCCTCATTTAATTAAATTATACCCTTAATAGCGCAATATGTCAATATACGTCGTTAAATTTTAGATATTACATATAAAATACCGTTGTTAAATTAAACGAATAATGAACAATTGCTCATTTTGGTACTTGTATTAACGGTGAATGTGTGTTAAAATTATTATATACAATTTTACTGGAAAGTATTTGTCTGACCGAGAAAAGGAGATAAAAAAATAATGTACAATCCAAAATCATTAAAGGCAGAAGAATTTATTTGCCACGAAGAAGTTGAAAAATGCTTAAAATACGCGGAGGAAAACAAAAATAACATTCCTCTTGTAGACAGTATTTTAGAAAAAGCACGCAAAAGAAAGGGCATAACTCACGGCGAAGCGGCGGTGCTGCTTGCCTGTACCGACGAGGCAAAGATAAGCGAAATGTACGACCTTGCCGAACAAATAAAAAAAGATTTTTACGGCAACAGAATAGTTATGTTTGCCCCTCTTTATTTATCAAACTATTGTGTAAACGGCTGTGTTTACTGCCCGTATCACAATCAAAACAAACATATTCCGCGTAAAAAACTTACGCAGGAGGAAGTTGCCGCAGAAGTTGTGGCACTCCAGGATATGGGGCATAAACGTTTGGCAATAGAGGCGGGCGAAGACCCCGTAAATAACCCTATTGAATATATATTGGACTGCATAAAAACCATTTATTCAATAAAACATAAAAACGGCGCAATACGCAGAGTAAACGTAAATATTGCCGCAACAACAGTAGAAAATTACAAAAAACTTCACGATGCGGGAATAGGCACATATATTTTGTTTCAGGAAACATATCACAAAGAAAGTTACGAAAAGCTGCACCCGACAGGTCCGAAACACAATTATGCATACCATACCGAGGCTATGGACAGAGCTATGCAGGGCGGTATAGATGATGTGGGACTCGGAGTGCTGTTTGGTCTTGAAATGTATAAATACGAGCTGTGCGCACTTATAATGCACGCCGAGCATCTTGAGGCGGTGCACGGAGTAGGCCCGCACACAATAAGCGTACCCAGAGTAAAACGCGCCGACGATATTGACCCCGAAACGTTTGACAACGGAATATCCGACGATATATTTGCAAAAATATGCGCAATTATAAGAATTACCGTACCGTATACGGGTATGATTATTTCAACGCGTGAGAGCCAAAAAGTACGCGAAAAAGTAATTCGTTTGGGCGTATCGCAAATAAGCGGTGCCTCACGTACAAGCGTTGGCGGCTATACCGAGGAAGAACGCCCCACAGATACCGAACAGTTTGACGTATCGGATAGGCGGACGCTTGACGAAGTTGTAAGGTGGCTGATGGAGTTAGGTTATATTCCGAGTTTTTGCACTGCCTGTTACAGAGAGGGCAGAACGGGCGACAGATTTATGTCACTTTGCAAAAGCGGACAGATACAAAATTGCTGTCACCCCAATGCGCTTATGACATTAAAAGAATTTTTGGAGGATTATGCAAGCGACGAAACCAAAAAAATAGGCGATAAACTTATTAAAGCCGAGCTTGAAAACATACCCAAAGAAAATGTACGAAACATTGCAAAACAGTATATAGAAAACATAAAAGACGGTAAACGTGATTTTAGATTTTAAGAGGTAACCCAAAATGACAAAGTGTATAACTGCAGGTAACAAAAAAATAGGCGGAGGTAACCCTGTTTTAATACAGTCAATGTGCAACACGCGCACATATGACGTAAACTCGACAGTTGAGCAGATTTTAAAGCTTGAAGACGCAGGGTGCGATATAATACGCGTTGCCGTACCCAATGAAGAAAGCGCTCTTGCGATAAGTGCAATTAAGAAAAAAATTCATATTCCGCTTGTTGCCGATATACATTTTGACTACCGCCTGGCGGTAACGGCAATGCAAAACGGTGTGGATAAAGTGCGCATAAACCCGGGCAATATTGGTTCGGAAGATGGCATAAGGGCGGTTGTGTCCTGCGCAAAAGAAAGAAACATACCCATAAGAATAGGCGTAAACAGCGGCTCGATTGAAAAAGATATTTTGCAAAAATATCAAAAACCCTGCGCCGAGGGTATGGTTGAAAGCGCAAAAAAACATATTGACATTTTAAATAAATACGGCTTTGACGATATTGTTGTATCGCTTAAATCGTCCGATGTTAAAATGACAATAGACGCATACAGGCTTATGAGCAAAACTTTTGATTACCCGCTGCATTTGGGAGTTACCGAGGCAGGCACATTTTTGGGAGGCACGGTAAAATCCGCCGTGGGATTGGGCGCGCTTTTGTGCGACGGCATAGGCGATACAATAAGAGTATCGCTTACCGACGACCCCATAAAAGAGGTAATCGTTGCCAAAGAAATATTAAAAGCGCTCGGGCTTAAACAAAGCGGAGCAAGGTTTATATCCTGTCCCACTTGCGCACGCACAAACATTAATCTTATACCGCTTGCGCAAAAGGTGGAAAATTATCTTTCGGGCATAAACAAAAATATTACCGTTGCGGTTATGGGCTGTGCGGTAAACGGTCCCGGCGAGGCAAGAGAAGCGGATATAGGCATTGCCGGCGGATGCGGCGAGGGACTTATATTTAAAAAAGGCAAGCCGTTTAAAAAGGTAAGCGAGAGTGAGCTTTTTGACGCTCTTGTGTATGAAATAGAAAATATGGAAGGTTAAAAACAAATGTCACCCACTAATATAAAACTTGAAAATGTATTTACGGGCGCATCTGTTCCCGATGAGCTTAAAAATGCCGTAATTTACGACACAAAAGCCTCGGCAAGCGACAGAAAAATGACGGTTACAATAGCGTCCGACAGCCTTATAAATTACGGCGTTATAGAAAAATTTAAACAGTATATAAAAGATAAATACAGCTTAAACGAATTTATTTTAAAAGTTAAATATATAGACGTAACTTTAGAAGATTTGGGTGTAAGCGAATATTACGGCAACCTCGTTTTTTATGTAAATGAGGTTGTAAAAGGTGTGCGCCATTTGTTTTTGGACAGTACTGCAGACTTTGACGGCAAAACGCTTACAATACATTGCAAATACGGAACGGTAATGCTTAAACAGCTCAAATGCGACGCGGTTATAAAAAAACTTGTTAATTTGCAGACGGGTATAAACGTTGAGGTGGAATTTTGTGACGATTTAACGGGTGAGGATATAGAAAAAATGCACCGCGAAACTCTGTCGAGTTTGCCTGTAATTACCGCACCGCCCGAAAAAAAGGACGAACCCAAAAAAGCGGAGGCGGCAGCGGTTGACCCCGACAGCTCCGTAATACTTGGCAGACCCATAAAAGAACAGCCCGTATCGATTGCAGATATAGCGGAGGACAGCCGATTTGTTGTAACGGGCGGAGAAATTATAAAAAGCGATACGCGAGAGCTTAAAAGCGGTAAAATATTGGTAACCTTTGATATTTCGGACCCGACCGACGCATATGTTTGCAAAACATTTGTTGCACCCGAAAAATTTGAAGAAATAAAAGGCGAATTTAAAGAGGGTAAGTACGTTGTTGTAAAGGGACGTATGCAATACGATACTTTTGCAAAAGAAAACGTGCTTATGATAAACGATATATCGCGCGGACGCGCACCCAAAGGCAGACAGGATAACGCAAAAGAAAAGCGCGTTGAACTGCATATGCACACATCAATGTCTAACCTTGACGCAATGACGGACGTTAAAAAACTTGTAAAGACCGCCATAAGCTGGGGGCATAAAGCTGTTGCCGTAACCGACCACGGAGTTGTGCAGGCATTCCCCGACGCATACAGCGCCTCGGGCGGCGGCAAAGATATAAAAATACTGTACGGTGTTGAATGTTATTTGGTAAACGACAGCGTAAGTATAGTAACGGGCACGCAGAGTATGCCGCTCGGCGGCGAATTTGTTGTGTTTGATATTGAAACAACAGGACTTTCGCCCGCAAAGGAAAAAATAACCGAAATAGGTGCGGTTAAAATAAAAGACGGTAAAATTTGCGATTCTTTTAACGAGCTTGTAAACCCCGAAAGAGAAATACCGTATAAAATACGTGAACTTACGGGTATAACCGACGATATGGTGTGCGATAAACCCACAATATCCGAAATATTGCCCAAATTTTATGAATTTATAGGCAATGCTGTTCTTGTGGCTCATAACGCAAATTTTGATACGTCGTTTATAAAAGAGGCGGCACAGCAAAACGGTATGGAGTTTAACTTTACGTTTTTGGATACTTTGTCGCTTGCGCGCACACTTGTAAAGGATATTAAAAATCATAAGCTCGATACGCTTACAAAGCACTTTAAAATTAAGCTTGAAAATCATCACCGTGCGTGTGATGACGCGCTTGCAACGGGACAGGTGTTTATTGAGCTTTTAAAACTGCTCGAGCAAAAAGAGGTAAGCGATATTTCGCAAATCAATACGGCGCTTGCCGATGATGTGGATATACGCACGCTTAAAACATACCACGCAATATTGCTTGTAAAATCGCAGGAGGGTATGCGTAATTTGTATAATATTATTTCGCGTTCGCATCTTGATTATTTTTATAAAAAACCGCGTGCGCCCAAAAGTCTTATACAAAAATACCGCGGCGGACTTATAGTAGGTTCTGCCTGTGAGGCGGGCGAGCTATACAAGGCAATACTTGAAAATCCGTATAATATGGATTACGCAAAAATAAACGAAATAGTTAATTTTTACGATTATCTCGAAATTCAGCCTCTCGGCAATAACAGCTTTTTATTGCGTGACGGCAAAGTTGAGAGTACAGATGATTTAAAATACATAAATAAGCAAATAATAGACTTGGGCAGACGTTACAATAAATTAACCGTTGCAACGTGCGACGTGCATTTTTTAAACCCCGAGGACGAAATATTCAGACGTATTTTGCAATTCGGGCAGGGCTATAACGACGCCGACACACAGCCGCCGCTGTTTTTCAGAACAACGGACGAAATGCTTGCGGAGTTTGATTATTTGGGCGAGGACCTTGCACGTGAAGTGGTAATAGAAAACCCAAACAAAATAGCTGATATGATAGATTACGTTCAGCCTGTACCCGACGAAAAAGCACCGCCCGAAATACCGGGTTCGGACGAACTTTTAAGAGAGCTTACCTACGAAAAGGCAAAAAGCATTTACGGCGACGATTTGCCCGAAATAGTAAAAGACAGAATAGACATTGAGCTTAACTCGATTATAAGCAACGGCTACTCGGTGCTTTACATTATAGCGCAAAAACTTGTGCATAAATCAAACAGCGACGGTTATTTGGTAGGTTCGAGAGGTTCGGTAGGTTCGTCGCTTGTGGCATATATGAGCGGTATAACAGAGGTTAATTCACTTCCTCCGCACTATGTATGCCCCAATTGCCGCCACAGTGAGTTTATAGAGGACGGATCTGTAGGCTGCGGCTACGATATGCCCGATAAAGCCTGCCCAAAGTGCGGTACGGTTATGAATAAAGACGGCCACGAAATACCGTTTCAAACATTCCTTGGATTTAAAGGTGATAAAGAGCCTGATATCGACTTAAACTTTTCGGGCGATTATCAGCCGGTAGCGCATAAATATATTGAAGAACTGTTTGGCGCGGGACACGTATTCCGTGCCGGTACAATTGCAACCGTTGCCGAAAAAACCGCTTACGGATATGTTATGAAATATTTTGAACAACATTCAATGCATATTACAAACGCACAGGCGGAAAAACTTTTGCGCGGTATAACGGGTGTGCGCCGTACAACGGGTCAGCACCCCGGCGGTATTATAGTTGTACCCAAAAACCGCGATGTACACGAGTTTTCACCTATTCAGCACCCGGCGGATGATACGGGTTCTGATATCATAACACTTCACTATGATTATCACAAAATAGATAAAAACCTGTTAAAGCTTGATATACTCGGTCACGATGATCCGACGGTAATTCGTATGCTTGAAGATATAACAGGTATTAAAGCGCACGATATACCGTTTGGCGACAGCGAAACTATGAGCCTGTTTTTAAATACCGACGCTTTAAAGGTTACACCCGAAGAAATTAATTCGCCCGTAGGTACGTATGCAATACCCGAGTTTGGTACAAAATTTGTACGCCAAATGCTTGTTGATACCAAACCTACAACATTTTCAGAGCTTGTGCGTATATCGGGTCTTTCGCACGGTACCGACGTATGGCTCAACAATGCGCAAACCGTTATAGCCGAGGGCAAAGCAACCCTTTCGGAGGCAATTTGTACGCGTGACGATATTATGATGTATTTAATTCATCACGATATGGATAAATCGCAGTCGTTTAAAATAATGGAGAGTGTGCGTAAAGGTAAAGGGTTAAAACCCGAAGACGAAGAAGCAATGCGCGAACATAATGTTCCCGAGTGGTACATTGAATCGTGTAAAAAAATAAAGTATATGTTCCCCAAAGCGCATGCCGTTGCATATGTTACAATGGCATACCGTATAGCGTATTTTAAAGTGCATTATCCAATGGCATTTTACTGCACATACTTTACCGTGCGTGCCGACGAGTTTGACGCGGAATGTATGGCGCAGGGCAAAGACCACGCGCTTGAAATAACAAAAATGCTTGTTGCAAAAGACCGCGACAAACAGGCGAGCGATAAAGAAAAAGGTATGATAACGGTACTTGAAGTTGTAAACGAAATGTACGCCCGCGGACTTAAATTTTTACCGATTGATTTGTATAAATCACATTCGTTTAAGTTTTTGCCCACCGATGAGGGTATACGTCCGCCGCTTAACGCTATAGCGGGGCTTGGAACAAATGCGGCAAAGAGTATTGTTGCTGCACGTGAGGCACAGGAGTTTTCGTCGGTTGAAGACTTTAGAAACCGTGCCAAAGTTACAAAAACGATAGTTGAAATTATGAGAGGGCAGGGAATGTTTAAAGGCTTGCCCGAGAGCAATCAGATTACATTTTTTTAAAGGTTGATTTTAATATGAACAGTAAAGTAATTAAAACATTGGAACTTGATAAAGTGCTTGAAAGAGTGGCACATCAGGCGGTGCTTGAGGATACAAAATTAAAAATCCTAAAAGCCGAAATTTGCCGCAATATAAAAAAAGTTAATATAATGCAAAACGAAACGGCACAGGCACTTTTGCTTATTACAAAAAAAGGGCATATACCCGTATACTTTACCGAAAGCATAAAACCCATTGTAAAACGCGCCGAAATGCAGGGGATACTGTCACCGGGAGAGCTGTTGGCAGTTGCAAATTTATTAAAAACGTCGCGGGTTTTAAAAACATATCCCGACGATATTGAGTGTGACGCACTTTATGAGCATTTTGAGGCACTTTATGCCGATAAACCGTTTGAAAACGAAATATTCAGGTGCATAATCGACAGCGAAACGATATCAGACGACGCGTCGCCCGAACTATATGATATCAGACGTAAAATAAAAAATTGCGAAAATAAAGTTAAAGATATTCTGCATTCTTTTATATCGGGTTCAAAATCAAAATATTTGCAGGAACCTATTGTTACAATGAGGGGAGACAGACAGGTTGTACCCGTAAAGTCGGAGTATAAAAGCGAGGTGCGCGGTATAGTGCACGATACATCCGCAACGGGCGCAACGCTGTTTATTGAGCCTGTGCAGGTTATAGACGCAAATAACGAAATCCGCGAAATGCGCGGAAAAGAAAAAGAAGAAATTGAAAGAATTTTGGCGAAGCTTTCACAGCGTACCGCCGATGTATCAAAGCTTATAGAAATGACATATGGTGTTATATGCGAGCTGGATTTAATTTTTGCACGTGCAAAATTTTCACTGCGCTATGACGCATACCGCCCCATATTAAACGATACGGGATATGTGTGCATAAATAAAGCGCGCCATCCGCTGCTTGACCCAAATAAAACGGTACCTACCGATATAACGGTGGGCAAAGATTTTGACACCCTTGTAATTACGGGACCCAATACGGGCGGTAAAACGGTTGTGCTTAAAACAGTTGGGCTTTTTACCCTTATGGCGCAATCGGGACTTCATATACCGGCGCAGGAAAATTCGCATATATCGGTTTTTGAAAACGTGTTTGCCGATATAGGAGATGAGCAAAGCATAGAGCAAAGCCTGTCAACGTTTTCGGCGCATATGGTAAATATAGTAAGTATATTAAACGAACTTGAAAAAACAAGCGGTAATTCGCTGTGCCTGTTTGATGAACTCGGTGCCGGCACAGACCCCGTGGAGGGTGCATCGCTTGCCGTAAGTATACTCGAAAAGGTACGTTCTCTCGGTGCAAAAACACTTGCCACAACGCATTACAGCGAACTTAAAATGTACGCACTCACAACCGACAGGGTAGAAAACGGAAGCTGTGAATTTAATGTTGAAACGCTTGCGCCCACATACAGGCTTTTAATAGGCGTGCCGGGCAAAAGTAATGCGTTTGCCATTTCAAAGCGTTTGGGACTGTCGGACGAGATAATACAAAACGCACAAAATCATATAACAGCCGAAAATATAAAGTTTGAGGATATACTGTCGGAACTTGAAAAGACGCGTATTGAAATGCAAAAAGAGCGCGAAAAAGCCGAAAGCTACCGCCAAAGCGCGGAAAAATTAAAGGCGGATACCGCAAACACCAATCGCCTTATGCGTGAAAAGACCGACCGCATAATAGAGCGTGCCCGTATGGAGGCAAAAGAAATATTGGACAATGCCAAAACCGATGCCGACTCTATTATAAAAGAAATGCGCGACGCACAAAAATTAAAGGACGCAAAAGAGGCAAACCGTGCCGCAGAGCGTGCACGCCAAAAGCTTAACAGTAAAAAGCAAACAAACAGCGCACGTCTTGCCGAAAATATGTTTAAGGCAAAATCCGAGTTTGTCGCACCAAAGTCTGTTAAACTCGGTGACGATGTTGAAATAGTAAAATTCGGGCAAAAGGGTGTTGTTGTAACCCTGCCCGATAAAAACGGTGACTTAACCGTTAAAGCAGGTATTATGAAAATCAAGACCAATATATCTGATATCAGACTTGTTGAGGACGGTAGTGTTAAAACCCAAAAAAGCACAAACGGACTCAAAGGCAGAGCGTCGGCGGCATCAAGGAGCGATGGCATTGTAAAAACAATGAGTTTATCGTCCGAACTTGATGTACGCGGACAAACGGTGGACGAGGCCGTTATGGAAATAGACAAATTTTTGGACGACGCTGTTTTATCGTCACTCGGTCAGGTGCGTATAATACACGGCAAAGGAACGGGAATGTTAAGACGCGGTATACACGATTATTTAAAACGGCTGCCGTATGTTAAATCGTATCGTTTGGGTGTGTTCGGCGAGGGCGACGCAGGCGTTACGGTAGTGGAATTGAAATAAAAACACAAACGCAATCATATAAATATACGGGTGATATAATTTATGCTTAATATTATATGGTGTGCAATGATTATTTTATCGGTAATATGCGCGCTTTTTACGGGCAATGTTGCTCAAACAACGGCGGCAATGCTCGACGGCGCGCAAAAAGCGGTTGAATTTACATTTACAATAGGCGGAATAATGGCGCTCTGGACGGGGATAATGTCGGTGTGCGAAAAATCGGGTTTATCCGATTTGTTTGCAAAACTCCTTATGCCCGTTACAAGGGCGCTTTTTGATACAAAAAATAAGCAAACGCACCGCGCAATCGCGCTTAATATGACGGCCAATATATTAGGCCTTTCAAATGCCGCAACTCCTTTGGGAATAAAGGCTATGCAAATGCTCGATAAAGAAAATACAGGCAGCAGTCAATCAAAAAAAGGCAAGCGTGCAAGTGACGATATGTGTATGCTTACTGTTATAAATTCGGCAAGTATACAGCTTATACCGTCAACTCTTATTGCAATACGGCGCAGCTGCGGCGCGGCCGACCCAACGGATATTGTGGTGCCTGTTTGGATAACGTCGGTTATTGTGTTTGTGTTTGGTATTGCGGCAGTAAAAGTTTGTAAAAAATAAATTAATTATTTAACTTATTTAACTTATTCAACTTATTTTGGCGGTTATGTACCGCAATTATTTAAAGTTTACTTTTCATTATCAAATATAAGCAGTTCGTCTATTTTACAGTCAAATATATAGCACATTGCTTCAAGATTATCGTACTTGATAGATTTCGTCTCATTATTAATCATTTTGTTAAAATTTTGGTAGCTCATACCCATTTGTTTGTACAGCCAATATTTGGTTTTTCCTCTTCTTTTTAAAAGTTCCTTTGCATTCAATTTAAGCAATGTATAACACTCCTTTAAATTATCTAATGTTTACATAATATATTTTAATATACATTAGATGTTGACATATAGACTAAAACATTATATAATGTAATAGTCTATATAAAAAAGGCAGGCAAAAAATAAAAGTGAATGGAGTGTTGGTGTTATGT
>OIXG01002721.1_pt1 | contig 12777 bp, 9 predicted proteins | sample 1587731 | NCBI WGS metagenome assembly OIXG01 (sample SAMEA3888908, study PRJEB22519) | human gut metagenome | biome: human gut; feature: human-associated habitat; material: faeces | place: Denmark | collected 2010
GTTGGCCATTCTGCTTGCCGGGGATGAATTTCGGAAGTGTTTTGCAGACGCGTATCGCCTCTTGGTCGAGGGCGGAGTCGACACCGTGGAGGACCGTAACGTCGTCCACCGAGCCGTCTTTTTTGACGACAAATTGAACTGTCACGCGGCCTTGAATGCCATTTTCGATGGCCGTAGCCGGATATCTGAGATTTTCGTTGATGAATTTCATCAGTTCGACCTGCCCTCCGGGGAACTCCGGCATCTGTTCCACATGGCGGAATATAAGTTCTCTTTTATGTATTGTGGCATTGGATTCGTCAGTTTGAAGATTGTTGGTGGCATTGTCTAATTTAAATATGACAGGTATCGTGAACCATACGTCGACTGGTTCGCCATTGTCATACCGCTTGCCGGGGATGAACTTCGGAAGTGTTTTGCAGACGCGTATCGCCTCTTGGTCGAGAGTGGGGTCGATACCGCGGATGACCTTAACGTCGCCCACCGAGCCGTCTTTTTTGACGACAAATTGAACTACCACGCGGCCTTGAATGCCATTTTCGATGGCCGCAGCCGGATATCTGAGATTTTCGTTGATGAATTTCATCAGTGCCGCCTCTCCTCCGGGAAATACAGGAACTGGGTCGACATTTATGAACACGGGATTGTTTTCTCCGTGCACGGTGGCTGACTTGGCGTTTGATTGCGCGATTGCGTTGCCGCTTGCAAGGAGCAATATGGCAGAAAGCGCGACGAAGTGCAATCGGTTGAATACATTCGTTTTCATGACGAGTCGGTTTAAATGGTTGGTTTTATGCGTTTGCCACTTCCGCCATCAGTTCGAACGGAAGCGCATCAGTGATTTTTGCTTGGCAAAATTCCCCAATTCGTAATTGTTCGTTTTTCTTGATCAACACTTCGGGATCGACTTCCGGCGAATCGAATTCCGTGCGTCCCACGAAATAGTCGGACTCTTCGCGGTCGACGATTACTTTGAGTGTCGTGCCGATTTTTGAGCGGTTTGTTTCGAGCGAAATGGCTTCCTGCAATTCCATGATTTCGGCAAGCCGCCGGTTTTTCACTTCTTGCGGGATGTCGTCGGCATAATGCTTGGCGGCGTATGTGCCGTCTTCTTCGCAATAGGCAAATGCGCCCATGCGTTCGAATCGGGCTTCGGCAACGAAGCGTTTGAGTTCGTCGAATGCTTTTTCGTCTTCGCCCGGGAATCCAACCATGAGCGTGGTGCGGAGGTGTATGTTTGGCACTTTGCGGCGGATGGTGTCGATGAGCGCGAGGGTTTCTTCTTTTGTGATGTGGCGGCGCATGTTGGAGAGCACGCGGTTGTCGATGTGCTGCAAAGCAATGTCCAAGTATTTGCACACATTGGGATGTTCGGCCATCACGTCGAGCAGGTCGAAGGGGAATTGAGCAGGATAGGCATAATGTAGCCGAATCCATTCAGCGCCTTCGATTTTTGCCATTTTGTCGACCAATTCCGGCAAGGCAAGCCGCCGGTAGCGGTCGAGGCCGTAGGCCGACAGGTCTTGTGCGATGATGTTGAATTCTTTCACGCCTTTCCCTGTCAAATAGCGCACTTCGGAAAGGATTTCGTCCATGTCGCGCGATTTGAGCTTTCCTGTGATGAGCGGAATGGCGCAAAAGGCGCAAAAGCGGTTGCATCCTTCCGATATTTTGACATAGGAATAGTGGGGTGGCGTGGTGATCGTGCGTTCGTAGGGCGGTATTTGCGGATTGTCTTTTGCAAGGTCGGCAACCATTGTTTCCCAATCATATTTGCCGTAGATGCGGTCGATTTCCGGAATTTCTTTTGCCAATTCGTCGCGATAGCGTTCGGAAAGGCATCCCATGACGTAAAGCTGCTCGACGCGCCCTTCGTTTTTCGCTTCCGCGCACGACAAAATCGTGTTGATCGATTCTTCTTTCGCATCGCCGATGAATCCGCAAGTGTTGACAACGACAATGTCGCCTTTCACGTCGTCGGAATTGTGGCAGACGACGAATCCGTATTCCGACAGCCGTCGCATCAGCCGTTCGGAGTCGACAAGGTTTTTTGAACAACCCAGCGATATGATGTCGATGCGTCTTTTTTTCATGTTTATGATTGCGAACTAAACAAAGATTCCACGAATTCTTTTTTGCGGAACAATTGCAAATCTTCCATGCCTTCGCCCAAGCCGATGTATTTGACCGGAATTTTGAATTGGTCGCTTATGCCGATTACGACGCCGCCTTTTGCGGTGCCGTCGAGTTTTGTGATGGCAATTTCGTTGACTTCCGTTGCTGCAACGAATTGTTTTGCTTGTTCGAAAGCATTTTGTCCCGTAGAGCCGTCGAGCACCAACAATACTTCTTGCGGAGCGTCGGGCACGATTTTCTGCATGACGTTCTTGATTTTCGACAATTCTTTCATCAGCCCGACTTTAGTGTGCAAGCGTCCTGCAGTATCGATGATGACCACGTCGGCTCCCGACGCTTTGGCGGAGCTGACAGTGTCGAACGCCACCGATGCGGGGTCGGAACCCATTTGCTGCTTGACGACCGGCACTCCGACGCGCTCGCCCCATATCGACAACTGTTCGACGGCAGCCGCACGGAATGTATCGGCAGCGCCCAGCACGACTTTGTTTCCGGCTTTCTTGAATTGGTAGGCGAGTTTGCCAATCGTTGTTGTTTTTCCTACGCCATTCACGCCTACCACCATGATGACGTATGGCTTTTTATCGGCAGGGACTGAGAAGTCGCCGGTGTCGGAATTGTTGTTTTCAGCCAGCATTTCCGTGATTTCGTCGCGGAGCAAGGCGTTTAGCTCGGCTGTGTCGACATATTTGTCGCGGGCGGCGCGTTTTTGGATGCGGTCGATGATTTTCAGCGTTGTTGGCACGCCGACATCGGATGTGATGAACACTTCTTCCAAATTGTCGAGAAAATCATCGTCGATTTTCGATTTGCCGGCAACGGCGCGTTTCAATTTGTCGAACAAGCCTTGTTTGGTCTTTTCGAGTCCTTTGTCTAATGTTTCTTTTTTCTCTTTTGAAAAGAAATTCAACAATCCCATATTTGAAATTTAAATGGTTGTGCGGCCGGAATATTGTTTATTTCCGTTCGCCTTGAATATTGGTGGCGGTTTGCTTGATTTGTTTGCGTGTCAGTTGCAATTTTTTTGTGTATTTCAAGCGATTGAGTTCCGCTGTCTTTACTTTCGATTCCGCTTGGTAAAGTCGATAGCAAGCAGCAATGGCCTTTTTTGTCCTTTCGGGAAGCGTGATCGTGTGGGAACGCGATTTGCCCGCGAATCGTACCTTGATGGTTTTCGAGGCGTTGTCGGCAATAAACGCGCAAAGCGAATCGCATTCTTGGGCGTTGAACGTGACCATTTCCACGGAAGTCCCGTTGTCGCTGAAACGGTAGTTGCGCGGATTGCTCGCAGGCACTTCTTTTGTCGATGCTTCGCCCGCTTCGGATGATGCCGTCAGCGAGGAATGGCGGATGGAAGACCCATAGAGCGACGTGACGAGGTAGATGTTTTTGCTTTCGTCGATGCGCGTCTCTATTCCGGTGGCCTTGATAAGCTCGTCGGCTCCTATTTGCTTCGGCACGTAATAGCCCTCAACCATGTCGGCCGTTTTGATGTATCGGAATTGCTTCAGGAGGGAGTCGGCAATGGCGCGATTTTCGGAATATAACTGCTCGTTGTCTGTGCTGTCGCGCAATGTTTGCTTTTCAATGATGAGTGTTTGGTAGTGCATGGCGGCACGCTGCACGTCGAGAAGCCCCGGATAGGTCTTCATCAGCGAGTCGATCATGCTCATGGCTTTGTCGTACTGTTTTCCGGAATAGCATGATTTCACTTCCGACAGAAGCCGTTCGGCATTGATTTCTTCTTCCGATTTTTGAGAGCCGCAAGCCGTTGCAAATATCATAGGCAATATTGCAACAGCCAGCATGATGTGTTTTTTAATTGCTGCGCCGTACATCTTTCACTCCTTTTATGGTTGCTATTTTTTTGACAATGTTGTTGAGCGATGCCGTGTCGCCTACGCCGATTACTAATCGGCCTTGGAAAAGGCCGTCGTTCGAGTCGATGGCAATGCTTCGCAAAGATACGTTTTTTTCTTTACTTATTAAAGAGGTAATGTTGTTGACGATGCCGATGTCGTCGACTCCTATGATTTCGAGCGGAACGGCGAAAAGATTGTCGCCGGTCTTGCCGCTCCATTCCGCGCGTATGATGCGGTAGGGGTAGCGCTCGCTGAGGTGGCGGACGTTAGGGCAAGCGGCTTTGTGAATTTTGATTGCTCCGTCGCTTGAGATGAATCCGACAATTTTGTCGCCTTGGATGGGACTGCAGCATTTCGACAATTTGTAGTTGATTTTTTTGATGTCGTCCCCGATGATGACCATGTCGCTTCCGGAGGCATTTTGTGTTTCCGGCTGCTGCATGACAAATTCTTGCGCCGAGCGTGCGGCAACTGTCGGCTCTTCCTCTTTTTCTTCGAGCGCGACATAGGTGTCGACGATATGGGCGATGTCGATTTTTTCGTTGCCGATGTCGTTGAAGAAATCGGTGGCAGTTTTGTATCCTAATTTTTTGATTGTTTTGGTGAGAACTGCCTCGTCGAGCTCAATTTTTCGGTTTTTGAATCTGCGGCGCAACAACTCTTTTGCAAATTCGCTCGTTTGGTTGTTGTTTTCGTTGAGCGATTGCCTGATTTTGTTGCGTGCTTTGGATGTGGTGACGTATGCAAGCCATTGCAATTTAGGGGCTTGCGAAGCGGAGGGCATGATCTCCACCGTGTCGCCATTTTTTAGCAGATAGTTGATTTTGCGCGTTTTCCCGTTTACTTTTCCACCAATGCACGTGCATCCGATTTTTGAGTGGATGGCAAAGGCGAAGTCGAGCAGGGTGGCGCCGAGCGGCAACCGGAACAAATCGCCTTTCGGCGTGAAAATGAACACTTCTTTGTCGTAGATGTCGAGGTTCATTTTTTTCATTAGTTCCGGCGAGTCTTTTCCCGACGTTTCGAGCATGTCGCGCACATTCGCCATCCATTCGTCAAGGTCTTTCTCGCTTTTGACGCCTTTGTATTTCCAGTGGGCGGCCAATCCTTTTTCGGCTATTTCGTCCATCCGCTGCGTCCGGATTTGCACTTCCACCCATCGATCTTGCGGTCCTGCGACGGTCGTGTGCAACGATTCGTAGCCGTTCGATTTGGGTATGGTTATCCAATCTTTCAGTCGGGACGGGTTGGCTTTGAACATGTCGGTGACGATGGCATAGGCTTTCCAGCAATCGCGGCGTTCGTATTCGAGAGGCGTGTCGAGAATGATGCGGATTGCGAAAAGGTCGTATATGTCTTTCAGGTCGGCATTTTGCTTTTTCATTTTGTTCCAGATGGAATAAATGGATTTTGTCCGGCCTTTGATTTCAAATTTCAAGCCCTCTTCTTCCAATTTTTTCTTTATGGGGGCAATGAATTCGGCAATATACTCGTCGCGTTCTTTTTTTGTTTCGTTCAGTTTCCGCGCGATTGTGGTATAGAGGTCGCGGTTTGTGTATTTGAGCGACATGTCTTCGAGTTCCGACTTGATCTTGTAAAGCCCGAGCCTGTGGGCCATCGGAGCGTACAGGTAGAGCACTTCCGAGGCGGTTTCGGCCACGAATTGTTGGTTCGGGTGGTGGTTGATGGCTTTCATGAGGGCAAGCCGGTCGACAATCATGATGATGATCACGCGGATGTTTTCGGCAAAAGCCATCATCAGCTTGCTGAAATTCTCGTCTTTTTGGACAGCTTGCTTTTTATACAGTTCGGATACTTTCAGCAATCCCTTTACGATTGAATATACGTCGTTGCCGAAAATGCTTCCGACTTTTTCCGGCGGCAGATAGTCGGGCGTGCACAAATGGTAGATAAGCGTCGCTATCGTGATGTTTTTGTCGGCTCCGATATATTCCGTAAACAGCAGGGCTGTGTTAAAATGTCTCACAGTCGGGTTGATGCCGTATTTGTCGCGGGGAGCGATGCCGCGTTCGATTCCGCCTTCAATGATTTGCCGAAGCGTTGCCGTTTCTTGTGGCGACAATTCGTTGCCAAGCGCGCGGCGCAGTGTGCGGTATGCGTTGACGACAAAATCTCGTTCGGCGTCGGTATAGTATGCTTCCATTTGCATTCTGTTTTTTTCGGTTGTAATGCAAATATAGAATTTTCCGGCGGATAAATTTTATCTATTCGATAAAAATTAGTATGTTTGAGAGCCTAATTAAAACTAATTATTGAAAATATGTTTACCGAAGATGATTTGAAGCAAATCAAAGAGAGAAATTTAAGCGTCGAGCAGATTGAAAGCCAATTGGAATCGTTCAGAAAAGGCTTTCCTTTTTTGAAAATAGTTTCGGCGGCTACCGTCGGGAATGGAATCGTCAAGCTGCAAGGCGAAGAAGAAAATCATTATATCGATGTTTGGAACCGTTATCTTGAAAGCGGCGCGGGAATATTGAAATTTGTGCCTGCTTCGGGAGCTGCCAGCCGGATGTTCAAGTCGCTGTTTTCTTTTTTGGAGGGCGAAAGCGATGAGCCGGCCGACGATTTCACAAAAACATTTTTTGCAAACATCCATAAATTCGCGTTCTACGAGGCGTTGAACGCTTGTGTGGAGCAGCGTCATGGAAAAACGATAGACGCGCTTGTGGGCGAAGGGGGATATAAGCAGGTTGTTTCTTGCTTGTTGACTCCCGACGGCTTGAATTATGGCAACTTGCCGAAGGCCTTGTTGCAATTCCATCGTACGGAAGGCGAGATCCACACGGCTCTTGCAGAGCATTTGGAAGAAGGCGCCCAATATGCGAAGAATGGCAGCGGATGCGTGAATGTGCATTTTACGGTGTCGCATGAGCATAAGGAATTGTTTGAAAAAGAAATAGCGAGCATATCGCCGGAAATGGCAAAACGCTATGGCGTCAAATACGACATTTCCATGTCGGAACAAAAGCCTTCGACCGACACGATTGCCGTGAATATGGACAATACCCCGTTTCGTGAAAATGGGAAACTTTTGTTCCGTCCCGGAGGACATGGCGCATTGATAGAGAATTTGAACGACACGAAATCGGATGTTGTTTTCGTCAAGAATATAGACAATGTGGTTCCAAGTGTTTTGCGTGAGCCGACAATTCGATATAAAAAGATTATAGGCGGCGTGTTGATCGAAATACAGAAAAAGATTGCCGAGTATTTGACGCTGCTCGATAGCGGGAATTATACGATGGAGCAAGTAGTGGAAATCGTGCGCTTTTTGCAACAACGCCTGAACACGCGAAACGAGCAAACAAAATATCTGGAAGACTCCGAGCTGGTGGTCTACTTGAAGCAAAAGCTGAATCGCCCGATTCGGGTTTGCGGCGTTGTGCGCAACGAAGGCGAGCCGGGCGGCGGTCCGTATATTGCTTATAACCAAGACGGGACAACCTCGTTGCAAATATTGGAAAGCTCGCAAATCGACAAAAACAATCCGCATGCTGTGAAGTTGATGAAAGAAGCCACCCATTTTAATCCGGTAGATTTGGTTTGCTACATTGCCGACTATAAGGGGAATAAATTCGACTTGACAAAGTATGTGGACAAAAACACGGGATTCATCTCGGAAAAGTCCAAGTCGGGGCACGACATCAAGGCGTTGGAATTGCCGGGACTGTGGAATGGCGCGATGAGCGATTGGAACACGATTTTTGTCGAGGTGCCGATAGAAACGTTCAATCCTGTGAAGACGGTCAACGATTTGTTGCGTCCCGCGCATCAGGGATAATCGCGGTTTCTTGCAGAAACAGAGGATAAAAGAACGGATATGTTGTAAAGCATATAAAAATATATGGCGTAAAATTTGGCATAAGTAAAAAAAGTGCCTAATTTTATGACATGAAAAAAGAATCTCTTAACAATTAAAATTATAGTGTCATGACTAAAACTATTTCATTTAATGAATTGCGAAGAATTAAAGACAGTTTGCCTGACGGATCAATGCATAAAATTGCCGACAAATTGAATGTGAACGTACAAACGGTGCGGAATTACTTCGGCGGCACGAATTATGCATGGAAAAAACTGCGGCTTGCATATAGAGCCGGGCCCCGACGGCGGTATCGTAGTTTTAGACGATACGTTGATATACGATATGGCGCTGGAAATATTAAGAGAGCAAAACGAAAAATAAATTATCGGAACGAGGATTTTGTGTTATGGCAGGCGAAGAATTGTTGACTTTGACGATTCAACCGTATGAGAAAGCCATAATCTTAAAATCGGTTTTGGAGCGCGAAGGCATTGAGGTTGTCGTTGGCAATGTGAGCCAGCGGCAACCTTTGATTTCTTCGGGCGTGCGGTTGCGAATCCACGAACGGGATCTGCCCAAAGCATTGTCCTTGCTGGAAACGACGGCGAAAGACCGTCAAAGCAAGGGCGAGATTCTGATACCGGTGGATTTTTCCGACTATTCGGCAAAAGCTTGTTTGGTAGGATTCGGAATCGCCCATGCGGAAAAACGTCCGGTTGTCGTTTTGCATTCTTATATGGGGCAATATTTTTCCGGTTCGTTGCCGTTGGATGTGAAGCTTCGAAAAGAAAATTCAGGAAAAGAAGTCGAGGCGCATCGGCAAATGGCGGAGTTTGAAGAACGCTTGAAGCAAATAGTGTCCCCGGAAATCCTTTCTGCAGTGGAGTATCGATGCGAGGTGGTCGAGGGCATTCCGGAAGATGCCATCTTGGAATATGCAAAACAGTCCGGCCCTGAACTGATAGTGATGGGCACGCGAGGGAAGCACAAGAAAGAAGAAGATTTGATTGGAAGCGTGACGGCAGAAGTGCTCGATTCCGTCGCATATCCGTTGCTCGCCATTCCGGAAGGTTTTGTCGTGAATGAAACAGTGGAGAAACGCAACATTGTGTTTTACAGCAACCTCGAACAGTCGGATTTGATGTCGCTCGACGTGTTGATGCGAAAGTTCAAGGGTGTTAGGGTTTTCATCGCGCATGTCAAAAGCGGTCATGAAAAATTTGTCGACGAGCGCTTGGAAGCTCTTGGCTTGTATTGCCGCCACCAATATGCAGATTCTGAATTCCTAATCAGAAAATTTACCGAACCTTGCTTTTTGGACGAATTTGAACAATGCTTGATTGACGACAAAATCGAGTTGGTGGTAATTCCGAATAAAAAGCGGAATATTTTCACGCGGTTGTTCAGTCCGAGCATAGCCCATCGCATCATGTTCCATACAGACATTCCGATGCTGGTCGTGCCTACCAAGAAATAAAAAAACCGAAGTCAAGACAAGCTTCGGTTTTTTTGTGTGAGTTGGTTATTCGTTTTTTTAATCGTCTTCGACCACTGTGTCGGTGAGTGCCAAGTCGATGACTTGTTTGATGGTCGACACGTAGTGGAATGTCAAACCTTTGATATATATCGGCTTGATGTCTTCTATGTCTTTGCGGTTTTCTTCCGACAGGATAATTTCTTTGATGCCTGCACGTTTTGCTGCCAAAATCTTTTCCTTTATTCCGCCTACCGGAAGCACTTTCCCCCTCAGGGTGATTTCTCCGGTCATAGCAATATGGTCTTTCACTTTTCGGCGCGTGAAAGCCGAGGCAAGCGAAGTGGCCATCGTGATTCCGGCCGAAGGCCCGTCTTTCGGGATGGCGCCTTCCGGCACATGGATGTGCACGTTGAAATTGTCGAATTTTTCAGTTTCGATGCCGAATTTCTTGCCGTTTGCTTTTAAGTATTGAAGGGCAATGACAGCCGATTCTTTCATGACGTCGCCCAAATTGCCTGTGAGGGTCAGTTTCTCGCCTTTTCCTTTGGACAGCGACGATTCGATGAACAGGATTTCTCCGCCAACGGCAGTCCATGCCAATCCGGTGACAACGCCGACTTGGTCGTTTCCTTCATATTTGTCGGAGAAATATTCTTCGGGGCCCAAATACTCTTTCAGCGATTCGACTGATATTGTTTTTGCAAATTCCTTGTCGCTTGCTTTGAGGCGGGCAATGCGGCGAAGTATTTTTGCAATCTTCTTTTCCAATTGTCGCACTCCGGATTCCCGCGTGTAGGATTCAATGATTTTTGTCAAAGTCTTTTTCGGGAAGTCTATTTCTTTCTTGTCGAATCCATGTTCTTTCAACTGCTTCGGAACAAGGAACTTTTTCGCGATTTCGACTTTTTCTTCCAAAATGTAGCCGGAAACTTCAATCAATTCCATACGGTCGAGCAACGGCTGCGACAAAGTGGAAAGGGTGTTGGCTGTGGCGATAAAGAGGATGTTCGACAAGTCGTAGTCCACGTCAATGTAATTGTCGTGGAAATGGCAATTTTGTTCGGGATCAAGCACTTCGAGCAATGCCGAAGACGGATCGCCTTTGAAATCTTGTCCCAATTTGTCTATTTCGTCGAGCACGAATACCGGATTCGAGCTGCCGCTTTTGATGAGTCCTTGTATGATGCGTCCGGGCATGGCTCCGATGTATGTTTTCCGGTGTCCGCGAATTTCAGCCTCGTCGTGCAGTCCGCCAAGCGACATCCTGACATATTTTCTGTGCAGGGCGTCGGCAATCGATTTGCCCAAAGACGTTTTTCCTACGCCCGGAGGGCCGTAGAGGCAAAGTATGGGCGCTTTCATGTCGCCACGCAACTTCAACACGGCCAAATGTTCGAGGATGCGGTCTTTTACGTTTTCCAAGCCGAAGTGATCTTTGTTTAGTTGCTTTTCGGCATTTTCAAGATTGAAATTGTCTACGGTGTATTCGCCCCATGGCAAGTCGAGCAACGTTTCGATATAGTTGTATTGCACTGAGAAATCGGGCGATTGGGGTTGTAGCCGTTCCAATCGCTTCATTTCTTTTTCGAATACAGCCTTCACATCTTCGCTCCATTTTTTGTCGGCGGCGCGTTTGTAGAGATTATCGATGTCTTGTTCTTCCGTGTCGCCCAATTCGTCTTGGATGGTGCGGATTTGTTGTTGCAGGAAATGTGTGCGTTGCTGTTCGGATATGTCGCGTTGCGTTTTCGACTCGATATCGGCGCGAATGGCCACCAATTGGGCTTCGCGGCTCAAATACGTGAACAGGCTGTAAGCCCTTTGCTTGATCGACGATTGAGACAGCAGGTGCTGTTTCACGTTCGGTTCGAGCGGAGAGTTGACACAGAGGAAGTTGATAAGATGGACGGGGTTGTCGATGTTTTTGATGGCAAAAACAAGTTCGTTCATCTTATTGCCCATTTTTTCGAGCATTTTGATTGTCATTTCTCGCAAACCTGTAACCAATACGCTGAATTCCTTGTCTGATTTGTCGGGATATTCTTCGTCGATGGGAGAAATGTCGGCTCTCAAATATGGAGAAGTCCTTGTGATTTTTTCCAATTTGAACGGATAATGCCCTTGCAGGATGACATTGGTCGTGTCGTCGGGAAATTCCAATATCTTGACAATGTCGGCCACGACGCCGATGGAATACAGCCCGTCTTGGTCGGGGTCTTCCTCGGATGCGTCTTTTTGGCAGACAACGCCGATGGGTGTTTTCGATTTTTGTGCTGCCTTTATCAAGGCAAGCGATTTGCGCCTCCCGACGGCTACCGGTATTGCCACGTCGGGAAACAGCACCATATTGCGAAGCGCCAGAATTGGCACGTCGGAGGTTGCAACGACAGGATCTTTTGAAGCATCGTCGCCGACAGGCTCGATGTCTGTCAGTATCGAGCAAATTTGCGGGGATGCGTCGTCGGCGAAGGGTGTATTGTCAAAAAAATTTATCATAATTTCAGCATTTCTATTCTGTGCATAGCAAAAAAAGTGCCAAAAGGTGGGCAGGCGAGTATTGAGGATAAAAAACCGGAGCAATTCTTTGTTGTCGATTGTCCCGGTTTCTTGTGGTTATTGGCATATAAGTTTTGTCAACTGCCGTTTGTCAGGATTGATTGCTATGATTTTGCCTTCACGGTTTATCAGATAGCTTCGAAATCCTTGTTCTAAATGGTAGCGTTCGGATATTTCCGAATCGAAACCATCATAGTCGTAAAATTGCGTCTTGCTGTCCAAATTGTCGATTTTGACAATCTCGCGATAAAGCATTTCTTCTTTGTCGTAGTTGATGGCGATAAAATCGACCGTTTTGGCATGTTCTTTTGCAAATCTGTCGTAAACCACGTTGCGTATGCGTGATTCGGCATCGTGCGACGACCAGAAATTCACAACGACAAATTCACCTCTCAGGTTGCTAAGCGTAACTTTTCTTTCGTTGTCGGCGAAGGAAAAACTTGGAGCAAACGCTCCGGCTTTCGGAGCAACGTCGTAAGCATTGTTAGACGAGGTGAATACAAAGAACACGGCAATGACTGCAATTGTCGTCAATGTTTTCCTCATTCAAATAAATTATAGTTCATACTCAAGGCTTTCTTGGGCATCCGCCTGAGAAAAGCCCCTGCCGATTTTCGGCAAAACAGGGGAACTCTTTCCCCTCGTGGAAATTTGGGCGCAAAGATACGAATAAATGTCAACATGCAAACTGTTTTTGCAAAAATCTTTCTTTTTGTAAGAAAATGGGCGTTCGTGAATGGGTGATTTATACGCGGCGGTGGCAGCTTGTGGCAATGAGTTTTTTCTTTTGCTCGATTTGCGGTATCTTTGTATAAGATAAGCTGCATCTCGGCATAACCGCTCAAACGAGTTTGGCGCTTCTGCACTCGATTTGCGGTATCTTTGTATAAGATAAGCTGCATCTCGGCATAACCGCTCAA